>Ga0208643_1001522_pt1 | contig 12593 bp, 15 predicted proteins | sample VirMetDEL_Nov_12_FD_184516 | JGI IMG/M metagenome (GOLD analysis project Ga0208643, IMG submission 184516) | Aqueous microbial communities from the Delaware River and Bay under freshwater to marine salinity gradient to study organic matter... | ecosystem: Environmental > Aquatic > Marine >... | reverse complement strand
TATATCATTATTAAAGGGGGGCTTCTTCTTAAACGTCAGGTATCAAGTGAGGGGGCATTACACCCCCTCTGTGATAAGAGACTGTCAGATAACTTGAGAGTTTTCTGTCTCTTTATTCTTAAACGTCAGGTATCAAATTTTCTTAAAAAGTGAAACAAATCCTGCCTTAAGTTGGTTAGGGGAAGGTAGTTGCCACAAGAAAATTGACCAAAGTACAAGAGCAATTATTAGCCACGGTGGAGTTTCATTGAAAGTGATTTTTTCTGTATTTTCAGAAGATAACTTTGTTTCAGTTAAACTTTGATCAATGGTTTGTACTCTTGCTTTAGGACGCACTGTTACTGTAGGGCTTACGTTAGTGGTTGTCCCGATCGTTTGTGTATTCGTCTGCCCTGCTTGGGTGTTGGCTGCGATATTAGGGCCTGCTCCTGTTAGGAGGCTGAGAGCCCCGCTGCTGCAGCTTGCCGTAAGCATCAAACCCAAAAGAAGCAGCAGCAAACGAAAATACTGGCCAAACAAGAACGTTAATGACTTCAACATCTTTTGTCTCCACTAAGTAAACTAGCCAGCATAAAAGCGCCACTGCTACTTCTCTTTTAAATGTTTTTTGTTTCACCGATAAGTACTCCAAGATAACTCATGGTGAGGAGCATCCCACCCCCAATCCCAACCTTGCACAAGATCTACCCTCAGTTCTTCCGCAGCTTGAGCCATTGCTTTAACAATTGGTTCATAAGCATCCCAGTCGTCTGAGTTAGGTACTCCGTCAAAGTCATGGTCTCCCTTATAAGGGTGGGGGTGAAGGTCTACAGCGTGGCCTGTAAGGTGTCTAGAGTTCATAGTCTTAGAAAGACCTTGACTTACAAGTTTCTCTTGGCGTTGAACAGATCGAAGACCTTCTCCAACAAAGAAATCTTGATCGGTAATTTCAATAGCACGTTTTACTACCTTTACCAAGTTTGGGCTTAGACCTTGCAGTCTACTTAAAGATCTTTTTCCGAGAGTAAACATTTTACTTTCTCCTCTAAGCTTTCTATTTGGGCTTGCTGTTCTTTAAACGCTTCAATCAACATCCCTACCATGTTAGCATAAGCTACGGATTTAAACCCAAGCTCATCTGTGCTTACAAGTTGCGGAATTACTGCCTCTACCTCTTGAGCGATAAGACCAATCTGGTCTTTTTCATTCATTGTAAAGGTTACACCTCTAAGACTATTCACTTTTTCTGAAGCATTTTCAATAGTAGAGATATTTGATTTAAGGCGAGCATCCGAGGTAGTATTAAAGTTAACCGCAGTTATAGTATCTGCGGAAATATCTACACTAGAAGTTTTAAGCGTAAAAAGTGTACGCCAGCCATTGCGGTAGATTTTTAAAACGGGGTTAGCCCCGCTAGTATCTACCCAGAATTTACCAGTTGCAATATCTTCTGTTGGAGCAGTAATACCTGAATGGCAGGTATTGATAGCAGATAGCGCAGTATTTAAGTCGCCAGTATAAGCGTTACCCGTTTGGTTTGCGTCAATTACTAATGAGCCAGTTGACATTATTTTCTCCTTATTGACCTATTGCCTGATAGTCAAGGTCTCTTACGACCCTACTACCGCTATTATAAACAGAGTAAGAAAATTCAGACTTACTCTTTGATGTAATTACTACGTCGTCTCCCGTAACCCCATTTATAACAGCCACGCCAATAAAGGGAACTTTAACTCCACTAGGACCACCATAAAATTCTGAGGTAAAGGTTACAGTAGTATCTCCTGTAGCACTGCTTGTAGAAGAGCCCACCTCAATAATATCTTTTTTATCTACTGTTATTTTAGCAGAAGTAAGAATAAATGCGGTATTCGTATCTGGGACTTCAACCTCTAGCTTAAATTTTAAAGCACGAGCAGTAAAACTACTAATAGTTAACAACTTCCAGTCAGACCAAGTGGGGGTTGCCGCCGGGTCATCATCTGTTGTAGCAACGTAAACACCAGCTGTGGCGTCTACAAAGGGACCAATAAAGCGTTCTAAGGTAGAAATATTTAAATAACTTGCGACTGTTACATTAGTAAAAAATACTTGAGCAGTAAACTCAGGTACTAGCCGAGTAGTTGCAATTTCTCCGAGATCAATATAGCTAGAGAACTCGTAAGTCATAGAAGTTTGTCCAGCATCTAATTCCAAGTTACCAGTACTAATATTTACTGTACAGTTGGTTTTAACTCCGGGGTATTCAAGTGCTGCTTCGTCCAAAACATCTACTACATTAAAAGTTTTGTCTACAAATAAACTTACAAAGGACGCCGCATTTAAAGATTCATTACCAAAGGCATCAAAGAATTTAATAAAGAATGTGCCTCTTAATGTAGGTACTGTTTTATTATTGGTATTCCCTGCAAGAGATTCAACAATGATAGATGAAGTTTCCCAAGAAGCACTTCCATCAACAAGCGGATGTAATCTAATCTGTGAATACCCCCCGTACAAAACATCTAGGTCTGTTGACAAATCAAATCTTAAGTTAATTTGACCTTCGTTAATATTTCCTGAAAAGTTTGCAGGGTCTGCGGGTGGTTGAGAATAGCCTACAATAGTTTTATTAACATTAAAAGTATCACCAGAATAATTTAAGAAACTAAAAGGTGTAATTCTAAAAGAGTATATGCCTTCTTTAATATCGTTAATAGTAATTTCAGTAGAGCTTGTTGTCCCTACTGTCTCGTATTGAGGGTCAGCATCTGATTTGTATTCTATTAAAAAATAACTTGAAGTTACACCTGTATGATCAGGTTCCCAACTTAACACTGCTCGAGTTTTAAGGCCGGACGCGTTATTTGTTAAATATTGTTCTTCAGTAATATCTAAACTAATAATAGGGTTGGGTGACATTAAAATAGCAACGTCTTTCAACTCTACTGCTTCACTCCGAGTACCTAGTGGGGTTTTTGTATAAATTGCAAAGTCTACTAAAGATCTATCTGGTACAGTTAAATCTTCAAACTCAAAATATTTATTTCTAGTATTGGCTAAGAAAATATAATTAGAGCTATTATATGGCTTGTAAAATATATCAAAGGTTACGGTAGTGTCTTCCGGGTTATACTCCCAAGCTATGGTTCCGATAGAGTAGCGATTTGCACTAGAAGATCCTAAAGTAAAGGTAGGGGTTGTAGGAGCCTCAACTTCAAACTCCTCAGTAGCTTTTTCAAGGTAAGCAATATCATCGTCTACTGTCCAAGCTAGCATCCCCTTATCAAACTTATAAGCCTTGATAAGAACCGAAAAGTCTGCACGGATCTTAGCAGATTCAACTCTAAAAATTTCGTTAGTTATCCCCATGTTTGGAATACTAACTTTAATAAAGTCAGAAGGCTCAACAACAAGTCCACTCCTATCTACAGAAAATGATATTGTATACATTTCACGAGATTGTCTAACTGCAGATTCTGCAAACGCCAAAGCGTGATATGGGTCAGTAATTCCAACGCCCTCTAAGGAAGCGCGATAGTGCCTGTTATTATCTTCGGTTAAGTAAACTTGATAAGGACTAGAAGGGGTAGCACTAGCGGGGGGCCAGACTACAGAGTCTTCTTTAAAATCTTCATGCTCGTTTATAAACCTTACAGTAGCTTGATTTAGTCGAGAGTCTGCATCTCCCCAGTTGACATCAATTGGCTCAGGAAGTATGTTGTTTTCATCAAATACGGAGGTAACAAGAGCTTCTTGTGTTTCTTCATCTTGTGGGTATTCTACGGAAAGTTTATACTGCCCTTTAGTGTTCCAAGATAGTTCAGCAAGTCCCATTGTATTCATAAAAGCTTCAATGTTATCTCGGATAGGGTTTTCTGTATCTAAAGTAAGGTTACATTCATATAACCGTAAAATTCGAGTATTTGCGCCATACTCCGTTGTTTGCCAAACAGGGGCAAGGTCCCAAGCATAATACCTGTTTTCGTCAAGAGTTTTCCATAACTGATTTGGGTAGTTTACTTGTGATAACGTTGGTAAGCTTGCATAGTCCGAAACTTCAGTAACAGTATAATAGTCTCCTGCATCCGAAAAGGCAGTATTCATATTAGAAACGTCTTTTTCGATCCATTGATACTCTTGCTCATATCGGTGATATACTCCATCAACCTTATAAATAGAACCGAGATAATTAAAAGATGGAAAACCAGGAAGAGAATTACTTACAACAACTCTTTCAGGGGCTCTAAAGTTACTTTCGATCCATTCTGTTTTATTCCAAATGTAATACTTACCAGTATCTTCTGTAAACCAAACATCGTTATCGTAAGTACGTTCCTCTAAATCACCGGGAAGTGTTATAAAAGTTGATACAGAGTTTACACGTTTTTGATCATTGACTTTGCCGCCAAATGTCCGATCAATTCCTACGATCGTATCACAAACGTTTGTTGCACGATAAAAAGACTCAAGGTCAATTTCGCTTTCATCTAAACTTGCGCCAAACTTTTCGTTTAAAAGATAATCTAAAAGGCAAAGCGCAGGGTTATTAGAAAAGAAATAAGTAGTAGAAAGCGAAAAAACTCCGTTATTGTTAATTACGTGCCGAACTTTGCGACCTTTAATTAAAAACTCTACAGTTGGAAAACCATTGTACTGGGGTTCTTCGCGATTTAATACAAAGGTGGCTGAAGCGTGAGCCAACCCTGTAAAGGCGTCTCTAGAGGAATCCTGTTTAGGTGATGCAACTTGAGCAGTAGCAGCGTTTGCTTGGTCTACTATACCACCGGTATTATAAGTACGAATTCTATGTTTAAACTTAGCCTTACCATCGTTATAGTCAAGGCCATCTACTTTAGCCCACTGTACTCCTTCAATACCATCTAAACAAAGTGCGTAGTTAATATTTAGAATATTATTTTTAGTACCAGTGTAATTGCCGGATCCTAAATTTGATGAAAAGATTTTATCAACAACGGTTTCTTCACTACCTACATATCTAGAACTTGTAAATTTTCTAGACTCTACTCCTCCGAGGATCGCATTACCATAGCATATAGGCAAAGATGAGACTTCTCCCCGCTTGGTAAGCCGCATCCCCCGAGCAGCATCCTGAGCTTCTGCGGCCTTTTTTGCAGAAGCTTCTTGTTGACGTTTAAGCTTTTTTTGTTTTGAAATTTGGCTAGCGACTGAAGCAACAGTAATAACTGCTTGAATTATGAATCCAATACCCATTATGCTTTACCCCACTTTAATGTAATTTCTTCTCCATCGAAAATAGTGTCGAAAGAAGTATCTTCTAAGCTATATTGATCCATGTCATCTTTAGAGGTATATCGAACGTTTACTGAATCAAGGTCAGCCATAGGTGATGTCCCTTCAATAATCGCGACCTTTGTATCCCAATCATTACTGCTAAAGGGCTTATCTACATAGCCTCTATAAATAAATACAACGTCATCTTCATTAAGCAAAGGCTCATTGTTTTCATCAAGAAACCCTACTTGTACAGTAATATCTTTACCGATAACCCCTGCACGAAACTCATTAAGCATTTCATCATTAATATCTGCGATAACAACTTTATAAGCTTCGCGATCTAATACTGTAGAGAACTGTGGTGAGTCAACTTCAAACAAACCCCCGTCTGCTAAGAAAATATTACCGCTACCTATTGGAAATTCAACATCATAGGGGAGGCTTGTAAGATAGTAAGTTTTAAAGTTAAATTTTAGAGTAATCAGAAAAAAGTAACTAAGATTTCCTGCGTCGATTAAAGAAGCTACGCTAGATGAAAAACTACGCATTATATAGCCTCCACTAGAGTTATTGTGCCGGGATCAGAGAGTACACCATCTGTAAAAGTAATGTTAGTTGCTTGATCAATTACACGGTAGTGTGTAAAAATAACACCATCACCATGAACGACTGTTTCCGAAAGTGTTACAGCCTTTCTTAAAGATGGGTAAATTGAAATTAAAACAGGGAGTGTTCCAGTCAAATCAACATCTTCTTGAACCATATAAAGCTTATCAAGATTTGAAAGTTTTATAAAAGATCCTTTTGGTAGAATTCCTGTAGCTAAGCTTGGGTCTACTGTTACTGAAGTAACGTTAGCTAAGTCCGCACTAGAAATTGTTAATGGCCCCGAAACAGTGTAGCGATTTGCTACGTCTGGTAACTGAGGCATAATCATGGTATCAGCGTTACTATTGCTATTAATTAAGTTAAGTAGCATTGAAGGCGCATCAGAAGTTTCTAGAACAACGTTAAAAGTTAATTCCCAGCGCTGATGTCCTTGAGAAGCACGTTGTGTTTTCAAAGAAATCGTTGTCATATCAAATACAGGCTCGTTAGAAGCAACTGTAAAAGGTGTAATAATTTTGTTATTTTTATAGTAGTAAGCAGCCATGATTAACTCCTGATCGGTCTTGCTAAAAGTAGTAGGTTTCTCTCTAAGAATATTGCTTGGCGGTAACTATACACACCACTGTTATCTTCTCTAGTCGAGACCCAGGATTTTCCATTATGTATCATAGCGCCTGTTTCAAAAGCAATATCACCTAGTAAAGGTTTTTTATTAAGAATAACTTCATAGTTACATAGCTTAGCAAATTCTTCTAGGCTTTTATTAGAGCGTTTTAACTTAACAACAAACTCTTTAGACGAGTTCCATGAAAAATCAATATAGCTTTTTGCTTTGTTTTCATTACCTCTTAGAGCAAGGTCATACTCAATGAAGAGGGCAAAACAATCGTTATAGCCTCTTTTATAATTCTCTACCAGAGTAGTTCTTTTGTTAATCTCTAAGGTTGCTTTTTCAAGCGCCTCTTTGATTTCCTCCGGTAAGTAGTAACGGTTATTTAGCCGCATAGTTCACTCCTCTCAGAGTGAAGCCAGAGAACACCCGCTAAGCTTTTTCTATAGTCAGCCCATAGGTTAGCTTAGCTGGCACTCTCTGTGTCACTCTGTTATAACTTTTCTTTGATAAACATCTTTACTAAGTCCGCTACAATATCCGAGCGCACAATATCATTTACTTTAAACTCAATAACAGGAACATTTAAGTCATGCTTCTGACAAAGACTTGAAAATTGCATAAGATCTCGTCCGTCACGGACGTCAGACTGAGCAGGGTCCCCCATAAGAATGAGTTTAGTATTTTCACCAATACGCGTGGTAATAGCTTTAAGTTCATCCATACAAAGGTTTTGAGCTTCATCAACTAATACTAAGGCGTTTTCATAAGAACGACCCCTAATTGTTTCAATTGGTTGAATCTCAATTTGACCTTTGCTTAACATGTACTCGTACTTACCTGCACCAAAGGCTTTCTTTAAAACTTCTAGCATAGGCATTAGCCAAGGCGTCATCTTTTCTTGAACACTTCCGGGGAAGTGACCTAGAGATTTACCTGTTGGAACGTTAGCGCGAGTTAAAACAATTTTCTCGTAGCCATTTTTTCTATTGGAGAAAAGCTTTGCTACAGTGCCAGCACTACAGTAAGTTTTCCCCGTACCAGCACAACCAATTGTAATTGTAACTGGGCAAGAGTTAATTGAATAAATTAAAAGCTTTTGCTTCTCGTTTTTAGGGAGAACATGAAATCTATATAGACTAACAATTTCTGCATCACGTTCTTTATTCTTTTTTTCATATCGAGATTTGCGTTTTGACATAAATAACTCTTTGTTTTATTGATGTTTTTTTTTTAGTTAGTTGTTATGAGAAGTCTACGTTGGTTTACTAGGCCAAACGATGTGCTTATCAACATAAGCCAAAAGAGCGGCGACGCCTTCTTCGGTATCGCGAAGATGCGCTAGGGTCTCGTAGTCTACGCCAGAGGCTACGAACTCACGCAGGTCCACGCCTGCCAGCTTTAAGCATCGACGGACGCAATTAACGTCGTACTGTGCGATGCCATGCTGTCTCAAAGTTGCTGGTGTGATCTTCAAAAGAAAGCCCTCACTGCATTACGGGCGTCAACCCAATCTTGTTGTGTCTTCTCGCCTGCCTGCCACTCGAAGAACACGCCGTCAGAGTTATTCTGGTAAGCACGGCGCTTTGCGGTTTCAAGAGCGTCGGTCTCGTCCACGGCTCGTGCTGTGAGTTCGGCTTCGGTCAAAGGGCGGACCCCGCGACGATGCACCCACTGCCCGCCAGGAAGCTGGACCAGTTCGCGTTCGGTCAAAGCCTGCGTCGCTTGGTCTACTGTCGGTGATGGCTCGACCTCTACGTCGAACATTTCATAGTCGGCCAGCATTTCTGCTGGTGGCTTTTCGGGGAACGACACGGACGGGTTGTCTGACCGTAGCTTGGCTAGGGTGTACGGCTCTGTCGAGCCATTGGTGACTTTGATGTGTTTCATTGGTGGTTCTCCTTATGGGGCTTCTACTACTTGGAATTGGGTTAGGTATCTTCTCCCCGTCGCGATCAAAAGCGTAAACCCATCATCGGACCAAATCAGACTGCTCGACTGTGAGATCGATGAGCCGCCGCCTGCCGTAACTAAGGCCCCAATATTGACGCTGATCCCATCATAGGTTTTTGTGCTTATGTCGAAAGGCGTTGACAGGGTGTAAGATTGCACCCGAAAGCTGTCCTTCTCCAGCAAAAATAGCGTTTCTCCGTCTGGTGTTAGGGCTATGCCCGACAAGTTCCCGTCTATGGGGAAAGACCCACGCGCAAAGGTGCGGTAATATTGGACCGTAGCCCCAGTAAGGGACCAGTCGGTAGACAAGAGTATCTGTGCCACGTTCCAATCGTTCGCCTGCCCGTCAAAGACAAACACCTTTTTTGCCGCAACATCGTAATGCAGACCGGCTAGTGACTTGATATAACCAGTACCGCCAAAAAGCGTGCGGACTGTAGCGATACTCTCGGTCGTGATGTCAAAAGCGGACGACAGATCGTATTGGTTCACGCGGTTGTCATCTATGGTGTTCTCGTTAATCCCGCCCATTATCTTGAGGCCATCACTTCTAATCAAACCACCCTCGATGTTTTCCGACGTAGGGAATACTTGGGGGCCGCTCTCGATAGTCATACTTGACGCGTCCCAAGGCCCAGCAAGTGCGTACACACGCACGTCCTGCGAGCCGCCTTTGTTGTTAGTCGTCCCGAAGACGTAGTTTCCATCCTCTGACGCGCCAAGGTCAACTAGACCATTAGTAACACCAGTTATTGTTTCCGTGTCAAACTCTCTGACCCACTCTAGGTTCTCAATGTCGTAGGGAACGCGGTTATCACCCCCAGACGCTGCCCCTAACCCCTTTTGTCTAGTTGCCATATTAACCACCATCCCCTGTGCGCCGACCGTATAGTGTCGAACCGACTTTCTGGACAAGCACAGGCGTCACAGTCGTAGCCCCTAGCGTTGGCGCTGTCGCGCCGTCTGTTAGCCATGTGATCGTTGGCCATGTGATTGTGTACGCAGTCCCGTCTTGAATAAGCAACTCGACAAACTCACCATCAGTAAGGCTATCTGTGGGGCTAGAGTTTCCTGTTAGCGTCCACTCTTGAACTGTACCGTTTGCAGGATCAATCGCAGGCGTTGTACCTGCGGGCATCGTACCTGTTTGCTCCTCAATAGAGCCAGTAAAGACTGGGTTGGCAGCTGTGACGATACCACTCGGTGTTACTTTAGAAGATAAAACTGCCATGTTAAGTTGCCTCCGGCTCAGCTGGCCAAGTTATAGTTTCAGGGAAGCCTACTTGATCTGTGATGTCACGTAGAGCTTGACGGTAGGTAGCCCAAGCAGTTTGGTCAACGGGTGCATCTGCTACTTGTGTCCAGTCGGACGCTGTTAGCAAAGTGTTGCGCTTGTCACGGGCTTGGGTTGCAAGTTCTATGGCAACCTGTGCCGCAGTTGACAGGGCGTCAATTTCTGGCTGTGTTAGGGCCAACCTAACGCCGTCTTTTAGTTTTGTGTAAGTCATACCTTGCTGATCCCATACATTGTTATGGTGCCCACTTCCATAGTTCCAGTTAAACAATCGAACTGGACCTCGATTGTTGCGTTTAGGTTTGTCCGATTACCTGCTACGGTAAACGAGCTGGCGTTTCCGGTGTTGTTTTCATATTGGGTTAGGCCAACGAATCCGGTAGGAACGTCGGTTCTGTGGGGGCTAGTCATAACAGTAAACCCGCTCACCCCATACTCCCCAGTCGCGGACCCTATCGCGGCCCCCAAGCGCACTTCACTAGTAGTCCCCGTAGTTAAATATTCCGTTGTGGCAAAACTGCCCGCGCCGTCCTCTTTTATTCGCATGCGTAAAACCCCGCCGTCTGAGGTTGGAATTACACCACTGTAAATAAACAAGTAGTGGTCATAAAGACTGCTATCCAAAGCTGTGAACTCAATAGTGGTGTCTCCCGCAGCTACGGCCTGTGTGATGGGAACTAAACCGCCACCAGCCAAAGCCGCGATAGACTGCCCCAACCGCTGCCCAGACACCTGCCCGAATACCGTTGAAGTGTCGTCTTCGACTTGGGCTTGGGTTAGTTCTACTTGCGGAACTCCAGCTCCCAGCTGAGTATAAATCTGCCAAGTCAAACCATCATAGGTAAACTGAACAGCAACACCGCCGATGTCCATTGTTAAGTTTTCAGCATCACCCTCAATAGTAGAACCATTCCGAGCAACTGTAAGGTTATTCGTAGACCAGTCAGCACCATCAGTAATAACAACAGTGTCTCCTGTTGCTGGAAGCGCAGGTAGAGTTACTGTAAAAGTACCACCAGAAGTATCCGCAATAATACCTTGGTTAGCAGCTGCAGTTACGTTAGCAGTATGCCGTGTGTAAGCGATACCACTACTAATGTTGTCTTCAATAGTAGAAATAGTTGTAGCATCAAGTGCTGTAATGTTATTTAACCCACGGGTGTTATCAACCACCGTGATGTTACTTACTTTAATCGCCATTATCGTCTCCTTTATAGACTAAGCTTTTATTCTTAACTACGATTATGTAATTGTAGCATTAGTTTCGACATTTCCTACAACTTGTAAGTTGCCAGAAGCATCTAGTTTCATTTTGTTTACACCACCCTGTTTAAAGTACAAGTCACCATTTGTTTCAATAATATCCCAGTTATCAAATTTAACTGAAATACCAAGCTCAACAATAGCATCGTTATTATCTTTAGTGTAAATTTTTTTATCTGTTAAATTTATAGCAATTTCACCTTGAACAAGATCTGTTGACAAGGGTACTTTAGAAGCCACCGAAGACTTCTTTGGAATAATTCTAGTTGCCATTGGGCTTATTTTCCTATGTGTGAGGAGGGAGTGACTATAGAGCCACCCCCTTGTTCTTTAACGTCAGGTATCAAAAAGTACCACCGTCAATAACAACGTCAGCCAAGGTTTCATTACCTAAAGACCAAACATCGCTAGTTTCGTCCCAAACAAAAGAAACGTTAGCAGAGGTACCGCGTTCAATCTCGATACCGCCATTTTGAGTTGGTGCTGCTGTTTCATCAGAATTAAGAAGAATAATTGCATCACCAATGTTAACTTCATTTGAGTTAACCGAAGTAGTAGTACCTTTAACGGTTAGGTTGCCATCAATTACAGCATTACCACCTACGCTAAGGTTTTCTTGAATACCAACACCACCAGTAACTTTTAAAGCCCCTGTAGTGTCAGAGGTAGATGTAGTAGCATTAGTGATAGTAACTGCAGCACCTGTGCTTGCTCCACGAGAAGTAACTGTAGCAAGAGTGTCACTTTCAGTAGTTAGATAAGCGCCTGCTGGCTGAATACCTGCTTCTGCGAGAGTATTGTTAATCCACGCGCTACCGTTCCATTTAAGAATTTCACCTGAAGTATTGCTCGTTACAGTCACGTTAGAAAGAGTTTCTAAATTGTCACCAGAAACATCTGTAATATAATTGCCAAGATCACTAATTTGTGATTCTGTAATACTTAGAGCAGCTTGATGCTGTGTAACGTTAGACTGAGCAATTCTAGCATCTGCAAAGGTACCACTTGTAATAGCACTAGCAGCATGAGTGTGAGATGCCGCTGCAACTCCTGCTTCGGCAAGTGTATTGTTTACCCAAGCGGTTCCGTTCCATTTCAGCAATTCGCCACTAGCGATTGTAGTAATAGTTACATCGGATATTGATGAAAGATTCTCTCCAGTAATATCTGTTAAATAAGACTGCAAATCACTAATTTGTGATTCTGTAATACTCAAGGCAGCTTGGTACTGCGTTACGTTTGTTTGAGCAATTCTAGCATCTGCAAAGGTGCCTGAAGTAATGTCGTTAGTAGAATGAATATGAGAGGCGGCTGCAATTCCTGCTTCTGCGAGAGTATTGTTAACCCACGTGGTGCCGCTCCACTTGAGAACTTCCCCAGCAGAGATATTTGTAATAATTACATCTGATAAATCACCAATCGGTTCTCCGGTGATATCTGTAAGGTATGTTTGAAGATCACTAATCTGAGACTCTGTAATGCTTAGAGCTGCCTGATGCTGCGTTACATTGCTTTGAGCAATACGTGCGTCGGCAAAAGTTCCAGAAGTAATATCTGATGCAGCATGAGTATGGCCAACTAGCGAATAACTGCCAGCTGGTTGGATCCCCGCTTCTGCAAGAGTATTGTTGATCCACTTAGAACCAT
>Ga0208643_1001520_pt1 | contig 12617 bp, 8 predicted proteins | sample VirMetDEL_Nov_12_FD_184516 | JGI IMG/M metagenome (GOLD analysis project Ga0208643, IMG submission 184516) | Aqueous microbial communities from the Delaware River and Bay under freshwater to marine salinity gradient to study organic matter... | ecosystem: Environmental > Aquatic > Marine >... | reverse complement strand
TCGTCAGTGGCGAGTTATCACCTTTACTGCGTGGCCGTACTGACATCAATCAGTATTACCAAGGATTGCAGACCGCTAAGAATGTGGTATTGGTTCCTCAAGGTGGCGTTAAGAGAAGACCTGGCACTCAACATATTGACACGGTGCTGAATAAGTTAGAGCGACTAACAGCACAGAATCCAACCATGCCTAGTGGTGGCACTGGATCGGTCATTAATGACGGTAATGACGCAACTACTACATCTACTACGGCAGCGATAGGCACAACAAATCCGTACCCTGTTGCTCAGTATGATCGTACTGCTTCCCCTGCATTAAAACCTACGGCAGTATTTGCTGATCTGCGGCAGATTAGTTTGTCCGCTGGATCATCTAGCGAGTTCGTTATACAGGATTCTACTAATGCGATATCGTGGACTACGTTAGCGCCAGTTCCGCTCATAGGGACTAACCCGCAAAACTTTAGAATCGCTATCGGTTCGGCAGAAAGATATGTCAGAGTAGCTAGAGTTGGCGCAACTGATCTGGGATCGGCTACACTCACACTGGCTGAGTTCAATCTAATCACCCAGACAACTACAGCGGGTGTACCATCAGAGTCAAAGCTAGTAGATTTTAGTGTCACTACAGACCGAAACTATCTACTGTCTATCACAGATAACAACGTCCGTATATTTAAGAATCCAGGCACCCATGTCGCAGATGTACGGGTTCCGTTTACTGCTGCACAGGTCTCTACTGTACGAGATACGCAGACTGAAAGCGTGATGCTGTTCTTTCATGAGGACGTACCATCACAGAGACTGATTAATCTAGGCACAGATACAGATTGGTTCTTGGATGAGGTGCCATTTACTAATGTGCCTACTTATGACTTTGATGATGATCTGAGTCCTACGCCTGTTACCGATGTGCAGAGTATTAGCTTCCATACTGGATTCGTATCTGGTGATCAATACCAGATAGATGTTGAAGGCGTATTGTCTAAAAACATTACCTATGCGGGTGATGCGACTGCGGATGAGCAAAGCTCTACCGTATTTAACATGCAGAGAAATCTGCAAGACATGCCTGTATACGGTGAAACTGGTGTAACGGTTACGAGGACGGGCACAAGAACATACAGCATCTCAGTGTCGGGAGAATCCGCTAAAGACTTTGAGCTATATAGCGCATTCCCTACTAGCGGTACAGCGAAACCTATTACTGTTACAAAGCTGGCTAACGGATCACCTAGAAAGGAAGCGGTCTGGTCTGCTAATCGCGGATACCCAAAGACCGGATGTTTCTTCGAGGGCCGATTAGTTTTAGGCGGCACTAAGTCTAAGACGGCATCTATATTCTTCTCCAAGTCTGGATCATTCTTTGACTATGAGATTGACGATGGTGATGACGATGAAGGTATCTTTGCCACCATATCCTCTCGCAAGCTGAACGAGATCATCGATGTTTATCCAGGCCGGAACCTGCAAGTATTTACGTCTGGCGCAGAGTTCTCAGTGACCAGTACGCCTGTTACGCCCTCGTCTGTAGGGATTACGCCACAGACTAATCACGGCGCATCCTATATCGAGGTGGTGGATGTAGATGGATCTACCATATTCGTCGATAGAAACGGCAAGACGATCTATGATTTTGTCTACTCTTTCAATGAAGATGCCTATGTCACGCACGATAGATCTGTACTCTCGTCTCACCTGATCAAGCAACCTACTGACATGGCAATGCTATCGGGTACAACTAGCGAGGATGCTAACTGGCTGTTTATACCCAACGCAGATGGTTCGGTCACTATCCTAAACACGCTACGAGACCAAGACATCAACGGATTCACTCAGTGGATATCCGCTAATTCTGGATTTATCACTAACGCAACCGTGGTAGATGATCAGTTATACATGATCGACAAGAGAACTATCGCGGGGAATGTCGAATATCACATAGAGAAGTGGTCATTCGATCACCTGATGGATGATTCTATTATCTTCAATCCAGGCGCAACGGATACAACGATCACTGGCTTGGGTCATTTACAGGGTGAGACTGTTCAGATCGTAGCGGATGGCATTGTGCTACCAGAGAGAACGGTGGTTGGTAGTCAGATCACGCTCACATCAGAGGAAGTAGGCTACACTAATGTAGAGGTTGGGCTAAACTTCCCTGTAGAAGTCACAGGCATGCCGCTCAATACCAATATCGGTAGCGGTGAGAACCAGATGCGTATCAAGCGTATCGTTCGCATGAACATCAGGGTCTATCAGTCGTATGGTTACTATGTAGATGGTCAACCAGTACCCATTAGAGAGTTTGGTTATTCATCTGTTTCACCACTAGATACCTCTCCTAACTCAAAAACTGGCATAATAGAAGATGTATTAAATACAATAGGCTGGACTAGGGACGCAATGCCGTCAATAACTGCACCCGATCCTACTCCGGTACATATACAGATGATTGAATACGAGGTCGAATCATCGTGAATGTAGCGTTACAGAGTAATATCTACAAAGCACAAGATGTGATGCTGGCTATGCCTCAAGCTGAGACAGAGGTCACGCATCATTTCGCTGATGGTATTTACGCTAGAGAGCTATTTATCCCTGCTGGTGTATGTCTAGTAGGTGCATTGCACAAGACGAACCATCTATTCACTGTATCTGAAGGTGAATGTGTAGCGGTCACACATGAAGGCAGAGAAGAAATAAAGGCTCCATATATGGGTCAGACGCATCCAGGCATGAAGCGAGTGATATACGCAATTACGGACACGGTATGGACTACGTTCCACGTTACCGAGGAGACAGATGTGGAAAAGATAGCAAATGAAATATTGGAGGCCGTATGAGTTGGGTAATCACTGCAATCGCGGTAACGTCTGCTGCGGTATCTGCTAGAGGTCAATATGTTGCTGGTAAGACTCAAGAGATTGAGCTAAACCGTCAAGCTGAAGAAGAGCGTCTTGCTGCTCAAGGCCGAGAACTGCAACGTCGAGAACAATTAAACAAAGCATTGGCCGCTAATGTAGTCGGTCAATCCATGTCTGGTATTTCTGGAGAAGGCACCCCAGCTAGTCTTGCATTAGCAAGTGCTGAGAGGGCAAGCCTAAGTGAAGCTACTATTGGTTTGTCCGACAAGTTAAAGCAAGCCGCACTTCGTAGACAGGCTAAATCTGCAAAGAAAACTGGATATTTACAGGCCACATCTACATTATTAAAAACTGGGGTCGGTCTAGCTGAGACGGGCGCATTGCAGAAAGCGGGTGCCTCGATTAAAGACGTATTCAAATCTGGCGGTAAAACATAATGGCCCAGAAACCTATTGGATATTACGGAGAGTTCAGGCCAACGGGAGTAGATCAATCTGCTGCTCGTAGGTTTGAGGCGCTCGCTGGTCTAGCTGGACAGGTAAGCGATATTGCTTTTGAGATAGGAGCAAAACGTGCTGAGAAGATAGGCGCTGAGAAAGGCGAGAAGGCTGGTCGAAAAGCAGCGGAACGGTTAGCTAAACCACAACCAGAAGTAGGCCCGCCAGAAGACGTTGAAGCCCCTGAAACCAAGAAAGGTTTTCTAGCATCGATGTCTATTGAGGCCCAGGCTTACAATGCTGCAATGCAATCTGCTTACTTAGCTCAAGTATCTACAGACTCAAAACAACAAGTAGAACGTATAGCTGCCCAGTATCCTGATGATGTGCAAGCGTTCCAAGCTAATATCAATCAATACCGTCAAGGTTTGCTGCAAGGCGTTAGCGATGAGTTTAGAGATGATGCTGACGCAACAATTGGTAATTATATTGCCAATGCTGAAACAGCAGTATTTAAGAATGAAGTAGCAAAGAATCGTGCTGCTGCTAATTCTGCAAGACAGCTAGCTCTTGACGTTCATAATGATGAAGCCTCAAAAATGGCTCGTGCTGGAGATGAAGCTCAAGCCTTAGTCAATCAAGAAGATCACGATTTAGTAATAGATAGCCTGGTGGCTAGCGGTGATCTCCCAGTAGACGAAGCACAAAATGCCAAAGACGCACTGACCAGAAGGATTCAGCAACAGACTCAATTGGGTGGCTTAGAGCGAATCATCTTTGATGAGGATCTTTCGACACGAGAGCAGTATGAAAAAGGTGTTTCATTTGTTGAAAGTATCCGTGATGCAGAGCTAGAAGACATAGGGCCAGAAGACAAAGATAAGTTGCTGTCTGTTTTAGATTCTAAAATAAAATCGTTAAAGGTAGATCTTTCTCGTCAAGAATCTGAAATAACTGTTGAGCAAGGCAGAGTTATATCTGATTTAATGATTGCGGCTAATACTGGCAGCAGACCATCTCAAGAGATTGTAGAAGACGCTAACCAATTGTATGACTCTGGCGTTATTGACTTTCGACAACGAGCATCAATCATTACGACCGCATCAAGAAAGTCTCAAGCAGACATAAGCAAATCTGAAGCAATTAATAAAGTTGCCATGAAGATTAGTGGCGATACAAATGCTATGCCATTAGAGAAAGATGTTAATACTTTCTATGATGAGTATGAGACCAATTATGTTGGCAATCCTGCTAATCAAGCATTATTCGTACAGAGAACTGGCGTAGTACCTTCCAGAATGAAGCAAAGACTAGAGACAGACATTAACTCTGGTGACCCTGCTAGAATGGAGCAAGCGATAGATCTAATAGACCGAGTAGATGAACTGCCAGGAATGTTTGGTCAGTTAGTCACTGCTGGCCAAGAAGCATTTGCGACACAAGTAGTTACGTTATCTGAAGTCATGCCAATGGATCAGGCGGTCAAAGAAGCTAGAAGAATTGTTGATCCTACTAATGCGTCATACATTGCTAGTAGGCAAGAAGTTATTAAGGCAGAAAAGTATCCCGAAAAATACAGTAAGTGGACTGAAGATGCTATTGGTGGATTGTTTGTGGATATGCCTGTAGGTCGAGCATTAAGTCAAGCAGAAAATCAATACGCTATATTGTTTGAGACATACTTTACAAACGGCCTAAACGCATCTCAAGCACAAGACAAAGCCAAAAGGATTATGCAGACCAACTGGACTGATTCTGAGTTTGGTGTCATGCCGTATGCTCCAGAGCAGTATTATCCTATTTCTGGCGAAGAACTACGGGGTCAAGCCTACTTCCAGGCTAGTATGGAATTAGATAAGAAAATTAATAAAGATAATGTCTACCTCTTAACTAACGATCATACTGCTCGCACTGCATCTCGTGGTAGGCCAGAATATATTCTTATGTACCAAGAAGAAGATGGTACTTTGGCAACTATTTATGACGAAGCAACTGGTCAAAATTTGTACTGGTATCCTGATGTAGATGAAGCCATACAGCGGCAAAAAGAAGATATCAAGAAAGCGATGGAAGAAAGACGAGCTACTGGCATGACGGGCGAAGAAGCTGCCCTTGCTAGAAGATTTGCACAACCTCTCTAGGAATAATTAATGCCATTTGTTAGAGATCCAGAAGAACAAATACAGCTAGAGCGATTCATTCCTAAGTATGAGCAGCAGGAAGAACCAACCGCGTTAGAAATAGCTGGGGCTGCATTTCGTCAGTACAATACTATTGGCTCTGTATTGTCTCAAGAGCGTGGCTTGCCTAAATACATAGATGATCGATCATTCAATCCCTATGACTATCTGACTGAAGAAGAAAAGTTAGATGAAGTATTTACTCAAAATGTTGTATTTGCAGACACTGAAGACGAGATAAACGCTGTCAGAAGGCAGACCGCACAAGAACGTCAAGACCGTGAAACCTTGGCTCGTGGCGGGGCGTTATCATTCTTTATAGGTGCCGGCACTGCAATCGCAGATCCTATCAACTTCATTCCCATAGGTGGGGCTACTGCTAAAACATATAAAGCAGGGAACTCTATCTTTAGATCTGCTGCTGTAACGGCATCAGTATCCTCTGCAACTGTGGCCGCTCAAGAGGCCGCATTACACGCTAGTCAAATAGAAAGGACTTATGGTGAGTCTGCCGTAAACGTATCTGCTGCTGCGTTTCTTGGCGGGGCATTAGGCATAGGTGCTGGCAAGGTATCTCAATATCTAAATGGCCGTCAACTTAAAGAAATTGATGAGGCAATGGATGTCGAGGTCAAGCTAGCAAAGGGTGAAGATACCGTAATATCTTACGGCCCTAGATTAGATGCTGATGAGGTTAGAGCGTCATTTATAGATGAGCTAAAAGTAGAGCTAACTAGCGTTGCTGGTAATAAGTTAACTCGCGGCGAAGAAAAGGCATTGCGACAAGAAGCTAAGGCATTAAAAGAGCGCATTAATTTAGTCGAAGAACTACCAGAGGCAATACCTACCATCAAGGATATACCTGCTAGACAGGCCAAGAAAGAGGCTATTGCGGCAGGTAAGAAATCGGCAGAGCAAGAACGCCAATTGTTTCAAGAACAACTAAGCATTATTAATGGTCGTATTAGCGCCAACAAATCTGCCAAAGAAGCAGAGGCTAATCTGTCTAGGCTTGAGCAAGATATCGTTCCACAGGAATATCAACAACGGCTAGATAACATCCTTGCTGAAGAGCAGAGAATTATTGATCAGCCAATAGCGCCTGGAGAAACCCCAACGTTAGGACAGATGGCCCAAGCTGAAGGCATAACTCCTGATGAATTAAGTGTGGGTGCTGCACAAGTTGCTAATGGTGAGCAAGTGCAAGGAAAGAAAGTTCGCGCTTTCATGAAAAAAGCTATGCGCTTTGATCCGCTCTCAAGAACGATTACCAGTGACAATCCTATTGTCAGAAGCCTTTCTAATACACTTGCTGAGAATCCAATAGCAATGGATAGAGGCGGTATTACTGCGGTAGAGTCATTGATCAAAATACATGACGGTAAATATGTTAGCGCATTAGAAGCTCACTTAAAGCAATTCAAGCTCTATAAGCAAAATGGTGGCAAGCTCAAGCGTAGAGAGTTTAATGAAGCTGTTTCTAAGGCGATGCGTAATGACGTTTCTGAGATTCCAGAAGCTCTGGCATCCTCAAGGACTTGGAGATCAGAGTTATACGATCCTTTAAAGAATGAAGCAATATCAGTAGGTTTATTGCCGGAAGATGTAGATGTTTCTACGGCAGTCAATTACTTAAATAGACGATGGAACAAAGACAAGATTGCTGCAAATCAGCCAGACTTTGAGCAGCGTGTAGCTAAGTGGTTAAAGGACGAGGATCTAAAGTTATTTTCTCAGGCCAAGCAAGCACAAGACGATATCGCAACGGCTACTGGTGCAGAAAAAACTAGGCTGCAAAAGCTCATAGATCGAGCAGAATACAAAAAAGGCATGGATCTGGCCAAGCAAGAATATATAGACATAGCCAGACAAATAGCTCAAAGAATCAAAGGTTCTCCAGATGGACGGTTGCCATACGATTGGAAGATAGGAGATGGTTCTTCTTCCAATAATCTGAACGGTACTGCGTTGCGGGGGCCACTAAGATCCAGGACATTCCAGATTCCAGACAATATGATTGACGATTTCCTAGACAATGATGTTGAAGATCTGGGCCGTATTTATCTTCATCAAATTGCGCCAGATGTAGAATTAAAACGAGCGTTTGGTGATGTTGAATTAACTGATCAAATAGCCAATGTAGAAAACTGGTATAGCATGGAAGCCAGAAAGCTCAAGACTGAAAAGAAAAGACGCGCATTAGATAAGCAGCGACAAAGTGACATTGGTGACATTGCAGCAATGCGCGATAGGATACGCGGCGTTTATGGCATGGACGATCCAAACAGTTTTGCCCACAGAGCATTCCGTGTTGCTAGAAATTTAAATTACATGAGATTAATGGGTGGTGTTGTAGCCTCATCCGTTCCCGATGTCGCTAGAATCTTTATGGCTGAAGGATTTACTAAGACTTTTTCTAAAGGATTGATGCCATTAGCCAAGAATCTCAAGACGTTTAAGGTCTCAGCAGCAGAAGCCAAAAGATATGGCGTTGGTGTAGATGCACTAATGCGTGGCAGATCACAGATTATTGCTGATGTTTCTGATTACACTAGAGGCGGTACGGCATTTGAACGTGGAGTACAAAGCCTGACTGACAACTTTGGTCGTATTAATCTGATGGATTATTGGACTGCTGGAGTCAAACAACTTCACGCTGTAACCATGCAGAACTCCGTAATCGATGGACTGCTTAAAGGCAAGATCGACAAGCGTCTATCAAGATTAGGTATTGATGATGCTAATGCTACGAACATAACCAAGCAGCTAGAAAAGTATGCAGAGAAGGTAGACGGTGTATGGATATCAAATGCGCGTAATTGGGACTCTCCAGAACTAGAGAGGATTTGGGGTGCTGCACTTAGGAAGGAATCTGATCGCGTTATTGTGGTTCCAGGCCAAGAAAAGCCTCTGTTCATGTCTACACCATTGTCAAAAACAGTCATGCAATTCAGGTCGTTTATGTTGTCTTCTACTCAGAGAATGACAATTGCTGCAATGCAAAACCAAGAACACAATACCATTGGCGGGTTGTTGCTATTAACCTCAATGGGAACCATGTCTTATGCCTTCAAGCAATGGGATGCTGGTCGAGAAATATCGGATGATCCGGCCACACTAATTGTTGAAGGAATTGATCGATCTGGCTCTTTGGGTGCTATAATGGAATTGAACAATACAGTAGAAAAACTTTCTAGCGGATATGGCGGGTTGCGCCCACTTCTGGGAATAGATGTTCCAGCAGCAAGATTTGCATCAAGAAGTGCAGTAGAAGCTGCATTAGGGCCAACATTCGGAAGTCTACTCGATACAACAATGCGAGTAGGAAATGCTGGGTTAAGCGAAGATGATTGGAGCGACTCAGACACAAGGGCATTAAGGAGATTATTACCAGGCCAAAATCTCACTTTTGTTAGACAAGGCTTGGATAAAGTAGAAAAATCATTAGGTGATCTATGACAGTATTAGACAACGCTCCAAGAGATCAATATACCGCTACTAGCGGCCAGACCGTATTCCCATATACGTTCGAGATCGCTGCTGCCGGAGACATTAAGGTACTACAGAACGGTACGCTTATCAATCAAGGCACAGGTGCTGGTCAGTACGCAGTTAGTGGCGTAGGCGTAGATGCTGGTGGTAATGTCACACTGGTCACTGGTGCAACCGCTGGCGATGTCCTTACAATCTATAGGGATATGGCGTATGAGCGTCTCACTGCTTACACCAATGCTGGTGATTTCCTAGCGGCAGATGTGAACAACGACTTTGATCGACTATGGCTAGCACTCCAGCAGAATGGTGGTGACTTAGACCGTGTACTGATAGCGCCTAACACTGATCCTACTAGCATAGACATGACGATTCCTGACAAGGCTACTCGTCTAGGCAAATATCTCAAGTTCAATGATACTACTGGCAACCCTGAAGCTGGCGATGCTGCTGGTTTGTACACCTCTGCTGGCCTGAACAACTATAACTTTATTGGTAATGGTTCTACTACAGCTTTCACTCTGGGCATGGAGCCTGGAGGCGAGAACAATACTCAGGTCTACATTGACGGGGTATACCAGCAGAAAGATACTTATACAGTCTCTGGCACTACTCTGACATTCTCTACTGCACCACCTAATCTCAGCACTATTGAGGTTATGGTCATTCAGGTATTACCAGTAGGCGCTACTACTGCGTCACAAGTTTCTGGATCATTTAATCAACTTTCAATTATTGATGGTGTTTCGGCTCCAAGCACTGTATCGGGTAGCGCGTTAATTTATGTAGATTCTGCTGACGGTGATCTTAAAATCAAATTTGGCGATGGTACTGTCAAAACAATCGTAACGGATACATGAGGCTATTATGACAATTAAACAATATGGCGGTGTATTTGGCCGCAACCCAACTTTTAACGATGTCACTATTGAAGGGCAATTAACCTTTGACGGTGATATTGATATTAACTCTGACTTAAAAGTTAGCGGCGATATAGAGACAACTGGCAATGTCATTATTGCCACCTCTGGGAAAGGCATCGACTTCTCTGCTACCGCTGGCACTGGCACTAGCGAGCTTTTTTCGGACTACGAGGAGGGTGTATGGACTCCAACACAAAACACATTCACAACGTGGGACTCGCCCACGTTCGCAGCTACCTACACCAAAGTAGGGCGACTGGTAACACTCAACATAGTTCAAACGGGCGGCGTTATAGCGGCATCATCAGCTGGTCTTTATATAGGTGGCAGCCCTTATTCTGCGGCTGAGTTTTCTGCTGGAGCTGTAAGCGATGGAAATATAAATGACTACGGTAAATGTGTTATGTCGGGCACAACCATATTCTTCAGCAATATCATACCGGCTGAAATCAACCTTATTGTCACAATCACGTTCCACGTTGCGTAAGCCTAGCAGCATAGTATTTTAAGGAAGTTCACATGAGTAACGCATCAAGCCACCTAATTTAAGAGATCAAAACAATGAGCTTAACTAAAGTAAGAAACCAGATGATCGAAGGCGCGGCAGCCAATGTGCTGGACTTTGGGGCTGTTGGTGATGGTGTTGCTGATGATACGGCGGCTATACAGGCGGCATTAAATGTGGCTGGAAGGATATATGTACCGACTGGAACTTATAGCCATACAGAATTAACGCTTTCATCTAACACTACATTAATTGGTGCGGGTAGGGGTAGCGTAACCTTTGTATCTAGGTCAACCATAGGGACAGGGAACCAAATATCTGCAACCTCTTTAGATAATATCAGTATTTCAGGCATTAAGTTTGCTGGGCAGAATACAACAATCGCCCCTACCCTTGCGCTTAGTAATATTGAAAATCAATTATATTTTTTGTCTTGCACTAACGTCGAAGTATTTGACTGCGAGCTTGATGGTGCTCGACATAGGGCGTGTATGATGGATGCCACGGTGGGTAACAACACCGTTAATGTTTTCTTCTACAACAATATTTTAACAAATGGGTCTACTGGTGGGTTCCTTGCACAGCGGTACAACAGAAACATCCATGTATACAACAACAAGCTAACGAATACTGTTTCCACTGCCTTTAGTGGCGCTGCCTTTAACAAGACCATTGCAGTGAATGGGGGGATTGGTGTTTGGATATACAACAACGACGTTGAGCAAACAAACAACGAAGGCGGCTCAGTGCTTGTAGAGTACATAGACAGGCAGAGTGAGGATATTTATGTTTACGGCAATAGAATTAAAAACCCAAAAGGCGGGAATGGTATAAAAATTGGCCCTTGTAAGAGTGGTAAAGTATACAATAACTTTATTCATGGAGCAGGCTCAACGGGTATCTATATTGAGGGGAGCACTGATTTAGACGTATACGACAACCATATTGAAGACTCCGCGATCAACTCAATACGGCTGGCAGAGGACGGGGACACATCATTTTCTCCTACCAATATACGCATCTACCGAAATAAGTGCATAAACGCTAATACAGCAGCAGTTAACCCGGGTGCGTTAGCGACACTGGCATGGGCTACTGCAACGGCTGTAGAGCTTGGAGAGTTACGCACCAACGCAGGGAATCTGTACACAGCGGTGGCCGCAGGGACAACAGGCGCAACAGCACCCACCCATACATCTGGCAGCGTAAGTGACGGTGGAGTAACATGGACGGGCTTAGGTGTCCCGAGCAATTCTGACTCCTCCTATCATATACTGATAAGGGGTGCTAGTAACACAATTAGCATGGAAAGTAATGAGTTCTCTAGCACTGGAACAAATCTTGCTAACGGCATTAAAGTAGGATCAACGCTATCCGATTACTGGATTGAAAGAAATGACTTTACCAAGTTGCGTAATGGTATTACCACCATTCGTAATGACAGTACTGTTTTGCCGTATGTAATTGATAATAATCGTGGAGCACAAAATAGGGATTCGGGGCAAGCTACTTTATCTAATGGCACTTCTGGTGTGACCGTCTCCGCTGACGTTGTGTATGAAGGGACTGGCTATGTTGTTCTGGTATCTCCTGACCAAGCATTGAATGGCACCATAGCCTACTTAAATGCGGGAGTTTCTGTACCTCCCGCATTTGTAATCCAATCTGAAAATTCTTCACATTCCCTTACCAATGCGGTCGCAGACATAAAGGTCAACTGGCAAGTCGAGATCCAAGCGGCCAATGGTTTTTTTGGCAAGACTGTTAGATGACTTTCGACGACTATGGGATAAATACCCCTAGTGGGTGGACAGGTGGCACTTTCGCCACGATAAAATAGGAAATAAACATGGCACTTACAGAAGAAACAAAGAACGACAAGATCGAGGTATTAAACCTAGCTGCTGGATACCCAGTGGTACAGGTTCGTGCTGCAACGATCATCAAGCGTGATGACGTAGAAATCTCACGATCATTCCACCGTCATGTACTGACACCAGATGCAGACCTGTCAGGCGAAGACGCTGATGTTGTGGCAATTGCTAACACAGTATTCACAGACGAAGCGAAAGCTGCTTACGCTGCTGCTCAGGAGGCTGAATAATGACTACGCTAATTGAGAAGAACATCACTGCGGCTAACACATTCAGTGATTCATTCCGGTTCGATGGAGACTTTAACTTCTCTATTCGTGGTACTTTAACTTCAGGCACT
>Ga0208643_1001518_pt1 | contig 12625 bp, 16 predicted proteins | sample VirMetDEL_Nov_12_FD_184516 | JGI IMG/M metagenome (GOLD analysis project Ga0208643, IMG submission 184516) | Aqueous microbial communities from the Delaware River and Bay under freshwater to marine salinity gradient to study organic matter... | ecosystem: Environmental > Aquatic > Marine >... | reverse complement strand
GGTGTCGTTATAATAAGATACAAATACCAAAACTAATGATATGGCAAATGTACGAATTCGTGATCAAGGAAAACTTACACTAAAAGATTCAGATAATTCTAACGAAGTATCTTTACAAAGTCCTTCTACTGTTGCAGCAGATCAAGACTTTATTGTTCCTAATGCTGATGGTTCAGCAAATAATATTATTACAACAAATGCTTCAGGCACATTATCTTTTGTAGATATAAATACTTTAGTTACATCAGATATAAATTGGAACACTACTCCTCAATATGCTAACATTACTTTAGTTTCTGGCACGGGATATTTTATTAACACAACAGCAGGAGCTACAACAATGACTTTGCCTGCTAGTCCTAGTGTGGGCGACTTTGTAGCTTTAAAAGATTATGCAGGCACCTTTGGAACAAATAAATTAACAATAGATAGAAATGGTTCGAATATTCAGGGACAAGCACTTAATTCAGATTTAACAACTAACCGTGCTTCTGTTGTTTTACAATATATAGATGCAACAAGAGGTTGGTTATACACTGTGGAAAATAATGTTAATCTTTTACAACCTGATTATGTTGAAGCTACAGGAGGCACTATTACTACATCAGGTGACTTTAAAATTCATACTTTCACATCTAGTGGCACTTTCACTGTTACTGCTCCTGGAACTTCAGATGGTTCAAACACAGTAGATTATTTAGTTATTGCAGGCGGAGCAGGAGGAGCCGAAAGTGTAGCTGGTGGCGGTGGCGGAGCTGGTGGATATAGAGAGTCTTTTCCAAACCCTGCTACAGGTGGAACACCTATCACTGCACAAGCATATCCTATCACTGTAGGTGGTGGAGGAGCAGCTAATGCAAGTGGTGCTAATTCTGTATTTAGTTCTATTACATCTGCAGGCGGTGGCGTTGGTGGTGGTTATACAGCAAATGGAACTGCTGGTGGATCTGGCGGAGGAGGAGGTGGAACTGATGGAAATTCTTCTACCTCTACTACTGGCGGCGCTGGTAATACTCCTCCAGTATCTCCTCCTCAAGGAAATTCAGGAGGCTCTACACCAACATATCCGACAGGAGTTTTAGGTGGATCTGGTGGTGGCGGTATAGGTTCAGTAGGAAGCAACGGTCCTACAGGTCCTGGCGCAGGCAGTGGATCTGGTGCTGCTGGTGGCAACGGTACTGCTTCTTCAATTAATGCATCCCCTGTTACAAGAGCAGGTGGTGGTGGTGGAGGCAACAGAGGTTATGATGGTCCATCATCAGGCGCAGGCGCAGGAGGCGCTGCAGGTCCTGGTGGAGGAGGCGCTGGTGGTGGAACAAATACAAACACAGCTTCTCCTGGTACAGCTAACACTGGTGGCGGTGGTGGAGGTAAAGGTTTTGGATCTTTTTCTCCTAACTCAACTGGAGCAGGTGGTTCAGGTTTAGTTATTATTCGCTACAAGTATCAAAATTAATATGGTAAAAAACATTTATGTCTGAAATAAAAATTAATAGTCAAGGCGAAGTAAAGTTATTTGATTCAGATAACTCAAATTATATAGGTTTAAAAGCACCAGGAACGGTTTCTTCTGATCAAACATTTATACTACCTGATGCAGATGGTAGTGCTAATAATGCACTTAAAACAGATGGTTCAGGTAACTTAGGTTTTGTTGATGTTACAACATTAGTAACCTCTGCTATTGATTGGCAATCAACTCTTAAAACAGGAGACTTTACAGCAGTATCTGGTGAAGGATATTTTATAAACACAACAAGTGGAGCTATTACTGCTACACTACCTGCAAGTCCTAGTGCTGGTAATATTGTAGCATTTAAAGATTATGCAGCAACTTTTGCAACAAACAATTTAACAGTAGGAAGAAACAGTTCTAACATTCAAGGAGACGCTGTTAATTCTACAATAGATACAAATAGAGCAAGTGTTGTTCTTGTATATGTAGATGCTACCAAAGGGTGGTTATATGTACAAGAGTCTAATGTGCAAAATTTAGCCCCTCCTTATGTTACAGCAACAGGTGGTACAATAACAACTTCTGGTGATTTTAAAATTCATACATTTACAGGATCAGGTACTTTTACTGTTACAAATGCAGGTAATGCTTCTGGATCTAATTCAGTAAATTATTTAGTGGTTGCTGGCGGTGCTTCAGGAGGAAATTTTGGAGGTGGCGGAGGTGCAGGTGGTTTTAGAACAAACTATCCTTCTCCAGCGACAGGTGGTTTATCAGTTTCAGCACAAGCATATCCTATAACAGTTGGTGCTGGTGGTGCTTCACAAACAGGTCCTGATTACGGAAGAGGTAATCCTGGAGTAAATGCTGTTTTTAGTACAATTACATCTGCTGGCGGTGGCGGTGGCGGAACTTATGATCCTGGACCTTCAAACAATCTTAATGTAGGTATAAGTGGAGGTAGTGGTGGCGGTGGCGGAGTATTAGAAAATCCAAAAGCAGTAAGCACCACTCCTGGAACAGGCGGTGCAGGTAATACACCTCCCGTAAGTCCTCCTCAAGGCAGTAATGGTGGTTTAGGAACAAAAAGATCAGGCACAGGACCAAACGACTACGGTGGTGGCGGTGGTGGCGGAGGTCACAATGCTATTGGCGCTGATGGAACTGCTGGTAATGGACCAAGTGGAACAGGCGGTTTAGGAGGTGCTGGCGGTGCAGGTTCACCAAATGAAATTAATGGTTCGAATGTCACTTATTCAGGCGGTGGCGGCGGAACATTCGCTGCAAGTGGTGGTGCTGGCGGCGGTGGTGCAGGTGCGCCTAATTCTAGTTCAGTAGGTGTTGCAGGTACAACAAACACTGGCGGCGGAGGCGGTGCTTCAAGATCAGGCGGTCAACCATCTGGTTTAGGTGGTTCAGGTATTGTAATTATAAGATATAAATACCAAAATTAATGTTTAACAAAAAAGATTTTTAATATAGTATAAGGAGATAGATATGGCACATTTCGCAAAATTAGGAATTAATTCAAAAGTTATTGGCGTAGAAGTCGTTGCAGATGCAGACTGTAAAAATGCTGATAATATTGAAGATGAAACTGTTGGAATACAGTTTTTAGAAAATATACACGGATGGCCTTTATGGAAAAAAACATCATATAACACTTCTTCTGGAAAACATTACACTATAGATGGTTCAGGTCAAAAAGTAGAATCTGCTGATCAATCTAAAGCTTTTCGTAAAAATTATGCTGGAATAGGTCATACTTATGATGAGGACCGTGACGCATTTATTCCGCCAAAACCATATGCATCATGGGTCGTCAATGAAACTACATGTATTTGGGAAGCTCCTGTAGCTTATCCAAGTGTTACAACATACGGAGATCCTGCAAAACCTTACGAAATTTCTTGGGATGAAACCAACCTTCGTTGGATTTGTAAAGACTCAGAAGATCCAATTAATAATTTTAAATGGGATGTTAGTTCTTCTGCTTGGGTTGCCTTATAATTAATGTTTAGTAAGAAAGTTCTATCCGAACAATTTGTTATTACACATAAAGTCTCTGATCTTCTTAAAGTAAATAAAAAAAATTTAATAGCAAATGCCATTCGTAATCACGTTTTAGAAAAACGTTTAGATAACGAAGATTGGTATGCTGATTACAATTATGTAAAGATAGATGATCATCAACATCTAGCTTGGATACATGATTATATGAGAGATCATTATCGAGGAGAATATGGACCTACTCCTATACTTGTTAAAAGAGGTGGTTTAGTATTAATGCCTAATGAAAATTTAGGATCACATCATCATATTGATGATTGGGATTATGAAGCATCTCCTGAAATATCTGTTTTATATTGTTTAAAAGAAGGAGACAAACCATCAACTGTTATGTTTGAATATGAGTTTGGAAGAAACAAAAAAAGACGGTGGAAACAAGAGTTAAAAGAAGATACTCTTATTATATTTTCTTCGTATTTAAGACATTCCATAAGCAAAAATTTTAATAAAGACCCAATAGTAGCTCTTTCATTTCAGTTCCAATTGCTATAAAATAATGCTATCAAAGAGGCATTATGACGATTGAAATTGACGGCGTAAATAATACACTTAAAACAGACAAGATAGAACCTCAATCAGGTACGGCTTTACAAGTAGGCGCTTCAGGTGACACTATAACATTACCTTCAGGAGCCACACTTACAATAGCTGGCACGGCAAACGTTACAGGCACATTATCAAACAATGGTACCGCAACGGGCTTTGGTGCTCTTGATTGGCAAACCTCCGATGTAAAGACATCAACATTTACTGCTGTGGCAGGAAAAGGATATTTAGTAAATACAACAGGTGGCGCTGTTACCGTAAACTTACCAGCAGGTTCTGCTGGTGCTCAAATAGGTTTGGTAGATTATGCAGGAACTTGGGGTTCAAATGCATGTACTATTGCTCCTGATGGTTCTGAAAAAATAGAAGGCGTTGCTCAAGATTCTAGTCTAATAAATGAAAGAGAATCAATAACAATACTTTATCAAGACTCAACTCAAGGTTGGATTGCTATTAATAATAGTGATGGAAAAATATCAAGCCCTCAATATGTAACTGCTTCAGGCGGCACAGAAACAACATCAGGTGATTTTAAAATTCATCGTTTTGAATCTTCTGGTACTTTTACAGTAAGTAATGGAGGTAATTCACAAGGGTCAAATACAGTAGATTATCTTGTTGTTGCTGGCGGTGGCGGTGGAGGTTATTCTGAAAATGGTCATCAAGGTGGCGGTGGCGGTGGAGGAGGATTTAGATTTTCCTTTCCAAATCCAGCTACAGGAGGATTATCTGTGTCTGCACAAGCTTATCCAATTACAGTAGGAGCGGGTGGAAGTGCAGCAAGTCCTCAATCGCAGGCACCCTCTGGTGTAAATTCAATTTTTTCATCTATTACTTCAGCAGGTGGTGGTGGAGCAGGATCAGGTAGTAATGCTGGTGGTGGAAGAAATGGTGTTGCTGGTGGATCTGGTGGTGGCGGAGGTAGCTCAGATGCTGGACCAGGATCTGCAGGTGCAGGAAACACTCCCCCTGTAAGTCCTCCTCAAGGTAATTCTGGTGGAGCGGGTGGTTCTGCTACTGGAGCAAGTGGCTCTGGGGGCGGTTCTAGTGGCGCTGGTGATACATCTCCAAGTAATGCAACGCTTAATCCAGGAGGAGCAGGAACATCAAACTCTATTACAGGTAGTGCAACTACTTATGGAACTGGTGGATTTAATAGTGGTACTCCAGGGGATGCAGCAGGTGTATCCGCACAAGAAGGTAATGGCGGTAATGGAGCTCGTGGTCAACCTAGTAACTCAGGTAGTGCTGGAGGTAGTGGATTAGTAGTCATTCGGTATAAGTATCAAAACTAATTTGCATACCTTTTAAAAAAAGGTATAAGATAAAATAAGAAAATTAGAATGCAGTTAGAAAATTATTATTGGTGTTTTCATGGAGCTATACCATCACGAATATGTGATGATATTGTTGCTTATGGAAAAGAATTAAAAGAACAAACAGGTGTTACCTTTGGACATGATCCAGATAACATGACACCTAATGAACAAAAAAAATTAGAAAAACAACGTAACTCAAATGTTGTATGGATGGATCCTGTATGGATTTACCGTGAGTTACATCCTTTAGTACACGAAGCAAATGCCAATGCAGGTTGGAATTTTCAATGGGATTATTCTGAGTCTTGTCAATTTACAAAATATGTAGGATCAAAAAAACAACATTATGATTGGCACACTGATAGTGGAACAAAAGCAAATGAAAATGGTAAGATAAGAAAATTATCAATGACCGTAGCTTTAGTAGATGGTAGTGAATATGAAGGTGGTGACTTTGAAATAAATGTAAATGATCCTAAAAGAGAAGAAGTTCATGTTATAAAACCTGCAAAGTTAAAAGGTTCGGTAACAATTTTTCCTTCTTTTGTTTGGCACCGTGTTACTCCAGTAACATCAGGTACCAGATATTCATTAGTTAATTGGCATCAAGGATGGCCTTTTGTTTAAAGTATATTCGCAAGTTTTAGAAGATTCTTATATGAAACAAATGTATGATATTATGTTAGGTGACGATTTTCCTTGGTTTTTCTATCCAGGAATTGCCACGCAAGGAGATGGTGATTTTATGTTTACTCATATGTTTTTTTTAAGAAACAAAATTAATTCAAGTTTTTATTTTTTATTAGAGCCTATTTTAAAATTTATAAAAGAGAAAAAAAATTATGAAAAAATATACAGAATAAAAGCAAATCTTTATACAAACAAAGATAAACCTATTAATCAACCAAGTCACTATGACTACGTAAAGGACGATAAAAAGTGTTTTATAGCATTATTTAATTTAGATACTTGTAATGGTGGAACTGTTATTGAGAATAAAACAGTTAAATCTAAACAAAATGATTTAATTATTTTTGACAATGTTAAGCATTATGGAATTACTCAATCAGATACATCTACTAGAGTATCTATAAATTTTAATTTTTTAACAGGAGAATAAAATGAGTTTTGAAAAAGATAAATATGAAGTAATTAAAAAAGCAGTGCCAAAAGACGTAGCTAGTTTTTGTTATGCTTATTTTTTAAACAAAAGACAAGTAGCAAAACACTTACAAGATACACGGTATATATCTCCTTTTGATGAAAGTTGGGGAACGTGGAAAGATAATCAAATACCTGACACCTATTCTCATTATGCAGATCTTGTTATGGAAACATTAATGGTTCGAGTACGACCAAAAATGATGGAAGTAACCAAAATGAATTTAGTTCCCACTTATACTTATGCTCGTATCTATAAATTTGGAGATGTATTACATCGACACAAAGATAGACCTTCGTGTGAAATATCATGTACTTTAAATTTAGGTGGTGATGAATGGCCTATTTATTTAGATCCTTCAGAAGGGTTTGGTAACAAAGGTAAAAAAGTTATATTAAAACCAGGAGATATGCTTGTGTATAGTGGATGTGATCTAGAACATTGGCGTGATGCTTTTGAAGGTCAAGACTGTGGTCAAGTATTCTTACACTACAATAATAAAGCGGGGCAGTTTCAAGAAAGTAATGCTTTTGATGGTAGGCCTATGCTTGGATTACCTTCGTATTATAAAAAAGCACAGTAGACTAATTCACTTTTTATAGTTAAAATAGAGTCTTATGACTCTAGGTATTTTAGCCTTTTCAGAAGGACCATTATCATCATTAGGTAAACAAGACGCCATAGCGGTTGTTACAGGTCAAGCTTTAACAGTAGCTCTCGGAGCAGAGGTTGTTGGAGCAGGAACTACTGTTGTTGAAACAGGTCAAGATTTAAATCTTACTCTTGGTGATGAAACTGTTGTAACTACTTCTGTTGCTGCAGTAACAGGTCAAGACATAACATCAGCATTAGGAACAGCGACTGCTGTTGCCGTAGCTAACCCAACCGTATCAGTTAGTGGTTTTGGATTAAATGTAGTTATAGGAACATTCGCTGTAACGGCAGGTGGTCAAGTATCAATTGATGCTTCGTCTGAACCTGATTTAGATTTATTCTTAGGTGATGAAACAGTAACAGCGACAGCTAATACAGGAGCATTGACAGGTCAAGCATTGACCACGGCTCTCGGAACAGTTTCTGTTGAAGCGCTTACAGATATTGCTGTAACAGGACAAGCTTTAACCTCAGCGTTAGGAACAATTAGTGTAGTTACAACAAGTGTAGCAGCGGTCACTGGACAGTCAATGACAGCATCGCTTGGTGCTTCTATTATAAATGCTTCAGCAACAGTTTTACCTACTGGTCAAACAGTCAACACGGCTCTCGGAACAGTTACAGTTGATGCCGAAGCTAAAGTAGAAGTAACAGGCCAAGCTATGACTCTAGCTCAAGGAGATCAAGCAGTTTATGCATGGCAAGTGGTACCTGACTCAGGCACAAATACTTGGACAAATGTTGATGATTCTGCTACAAATACATGGCGAGATGCAGCGTAGGTAAATTATGTCAACATATTCAAGCAGACTACAGATAGAGTTAATAGGGGTAGGAGATCAAGCAAATGCTTGGGGTACGACTACGAATAACAACTTTTCACAATCATTAGAGCAGTCAATAGCTGGTGTATATACAAAGAATATATCATCAGGAACGACAACAGTTTTAACAGACACAAATGGCCCTGCTACACAAGCAGATAATGAAAACAGACAAGCTGCTATTATATTTACAAATGCGGCAGCCAATCACATTGTTCAATTTACAGCAAAAGAAAAATTATATTTTTTAAGAAATGCGGCAGCAACATATACGGTTACAGCTAGACTAGGTGCTTCAGGTAATACCTATGTTATTAATCCTCAAACAAGTGTTTTCTTAGCTACTGATGGTACTAATTGGTATGAACTCCAGACATCGGGTGGCACGTGGGTTACTAAAACAACTACCTATACAGCTTTAAGTGGAGATAAAATCTTTGCTAATACAACTGGCGGAGCCTTCACAATTACTTTACCAGCAGCTCCTTCTACAGGAGATGAGGTAAGATTTGTAGATTTAGCAAGTACATTTGATACAAACAATTTAACAATCGGAAGAAATAGTTTAAAAATTAATGGAGCTACAGCAGATTTAACTGTAGCAACCGAAGATGCAGCTTTTAGTTTAGTATACTCAGGCGCAACTTATGGTTGGAAACTAACGGAGAAGTAATATGGCAACTTATGAATCTATCAAATATAAATTTTCAGGCACTGCTGTTACTGGTGTATTGCAAGAAGCAGACAATTTAAGTGATGTTGCTGCGGCAGGAACATCAAGAACAAACTTAGGTGTTGCTATTGGTAGTGATGTACAGGCTTTTATTTCTGCTACAGCAGGAACAAACGCTAACGGCACAAGAACAGTGAGTACATCTGCACCTAGTGGTGGATCTGATGGAGACATTTGGTACAAATATACGTAATTTATTATGCCAATTTATGTAAAAGATGGTGGTACTTTTCGTGAAATAAGTTCAGATGCTGGAACTCAAGTTTACGTTCGAGACGGTACATCCTTTACCAACAAGACAATAACTAATGCTTATGTAAAAGACGGTGGTTCATGGCGAACTGTCTTTACTTTATTTGATACTCCCGCATCTTTTTCTACAGCTACTGGATCTGTTGCTGTACCAGCAAACGCTAATGCTATTCATTTTCAATTTGCTGTTGGAGGTGGAGGTGGCGGTGTAGGTGGTGCCGAATATGATAAAGCTGGTGGTGAATCAGCAGGAGCTGGTGGGTCATCTGGTGGTTATATTTCTGATAAAGTTTTTACAGTAACAGGCGGCGAAACTCTTACAATTAATGCAGGAGCTGGCGGTGCAGGAACTAGCGGTGGATATAATACAACAGCTACATCTGGTGGAAACACAACTGTTAGTGGTAGTACATCAAGTAGTTTATTTACATTATCAGGCGGAGCAGGAAGTTCTGCTTCTGGTGGCGGTGTACAGGGACCACTTCGTAGTAATGCTACAGGCGCTGTTGGAACAGCAACAATTTCAGGTACAGTTTTAACAACAGGAACTACTGTTGATGGTCTTAATATAACAACATTTAATACTGGCCCTGTTGGAACATTTAATTCTAACGGATCAGGAAATGCAGGAACTAACCCAGGAAACTGTGGCGGAGACAACTGTCAAATAGCTGGCGGTACAGGTGGATCTTCTTATGCAGGTCCAGGCGCTGTAACTGGTGGTACAGGCGCTCCTGCTGGAGGTTCTGGTTCTGCTGGAACAAGAGGTTCTGGCGGTGGTGGAGGTGGTGCACAACCACAATCTGGAGGAACGGCTGGTGGCGCTGGTGAAGTTTCATATAGATTTATGAGGATTGCATAATGCCTTTAACAAAAATAGCTTTTGCCCCTGGCATTGATAAACAAGATACCGAGTACGGAGCGGCAGGACGTTGGACTGACTCTGATATGGTACGCTTTCGTTATGGCTTGCCAGAAAAAATAGGTGGGTGGATTAAATTAATTAATAGTACTTTAGTTGGTGTTGCACGAGACATGCATGCATGGACTTCTTTAGATGGTGTACGATACACGGCCATCGGAACAGATAGAAAATTATATATTTATTCAGAAGGTATTGCTTATGACATTACACCTATTAGAGCTACAGGATCAATTACAGGTTTTGAAACTTTTTCTACTACAACAGTTACAGTTACAGACCCAAGTCATAATGCAGAGGTTGGAGATTTTGTAACCATATCAAGTACATCAGGTGCTGTTAACGGAATACCTGCAGCAACAATGGATGCTGAATATCAAATATTAACAGTTCCTACTGCTAATACTTACACCATTACTACGGCAACTGCGGCTACAAGTACAGGAACATCAACTGCTACAGCGACAGCAACTTATCAAATATCTGTAGGCACAGCCGTATCACAATACGGTTATGGTTGGGGTACTTGGCAATGGGGTAAAGAAGAATGGGGCACGGCTCGTTCTACGTCTAACGTTACAATAGAAGGACGTAACTGGTCATTTGATAACTTTGGTGAAGATTTATTAGCAACAGTTAATAATGGAAATACTTTTAGATGGGATACATCCACTGGAACAGGAACAAGAGCAGCAGTTATTTCAGCTGCACCTACTGTTTCACGTTTTAACTTAGTCTCAATGCCTGATAGACACGTATTTTTATTTGGTACAGAAACAACCATTGGTTCAAGTACTACGCAAGATGATTTATTTTTACGATTTGCTTCACAAGAAGATTACAACACATGGGTTCCAACAGCAACAAACACAGCAGGATCTTTTAGAATACAAGACGGATCTAAAATTGTAACAGCCGTTCGATCACGTAACGCTGTATTAGTTTGGACCGATACAAGTTTAAATGCATTACAATTTGTTGGTGCACCTTTTACATTTAACTTAACACAAATAGGAGCTAACTGTGGAGCTGTATCTTTACACTCAGCAGTAGATGTAAACGGTACAGCTTTTTGGATGTCACAAAATTCTTTTTATAAATTTGATGGTGCTATTGCAAAAATGCCTTGTAGTGTACAAGATTATGTTTTTGAAGATTTTAGTATTACAAATCAACCAGAAACTTTTGCTGCTGTTAACTCAGAATTTAATGAAGTAACATGGTTTTATACTTCAAATGATGCAACGCAAATTGACAGATTTGTTACTTACAATTATTTAGAAGATTGTTGGTCAACAGGATCTTTAGCGAGAACAACATGGCAAGATTATGGCGTTTATCAAAAACCATATGCTACAGAATATTCGACAACAGGGATTGCAGATAACAATGTTATTAATGGTTTAACAGCGGGAGCAACTACTTTGTATCAGCAAGAAACAGGTGATGATAACGTAACACTACCAATTACAGCATTTATTGAATCAGGTGATTTTGATATTGCTGATGGTCAACCCTTCTTACATATAGGAAGAGGTATTCCAAACTTTAAAGATTTGACAGGCTCCGTAGATGTAACATTAAAATTTAAAACATATCCAAGTGCAACAACAAACACAACTGTTGTAAGAACAGTCGTTGCTACAACAGAAAAATTTGATCTACGAGGTAGAGGAAGACAAGCAAATGTTCGTATTGACAGTGACGCTGTTGGTGATAAATGGAGATATGGTACACTACGATTAGATGTACAACCAGATGGAGGCAGATAATGGCTAAAATTACAACAACAAGATTTCCTCAAGCAACTCCTGAGTATCAACCTAGTATAATTGATATTTTAACAAGGTTGTTAGAGCAAATAGTACAGCAATTAAATTTTGGTTATCAACAAGATTTAAAAGATGAATCGACAGCAAGGACGTGGTTCCTTGGCTGATTTATTTATAAGTAGATCAGGTAGCGCAACAGGAACTATTTACACAGTTCCAACAGCAGATCAAAATTCTCAACCTCCTGTTCCTCCAACGACTGCTTTGGTTAAAAGCATTCGTTTATCTAATCAATCAGGTGGTGCTATTACTACAACAGTAACAGTGTTAGATAGTAGTAATAGTAGTTTAGAAATAGAATTGTTTAAAGAAAGTTTAGCTGATGGTGCAGAAAATGAAATATTAACGCAACCTATTGTATTAGAACAAGCTGATGCAATTAAATTAACAGGTGCAGTAAAAATATTAATAAGTTTAATGGAGATAACAGTATGACGTTTAAAAAAGTACAAGAATCAAAAGAGATTGGTAAAGAAATTGTTGAAGGTCAGGAAGTGGCTATTTTACAACCTGAAGTTCACCGAGAAGTAAAGAATAAAAAAACAGGTGCTGATTATGATTCGGAAGAAGCAGCTAAAGCTGATGTAGATAATCCTGAAACAGATACAACAGCCGATGATATTGAAACTAACATACAAGTAAAGGTAACAAAGTTACCTGATGTATTTGGAAAAACTGAAGACGATTAAGCCCCACAGTTTTCACAAAAATCATCACAAATACATTTATCTAGATCGCAACCACAAGCTGGGCAATTATTGTCCATTTGCTGCTGCCTTATGTTTTGCCATATTTTCTTGAACAAAAATTCGTTCATCTTCTGTTAAAGGTCTACCCATACTAGGAGGTTTAGAT
>Ga0208643_1001517_pt1 | contig 12638 bp, 13 predicted proteins | sample VirMetDEL_Nov_12_FD_184516 | JGI IMG/M metagenome (GOLD analysis project Ga0208643, IMG submission 184516) | Aqueous microbial communities from the Delaware River and Bay under freshwater to marine salinity gradient to study organic matter... | ecosystem: Environmental > Aquatic > Marine >... | reverse complement strand
TAGTCAGGGGTCTACCGTTGAATAGCTTGGTCGATTGCGGGTGACGTTTCTCCGTCGTATAGATTGTCTCAGTCATATACTTCCTCATAACTTGTTTCTGTAAAGTAAATGGGCTTATTCACGTAAAGGCCCAAAGATATAAACCTCCTCATAACTTGTTGCTGTCAATGTGCACAGTCTTACCGCAGTCAGGCTTGGCTTGCTTGTTGTCGTACACCGCCCACAACACGGGGCATGTCCACGTACCCCAGTCGTACACGTACCCATCGGTAAACACAATCACAGCTTGCGGGTTGATCTTGTGCTCGGTCATGTACTCGGACACACAATTCACATCGGTACCACCACCACCTGCTGGCTTGGTGCTTTGCACTAGGGTATCGGTTTCGGCATGGTCGTATGTCTCATCGGCACAGACCCGAGTGTCCCAATACAGTAGACGTATGCGCTCAGGTCGCACGTTGTCACACACTGCCTTGATCTCGGACAGGAACGTAGTCAACTCGCACTGACCGATAGACGCTGACGTATCGATAGCAATCACCAGCTCACCCACCTTCTCACTGATACCGCTGGGCATGTACACACCGGTAGACACAAAGCGGCGATTGGGTCGCGCCCATGTAGAAAAGTCCTTACCCGCACACGTTGTACTGATGAACTCACGCAACACATCACGCCAATCGATCTGCGGTTTGAGTAACTCCTCAAGGTCACGGGCACCACCACTGCCCAACTTACCGGCAACAAGTACACCCTGACGTATTGCTTCCTCGACCTCACGCTCAAGGTCACCCTTCTCCTCCTCGCTCAACTGCTCGGCACCGTCCCAGTCATGATCATCCATACCGTCACCGATCCCACTGCCATCATCACCCTCGGGGATAGAGTCGTATACCTGATGAAACACTTGGGCAGTATCCATGTCGCGGTACTGTGCATCGAGCAACCCAACCTTGGGCATCTTGATAAACCCCATACCCTCATCACCGTCAACCAACTGTATGTTGATAACATAGTCGCAGGCAACGTTGGCTACTTGTGGGTGCTTGTCATAAAGATGTTTCCACGTAGTCAAGTGCTGGTACATCTTGTGGTAACACTCGTGCAGTATCAGGAATCGCAACTCGGCATCGTTGAGTCCATCGACAAACGCTCGGCCATACATCTCGTCACGCCCATTGGTACACGCGGTTGGGACGGTATCATCTACCGTCCGGTCACCAATCATCAGCACGCTGGATAAACCCACGTACTTGTCATGCGCCATGATAGCCATGACAGCTTTTTGTAACCGCTGTTCGGCGGTCAACGTCTGGTTTAGAGCTAACATACCTCCTCCTTACTTGTCTGCTGTAAACAGATAGTTGTTGTCCATCGCCCACTTGGTGAACTTACTGTTCTGCATGACGATAGCTTGTTTGGCGTACTTCTTACCGCGTACACCGTTAGCGAACACACCCTGCGCTTCCTTGGATAGGCGCAACATGTACGTCATCCACTGGTCAACCCAGTCACGTTCGAGTGTCGATAACACCTTATACACAACCATCATCACAGCGCCCGCACTGGTAGGCACAAGTGCAGATTGGGGGTCGGACTTGATTGAATCGATAGACGGCAACTGATCGGCAAGTCTAGCGAACGCCATCATGTCACCCGCTGCTGACCCACCGATGGTGCCAATGAGTAAAGACGTTAGTGTCTTGTCATTGAACTGGTCGCGTACTTTCATCCAGTCACTGGCCGCTTCGAGTGATCGAGGTGTGACAAACGCCGTACGGGTAGACCGTGGGTGGAATATGTAGTCATTGTCCTCGGGATCTTGCACGTCGCGGAAGTCGGCAAACGCCTTGTCGTTGTTGCGGCACCACCCCAGCACTGTCGGGTCAACGTCGTTGTTGATACCCCACTCGATCCACTGCTCCCACGTCGGCTTGGTAGATTCGATCACCGTCAGGCGATTACAGGCATGTGCTGGTAACAAGTCACCGACACCCTCAGCACCGAGGTTAGTTGTGGCAAACACAATACTGTCAGGATGCAGGGTATAACTCCCGATCTTACGTTCGAGCATCATACGCAATAGCGCGAGCTTGACCGCTGGGTTGGACTTACCGAACTCATCAATCATCAGGATGATCGGCTTGTCATGGTGTGCACCCAACTCCTCATTGGTCAGGTATCGCACGAACCCACTGCCATCGTCCATGTGCATGATGTCAGGGATGGTGATATCACCAAGATCCTTGGTAGTGCAGTCGAAGTAACACGCGACGTGCTTGGGTAACTCTGCTGATAACATGTTTAACAGGGATGACTTACCCGTACCCATGTGACCCTGCACAAGTATGGTACGTTGATGACCACCGGCAATGATTGCTTGGGCGATCTCGTCTAGGTTTACCGCATACAGATTGGCTGATGTTGCCATGTTATGTCCTCCTTCATTGGACTGGTTGTTATCGTTAGTCGGTGGACTAACGTTGTTTTGGTTAACACGTTACTACTAAAAAATAACGATATGTCGGAAGCCGGCTTATGTTATTGGCGATTAGCACACCGTACATAAACACGTTACTGATAAACACTTGGGTAATGGGCACGAAATGTACCGGTGGCTTCGTAGAAGCTGATGTCACTACCGTTTATTCCTATGCACTCGGTTGTACCGCACGTACTCTCGCGTATCGACGTGCTTGAAATAGTGCATCGTCTCGCTCGAATACATATACATATAGTGCCACTTCGCTTCCTCACCCATCCCGTTACGGATGGCATCGTCGAACGCATCCTTGGGGTGCAACACCGCACGCCCATGTCTGTGCCACAACTGATCTTCTGCTGCGCTGTATCTCATCGCTCTAACTCCTTTCTGATTGCATACACTTCTATCCAATGCACTGCGCTCCCATCCTTGTCGTTGTAAACGCCTGACAATTCCGTCGTTCGCTCGGCAGTATCAATGAGGCAATCGAGCATTTTCAGCAGTGAGGATTTACCCACAGCCATGCTTTCTGTCTGCTCTCGCAGAGATTTTGTCCGGTCCATCTCAGTTCTCCCTACTAGTGTGTTTTACAAGTCTATGGTCGGTAGGCTGCTGATAACGTCTTCTACCACCGCTTTGGTTTCGGCACGGAGGTGCTTGTCCTCACGTAATGCCTCGGGTGACAATGGCATCCTACCCAGACCACGGAACTGTTCTTCGAGCTTGGTGCGTATCGCTTCCATCTGGGTATCGCCGGTCAGGTTGCACGCCTTGAGCATGTCGATCATATCGAGCACACCGTCGAACGTGCTAGTGGATAGCCGCTTCTGCTTGGGCTTGCCGTCCTTGCGCTTACCTACGTCGGTATCGTCCAGACTATTGTGCAGTCGTTCGAGATAGGTGCGGGTACGGTTGAACACATCACCCATTGCCTTAGTGATCTGCGCTTCGTAATGTTCCTGATATTGTGTTTTCAGGATGGCAGCTTGCTCGTTGCCCATGTCAACCCGAAAGTCACCGGCCTCGGGCACAGGTGAATACGTTACAGAGAAACGGAACTTACGCTCTAAGTCATACACTGACATATAGTCGGCATCGTTGAACAGTGTGCCCAGCTTGGCGCGAGACTGTATAATCTCCCAGTCGTACACATCAAGGAACGCTTGCACCAGTCGGTTGAACTCTTGCTCGAACGCAGACATCTGGTTTTGGTAATCAAAGAACATCGCAGTCGGTACCAAACGCTGACCGAGATCTGACCACGGCATTGTTAGCGCGTAGTGCTGGTTGCGCGCATTGGCAACGAAATCTTGCACCGCTCGCAACTCGGCACAGTCACCCAGTAATTTCTTACTGACATTCGCTGTACCAGACGCCGCGTTGTTCTGCATGGTGATCTGCGCTGATGCGCTCTTGTCTTTCTTGCGTCCCGTCCAGACTGACGCGCTAAACTCGACGATCATGGCGCTTGATTGTATCGATGGTGCCGACACGTTGGGTACTGCTGTTAACATGGTATCCATTGCTATATCTCCATAAGTTGTTTGTGTGATACCGTTAGTCGGTGGACTAACGCTGCGTGAAGTCGAGGCGAAGTGCCCCACTCACAAACACATTATCGCATAGATAGAGTATGATGTCAAGCGTTCGAACGTGGTGTAGTCTGGTGTAGTTTGATAAATGTTCTTGAATGTTCGGTCAATGTTCGGTTTGGAAATGGCGCAAGTTATTGATAAGTAAAGAATGTAGCGAATGTTCGGTAAAATGGGAGAAAAGGCTCCAGCTTCCCCTTCTCTTAAGAGCAGGAAGTTTTCAGTTATAAAGATGCTGAAAAGATGTTAGAGATAAAGGTAAACAAAATATAGTTAAGTATAATTTTATTTATAGAACATTATTAATAAATATATATATATAGGGCTTTTTGGCTGTAATACACTAGACCAGATTACACCAGACTACACCATATTACACCAAACATAATGTAGTAAAACGTAGTTGGGATTACCGAACATTCACGGAACATTATACGTTTTTACCGAACATTCAGGAACATTACCCTGCGTTAGTCGGTGGACTAACGATACGCGCCGTGCTACTACGGGAACTGGTATCAACCATAAAGAAATTAGCGTAAAGCGTGATGCGGCGCGCTACTACGGGAACTGGTATCAAATTTATTTGAGACAAAAAAAAGCCCCTCCGAAGAGGGGCCAGTTGGTTAGGCTTGCTGTATGTCTGCAAGATCTTTTAGGATGGCTTCAAGTTCAACCTTGATCATCCGTCGTCTCTCATCACCGAAGGACTCAGGCAGTTTATCATTTTTAGCCTTGACCCTATCGAAGGCCTTAGATAGTTCAGCCATCAATCTATCCAGCTCAGACTTTTTGGTGCTGGTAGCCTCACCCGCCTTGATCTTGGATTGCTTATCCATATAAGCCTGAACCGCCGCCTTGATCTTGCCCATCTTAGATGTGGCATAACCTTGATTGTTGGTTATTGCCTTGACGTGCTCAGGGTTAACTATGTTGGCCTTCCAACCGTCCTTGCCTTTCTTGCCAGCATAACTATCCTTTAAGGCTAACAGCTTACGTATATCCGCCGGTATCTGTTGGTAGCACGTTTCCCAATACTGATTCCAGATCTTGACGTGAGCTGATTTGGCAGAAATACCCTTTTTAAGTTTCCCGCTCTTTTCATAGGGGCTGGCTAGATGTTCAACCTTACCACCCGCCTTGATGTAGGCCATTGCAAACAGCTCCAAGGTATTGCGCGCCTTGAATCTCGCATGATCCGCAATATCAGCATTGCTGCAATAGGTTGCGATGTAACCGTTTAACTTTTCGTTTGATGCTAGTTTACTCATAGTCTTATAACTCCAGTTGTGTTAGTCCATGGACTAACGGTAGGCGGGGCTATCCGGTAGTGGTTTTCCCTCTCACCTGTAAACAAGTTAACACGAGACGGTAGATAGTCCAGCAATACCTAGGGTCGCGTGATGGTCTGGATCTGGCTGGCTGGCTGGCCGTTTTCTGACATGGCGACCCCTACCTACCCCCTATGCACCACTTCTCCTACAGGGACTCCAGCATTACTCTAGCATTACTAATCTACACGAATAATGACCGTTTTTTTGAGTTCAGACCCCCCACCCCCCTCATATAGGGAACACCCCCCGGTAGGAGTCCCAACTTCTAGTTGCAAAAAATTATTTTTGGTGTAGATTGGTGCCGTTAGATGTTAGTTAGTGCACATTTATGACAGTGACCGTAACGCCTGAAATTGGTATACCGCTATCTGATAACGTTCCATACATGGACCTACGTATTAGAGCGGAGGCTGCGTGCAATACCGCTATGCTTTTGTCGGAACATGGGCTGGACATTACACCAAACAAAGAAGACAAAGATGTAGCGGCTGGTTTAGCAGTAGATTACGCGGAGAACCCAGAGAAAACCTCTAAAACGCTATCAATTACCCGCGCTGCTAAGATGACCCCTGCGTCTTTGATCCTGACAAGTAATATATTGAAAGAGTTTGGTCAGTCCGTAGCTGAAAGTGCGACCCAGATACGACACCTAGTCACCAACAAGCTCCTACTTGAGTCAGAGAACCCAGACCCACGGGTAAGAATCCGTGCATTAGAGCTGTTGGGTAAGATATCAGACGTTAGTTTGTTTGCAGAGAAGTCAGAGGTGACGATTACGCACCAATCAACTGACGATTTACGGGCAAAACTGCGCCAAAAACTAGAAAAACTAGTAAATCCACCCGAAGAACTCAGTAGATCTGTAGTTTTAGATGGGGAAGTCATCGATATAGACGCCAAACTAGGGATAAAACCTAGAGAACCCAAAGAACCCAGCGAAAAGCCTCTACATCCGGGGTGGTTAGGCGCAGAAGAACCGGAGTATGACGATGAGTGAGGTCGCTTTTGACTTCACAGAAGAAGAAATCCAAGCCATGCTGGATAATCTTGACGAGTACACCCCCGACGAGGTGCTAGAGATAGACAAACTCGTTGGTGAGTTAGACACCCGTAAGAAAAACAAGTTAGCGTACGATGATTTAATAGAATTTTGTAAGGCGATGCAGTCGGACTACATCGTAGGTAAGCACCATCGCATTCTTGCAGATATGCTTATGGCAATCGAGCAAGGGGAAAAAGACCGTATCTGCGTAAACATCCCGCCCCGCCACGGAAAATCACAACTAGTGTCTATATTCTTCCCGGCGTGGTTCTTGGGGCGGAACCCTAATAAAAAGGTCATGATGGTGTCGCATACCACCGATTTGGCTGTGGATTTTGGTCGAAAAGTACGTAATTTGATCGCTGTAGACGCGTATAAATCGATCTTCCCTACCGTCAACCTAGCCTCAGATTCCAAGTCTGCGGGTCGGTGGAACACCAGCGTAGGGGGTGAGTACTATGCTTGCGGTGTCGGTTCAGCCCTTGCTGGGCGTGGTGCTGACCTGCTTCTGGTAGATGATCCGCACTCTGAGCAGGATGTTATTAACGGTAACTTCTCGGTGTTTGAGAAAGCCTATGAATGGTATACGTTCGGTGCACGTACACGTTTGATGCCGGGGGGACGGGTAGCGATTATCCAGACTCGATGGCACATGGACGACCTGACGGGGCGTGTGGTGCGGGATATGGGACAGAACGAACGGGCTGATGAGTTCGAGGTTATTGAGTTCCCAGCTATACTAGAATTAACTGATAAAAAAACAGGTAAGTCTGTACAGAAACCGTTATGGCCTGAGTTTTTCGACTTAGACGCTTTGCTACGGACTAAGGCATCAATGCCTACTTTCCAGTGGAACGCCCAGTATCAGCAGGAACCTACGGCAGAAGAGGCTGCACTTATAAAGCGTGAGTGGTGGAATATATGGACAAAGGAAGATCCCCCTAAGTGCGAATACCTTATTATGTCGTTAGATTCTGCGGCAGAGAAGCACAACCGTGCTGACTTTACGGCCTTGACGACGTGGGGCGTTTTCTTTAATGAAGATACAGATGCGTACAACATCATCCTGTTGAACAGTATTAAGAAGCGGTTGGAGTTTCCCGAGCTAAAACAGTTAGCGTTAGAAGAGTATGCTGACTGGGAACCCGACTCGTTCATCGTGGAGAAGAAAAGCTCTGGTGTGGCGATCTATCAGGAGATGCGTCGTATGGGACTACCAGTGCAGGAATATACCCCTCACAGAGGATCTGGTGATAAACTAGCACGTTTAAATTCTGTCGCTGATATTGTAGCATCAGGTATAGTGTGGGTACCCGAAACTCGTTGGGCAGAAGAAGTGGTCGAGGAGATTGCTGGATTCCCATTTATGAGCCATGATGACCTAGTGGATTCGACTGTCATGGCGTTGATGCGTTTTAGGCAAGGTGGATTCATACGCTTACCAACTGATGAACCTGATGACATACGTTACTTTAAACAACGACGTGGCGGGTATTACTAAGAGTATAAATTATGGCTATTGAGAAAGGGTTATACGCGGCTCCAGAAGGTATTGATGATCTGCTCGAAGGTGAGATGGTGGATGATGATCTTGAGGGTGGCGCATTAGAAATTGAAATTGTTGATCCTGAAAGCGTCACACTGTCTGACGGTAGTATGGAGATCACGCTGATCCCTGATGCTAATGAAGTAGATTTAATGGCGTTTGATGCTAACCTCGCAGAAGCGTTAGATGACAATGAGTTGCAAGGACTCGCACAAGATTTAATTGGGTTGATCGATTCAGATATCGAGAGCCGAAAAGATTGGGCTGATACGTTTGTCAAAGGACTTGACGTATTAGGGTTCAAGTACGAAGAGCGCACAGACCCGTGGGAAGGTGCCTGCGGGGTTTACTCTACTGTACTGGCCGAAGCCGCGATACGTTTCCAAGCAGAGACGATGAGCGAGACTTTCCCAGCCGCTGGCCCCGTACGTGTAAAAGTACTAGGAGAAGAAACACCCGAGAAAGCTGAAGCAGCAGAACGTGTAAAAGCAGATATGAACTATGAGCTGACTGAGCGCATGGTTGAGTATCGACCCGAGCACGAAAGGCTTTTATATAGCCTAGGACTGGCAGGTTCAGCGTTCAAGAAAGTATATTTTGACCCTAATATGGGTCGTCAGGTAGCTATCTATATCCCTGCTGAAGACGTGATTGTACCTTACGGCGCGTCCCATATTGAGACCGCAGAGCGTGTTACACATGTCATGCGGAAGACCAAGAACGAGCTGAAGAAGCTCCAAGCGATGGGGTTCTACCGTGAGGTAGACTTAGGTGAGCCACAACCGTTTCATACAGATATAGAGAAAAGAAAGGCAGAAGAAGGTGGATATTCAATCACTGATGATGATCGATATGCGATATATGAAATACACGCGGATCTCATTATTGACAGTGTTGACGAGGACGATGACGAGATTGCAAAGCCTTATGTTGTCACGATTGAACGTGGTACGAACAATGTTTTAGCGATCCGACGTAACTGGAGCGAAGAAGATCCGCTGATGTTGAAGCGTCAGCACTTTGTACATTACGTCTATGTACCGGGGTTTGGGTTCTACGGCCTTGGTTTGATCCACATTATCGGTGGGTACGCTCGTGCGGGTACCTCACTCATCCGTCAGTTAGTTGATGCTGGCACGCTATCTAACCTGCCCGGTGGGTTAAAGTCTCGTGGCTTGCGGATCAAAGGTGATGATTCACCCATCGAGCCGGGGGAATGGAAGGATGTGGATGTGCCGTCTGGAAGCATTCGTGACAATATCATGCCGCTTCCGTACAAGGAGCCAAGCCAAACACTGCTTGCGCTACTCAACCAGATTACCACTGAAGGCCGCCGGTTAGGGGCGATCAGTGATATGAACATCTCTGACATGTCGGCTAACGCTCCGGTAGGAACGACGCTGGCGCTGTTAGAACGTACGCTTAAGCCTATGGCTGCGGTACAGGCTCGTGTCCACTACGCGATGAAGCAAGAGTTCAAGATGCTCAAAGCTATCATGGCGGAGTATGCACCCACTGAGTACGACTATATCCCCATGCGGGGCGAGGTCAGTGCACGGGTAGCGGACTACATGATGGTGGACGTGATCCCTGTCAGTGATCCTAACTCGTCAACAATGGCCCAGCGAGTTGTCCAGTACCAAGCGGTACTGCAGATGGCGCAGAGCGCCCCACAGATCTATGACCTGCCACAGCTACACCGACAGATGATCGAGGTATTAGGAGTTAAGAATGCAGATAAACTTGTCCCGACTCAAGATGACCTTAAACCGACTGATCCGGTTAGTGAGAACATGGATGCGCTCAATGGCAAACCGCTTAAAGCGTTTATATACCAAGATCACGACGCGCACATAACGACGCACCAAGCGTTTATGCAAGACCCTATGGTGGCCCAGATGATTGGTCAAAACCCACAGGGACAAGCCATTATGGCTGCTCTGCAAGCGCATTTAGCGCAACACTTAGGGTTTAACTACCGTAAGCAGATGGAAGAAAAGCTGGGAGCATCCCTCCCTGCACCAAACGAAGAACTTCCTGAGAACATTGAAGTTACTTTAGCTCAGTTGATGGCAAAGGCTGGTACTCAGCTAACGCAAGCACATCAACAACAAGCTGCACAAACGCAAGCACAACAGCAAGCGCAAGACCCTGTACTCCAGTTACAACAGCAAGAACTGGCGATAAAACAACAGGAAGCCCAACGTAAGGCTCAAAAAGATGCTGCCGACATAGAACTCCGCAGAGCGGAACAACAGCGTAAAGTCCAAAAAGACCAAGTAGACGCTGCTTTAGACGTGGAACAACTTAAGCTAGATAAACAAGAACTCTCTATTGAGGCCCAAAAAGAAGGGGTCAAGATTGCGTTGGATAAGCAAAACAACAAAGAGAAATTAGATTTAGAGCTTATGCGCCTTATTGAACAACAGAACAAGGGTCAGTAATGGCTAAAACCGTATTTGACGTGCTTAAAGACAAGCTGACGGAAGACAAATCCGCAGCACTACAGTTTCTTGGAGGGGGTGGAGCTAAAGACTTCGCTCAGTATAAGGAAGTTACAGGTATGGTTCGGGGTCTCGAAACCTGTATCAATTATGTAGAAGACCTCTCACGCAATATGGAAGAGTATGATGAGTGAAGCAATAGAAACGCTAGCACCTGAAGAGATGCTGTCGCAAGAGGACATAGAGGCGCAATTACCGAAACCCGTAGGGTACAGGGTGCTTGTCGCGTTACCACAAGTTGAGGAGACGTTCGGGGATACCGGACTGCTTAAATCTACAACGACAATGAGCCAAGAACACATTATGTCGATAATCGGACTGGTGTTGGATATGGGCGACCAAGCCTATTCTGACGAAGAACGGTTCCCGTCAGGCCCGTGGTGTAAGCCGGGGGATTATGTAATGTTCCGTATGAATACGGGCACTCGGTTTAAAGTTGGTGGGGTTGAGTATCGTCTGATGAACGATGACTCTATTGAGGCCATAGTGGCTGATCCCCGTGGTGTAACACGCGCATAAGGAGTAGGTATGCCATTTCAAAAAGTAGAATTTCAATTCCCTGACGAGCAAGAAGAAGAGCAAAAAATAGAGATAGAAGGTTCTAGTGCTATCGAGATTGACTTGTCTGGGGGTGCAGACAACGACCCTGAAGGTGAAGAGGTTGAGGCGGAGCCTGAAGTCGAAGAAGAAACGGTAGCGGAGGACGATAGCGAAGAGCTAACAGAAGACGTTACTAAGGAAGAGTTAGCAGGTTATTCTAAAAAAGTTAACAAACGGATAGCTAAACTAACTGCCCAACGACACGAAGAAGCGCGACAGCGGGAAGAGCTAGAACGCTTTAGCCGTACGCTTCTAGAAGAAAATAAAAAACTTAAAGGTACGGTTGATAAAAACCAAGAAGCCTTACTAGAGCAAGCTAAAAGGACCGCTGCTGGTGAGATGATTATAGCTAAACGTCAGTATAAACAGGCTTATGAAGCTGGTGATGCTGACAAGGTGATAGAGGCGCAAGAAAAGCTAACTAACGCCAAAATCAAAGCAGACAGGTTGGCTAACTTAAGACCTGATACTTTACAAGAGGTTGAAACTCCTGTAGAAACAAAGGAAGATGTACAACAAGACATACCGGCACCCGTCGATAAAAGGGCTAATGATTGGGCAGCGTCCAATACATGGTTCGGACAAGACGATGAAATGACAAGTTTTGCGCTGGGATTGCATACAAAACTTGTCAAACTCGGGGTAAGTCCCCAGAGCAATGAGTACTACGAGAGCATAGACTCTCGCATGAGAGAAGTATTTCCCGATAATTTCGAGGATAAAATTGGTGAACGAGTCGAAAAACCGAAAAGACAATCTAACGTGGTGGCTCCCGCAACGCGAAGCACAGCTCCAAAGAAGGTTACACTTACGCCCACGCAACTAACACTTGCAAAACGTTTAGGACTAACACCAAAACAATACGCTATGCAAATGGCGATAGACATGAGGAAACAATAATGGCTCAAAATAGACTAGATCGAGAGCAAACCACCCGCGAAAAAACTACCCGCAAAAGAAGTTGGCAAAGACCAGAAGTTCTGCCGTCGCCTACTGCTGAAGCTGGTTATGCTTTTAAGTGGGTCCGTGTTAGCACTCAAGGGCAAGTTGATGCCACTAACGTTTCTTCTAAACTCCGTGAAGGTTGGGAGCCTGTCAGAGCAGAAGATCACCCAGAAATTACAATGGTCGCCGTTGAAAATGAACGGTTTAAAGACAATGTTGTTATTGGTGGTTTGATGTTATGTAAAGCCCCTGTCGAACTATCGGAAGAACGTAATGAGCATTATGAACAACAAAATGATGCCCAAATACATTCCGTAGACAACAACCTCATGAGAGAAAACGACCCGCGTATGCCGCTATTCAATGAGCGGAAAACAAGGGTTACTTTTGGTAAAGGAACTTAAACTTTAATTTGAGGAGTCTCTAATGGCTTATCCAACTGTATCAGCCCCTTACGGGTTGAAGCCGGTCAATTTGGTCGGTGGTAGGGTATTTGCTGGTGCTACTCGACAGTTCCCCATTGCTTCTGGTTATGCAGCAAACATCTTTAACGGTGATGTTGTAAAGCTAATCAATGACGGTACTAT
>Ga0208643_1001514_pt1 | contig 12652 bp, 28 predicted proteins | sample VirMetDEL_Nov_12_FD_184516 | JGI IMG/M metagenome (GOLD analysis project Ga0208643, IMG submission 184516) | Aqueous microbial communities from the Delaware River and Bay under freshwater to marine salinity gradient to study organic matter... | ecosystem: Environmental > Aquatic > Marine >... | reverse complement strand
AAGAACTCATGGGCGGTGAATATCGTATGGAAATGAATGTAGAATCATGTAGACCACTTATAGAAGATGGTTTTGACTTATCAGATATAGTAGAATACTTTATCTTAGAATTAAGAGATTATACCGATAATAGGTATATGGATGATATAAGAAGATTAAAAGAAATGGAAGCAGAAAAAGCAGAAACAAATGAATAAAGAAGAATTAACAGAAAGATTAAAAAACTTAAAAGGTAATCCTTTATCTTTAAAAAATCAGTCTATTAATTATATTACTTCACAGCAGTATAAATTAAAAGTTGATTCAGAAAACTGGAATAATCAACAGCATGCTTCACTTGACCAAGATCAAATTGATAATGTTGTTCACGGTTTTGATAAAAGAAATAGATTATTAGAATACATTTATAATAAATTAAAATAATGACGCCTGAACAATTAGAAGAACTATCTGATATGATAGCAAATAAAGTACTAGATAACTTACATTTTAAATTAGATCAAGATCCTAACTTTAATGTAATGCCTGCAGAGGAATTTCTACATAAAGATGTAGATGCCTTCGGTAATCCTAAGTATAGCGAAAAAGACACGCTTGCTAGACAGCTTACAGAGCTAATGTTAACTAAAGAAAAGTTAATACAAGAGGAAAAATACGAATTATTACAAGAATTACAAGAAATATATGATAAAATCAAAGCAGACTATGACAAACTTTAAGGTAATGCTTGCACATCCTGTAGGTAAAAAAGAATTTGACAAAGATTCTTTTATACAACCGAAGCTCGATGGTGTACGCTGTTACATTACTTACCACGGTGCGTTCTCACGTAACCACAAACGATTTATGAACGTTCAGCATATACTAGATGAACTACGACCATTGTTTAACAAGTATCCTCACGTTGTACTAGACGGTGAGTTATACAATCACGATTACAAAGATAACTTCAACAAGATTATCTCTCTCGTACGTAAACAATTACCATCTGATGCTGATATTGAAGAAGCTAAAGCAATACAATTTCACAACTATGACATATTCATGCCTGATACGCCTGATAATAGTTTTGAGTATCGCAATGAAAGCATTAAAAACTTACACAAAGAGTTTACATTACAATACTGTAAAACAGTTGAGACTTACCAAGTTCAAAACGATGTTACAGCAAGACTAATGTATTATCAGTTTACTACTAAACAAGGCTACGAAGGCGCAATATTACGTAATAACAAACCATATGAACAAAAACGCAGTTACAATTTACAAAAATACAAAGAGTTCCACGACACCGAAGCGACGATCATCGGCTGGGTGGAAGGCCAAGGCAAACGTACTGGCACGATCGGCAAATTTCTTGCACGAGACGCTGACGGTATAGAGTTCGGAATGCCAGTGATGGACAAAATGCCTGTGCTAACAAAAATGTATGACATTGCCGAGTGGTACATAGGCAAAACAGCTACGTTTACATACTTTCAACGTACGCCATCAGGTTCATACAGACATCCACTATTTAAATCAATCAGAAACTACGAATAATATGATAATAGATGTAAGAACAGAAGACTGTGTGTTTATCACTATACGTGATAGAACATATTACATTGATGACTCAACAGGTGAACACATCTTTGAGCATTGGGAAACAGAAGAAAATTTAACTAAACCTTTATATTAATGAAAACAAGAAAACTAAGAAGTTTAACAACTGGAGAAGTAATTGAATTTAAACCTTATGCTGTAGGTGAAATACCACCTAGCTTTGACAAGCATAAAAACCTACATTTTAATCAAGGTGGTTTGACTTACATAGAAAAAATAGACTCATTCTGGAATTACGTATAATATGAATAGATATCAAATATATAAACACTTTATAGCAACCGATGTATTTAGCATACGATCTAAGGTAAATGCATTTAGAAAACCAAAGAAAGATGCTAATAAAAATAGGCAACGTAAGAATTGACACTAGATCTAGAGCTTCTAAACATAGAGAGTATCTTTGGAATCAAATTTACTCTCTACGTGAAGAGATTATAGAAATAGTATTAACAGGTGAAGCTAGAAATAGAATACCTGTACGAGAGCTTAAACATAAAGCAGCTCTGATAAGAAAATATAGTAGAAGATTAAAATTATTACATATATGAAAAATTTTAATAAGAAAATCTATGCTATCAACCGACAAACAGTTAATGATATAAAATCTAATATACCATCTGATTATTTTAAGATGGCTACTAAAATAGCAAATAGTTATTCAAAAGACTATTCAGCTATTGGTGTTATGAATATTAATGATTTAAATCAAGAGGCGTATTTAGCACTACTAACAGCTTGGAGTAATGTTGATTGGACTTATATAAATAAGCTTGAATCAAAATTAGACAAGAATAAAACAGTTAGTAAGTTCTTGAGTATCAGCATTAAAGGTATTGTAGGTGATAGAATAAAAGAAAACGTCGATGGATCTGGTAGACCTATAAAAGGTATATGGAATAATAAAGATAAAAAAAGACATACAAATGGTTTTGGTTTTATCTCTGTATTATTTCCTCAATGGTTTGACAGCGATGTTATTGCTATAGTTGAAGATGACATATATAATTATGAACATGATAAACTAGGTGATTATCTTATAGGTTGGTTACAAAAGTACATACCCAAGTATTCAGGCATGATGCAAATGTTTTATGGTTTAGATGATATATATTCTAAACCTAAAAAGATAGCTGAAATTGCTAAATATTATGGAGGTAACATGGAAAGCGTAAAGAAACAAAAGCAAAGGTTATTGACAAGACTAAAAAATAACGAAGATGCTTTAAATGAATTAGCTTACTATGTTTCTACTAATGGTATACGTTCGCAGTCAAAGGTACATGAGTACTCTGCAACAAATTTAAAAATATATCAGGATTAAGGTCCCTTTAACAAATAATTGCACTATAATACTATGTATAAGTTTAAGACTAAATATAAAAGCTGTTTCACAGCTATTGACGAATTACAATATGTAAGGCAAGGGGATTCACCTCCTAGTCCTTATAAAGATAATGCGCCTAGAGAAAAACAGGCAAATTATAATTTTAGCATTGTATCACCAGTTTCATCAGGTAAGTATATACCTATAAACAGTTATCAATTAACAGGCAAAGGTGTGTCAACAAAAGCTAAAATATATAATGAGTATGATCAATACAATAATGACCTAGTTGATGGTCACACTGTATTTGGCAAGATAGACAACTACGCTAAACGTAGGTTGTTTAAGAAAGATAAAGTTATATATGATTTAATCTATTAGTATGAAAGATTATATAACAGACATTGATACATACACCGAGGGTGATGGTATCAGGACGTACTATAAAAACGGTATGTATATTAACTACGAAATAATTCAATCAAATGAACATTAGAGAAAAACTTAGTACAATACAAGCAGAGTTCAAAGCTAAAAAGTCTAGAAAAAATAGCTTTGGTAATTACATGTTTAGATCTGCTGAAGATATATTAGAGGCATTAAAGCCTTATAATAAAGAACATGGAGTTTACTTTACAATAAGAGAAAACCTAACACTAGGTGACTTTCCAATACTACATAGTACAGCAACTATTGTTGACGCTGAAACCGGCGATCAAATAGAAGGCACAGCTGTAGTTGGTATTGATCTTAATCAGAAAGGTATGCAAATGCCTCAGAAGTTTGGTTCAGCATCATCTTATGGCAAGAAATATGCTTTAGGTAATCTATTACTAATAGATGATACAGCTGACTCAGATGCAACTAATACACATGATAAGCCTACAGCAAGACAAACGCTTAAAGCTCAAGTTAATGCTCTTGAAGATAAAATAATAGCTAGTAAAAAGCCTGTTATTGATATGAAGAACATTGATCAAGCTAAAAAGTTTATAGCTAACGGAGGTCTTATGAAAACGCTTCAAGAAAAATATAGTATAACGGCTGAGGCTTTAACAGAACTTAATGGATAACAAACAAATAATAGAGAAGTTAAGAGACGACGAGAATTATTACGGAGACTTCGGTAAACAATATTTAAGTAACAGTGATATATCAGCGTTGTTAAATAACCCTCTTGATTTTAAAAAGCCGTCACCACCAAACCCTGCGTTTGTTGTTGGAGGTTATTTCCATACTACTATACTAGAGCCTGAGAAGCTTGATAAGTATAAGATAATAAAATCATCAACTAGAAATACAAAAGCTTATAAGGAGTTGTCTGGAGGCGATATATGTCTGCTAGAACACGAGGCTGATAACATTGAGTTGATGCGAGAGAAAGTACTAGAGAACGAGTTGTTTTATGATATGATACGTGAAGGCGATGTTGAATATGAGGTACCTGGAGTTACTAAGCTTGAAGACTTACAATGGAAAGGTAAAGCTGATATTATAAATCATAGCCATCAACTAATAGTAGATCTTAAAACAACAAACAATATAAACTCATTTGCTAGTTCAGCTTATAAGTATAATTATGATAGTCAAGCTTACATCTATTCTAAGATGTTTGGCTATGAACTTATATTTATAGTTGTAGATAAAAAGACTATGCAACTAGGTTTATTTGACTGTAGCGATCAGTTCTTACAATCAGGTCAGAACAAAGTTGCTAGAGCTGTACAAGCTTATAATGAGTTTTTTGTAAATGGCGAAGGAGATTTTAGCCAATATTATATCTCCAAAACACTTTAATTTAATTTTATGGCAAGAACAAGAAAAAGAGTTTGTGATGTAACAGGAGTTAACACAAGCATAAATAATTTTTACAGCAACCAATCGCATACTAAAGCTGTAGATAATCTACGTAGAACTACTGGTGCTACAAAAGATCAGATGCGAAGAATGTTTAACACTATAAATACATACTAAATGGCAAGTTTAATTTCAGCTAACATTGATCTAACTAAGATTGATAAGTCTAAGATCTATGAAGGCAAAAAAGGTAAGTATTATCCTATTACTATTGTACTTAATGATGAGTTAGGTCAGTATGGTGATACAGGTTATATACAAACTGAACAGACTAAAGAGGAAAGAGATGCTAAAGCACCTAAGACTTTTTTAGGTAATGTAAAGGTTGTATGGACTAACGGCGAGAACGTGCCTGTTACTCCTAGAGAAGGAGAACCTCAGCGTGATAATGTTGAAATACTACAGAGTATATCAAGTGCTGGTTCAGAACCTGATCTACCATTTTAATGTGGATGAGACCTTCCTCAAGAGATTGGGATGATTGGATTGCTGATGCAGGAGAAGATAACAACTCAATAGAAGACTAATATGACAGTTAACAATACAGAGATCAACGGATTTACTATTGACCAGTTCAATCAGTATGACCTTGAAGTAGGGAAAAAAGAGGGCATATGTCCTCTTTGCTCTGCTGATAGAAAACCTGAGAATCGTAAAGCAAAATGTGCTATGTACGATTGGGAACGTGGTCTTGGTACTTGTATGAATTGTGATGAAGTATTTCAACTGCATACCTTTCAACGTAAGGGTGATGTAAATAAAGTATATACAAAGCCTGAATGGCATAACAATGTACTTATAAGCGATAAAGCTGTTAAATGGTTTGAGGACAGAGGCATCTCACAACGAACACTTATTAAGATGAAAATATCTGAAGGTTCTGAGTGGATGCCACAAACCTCTAAAGTTGAAAACACTATTCAATTTAATTATTTTATTAATAACGAACTTATAAATATAAAATATAGAGATGGTAGGAAAAACTTTAAACTTGTTAAAGGCGCAGAAAAAGTATTCTATAATATCGATAGTACTGTTGGCCACGATTATGTTGTTATTGTGGAAGGCGAAATGGATGCTTTATCTTTTGTGGATGCTAAAGTCGATAGTGTGGTCAGTGTACCAAACGGAGCTACTCTTAATCGCCTTAACCTTGACTACCTTGATAATTGCATTGAATATTTCGATGACAAATCCAAAATTATTATCGCAGTTGACCAAGATGAAGCAGGACAAAACCTACAACAAGAACTTATCAGACGTTTCGGAGCAGAAGTATGTTATACAATTAACTTTAACGACTGCAAAGATGCTAATGAATATATGTTACGCTACGGCGATACTATGCTCAAGCGTCTTGTTGATACAGCTAGTCCTGTTCCTCTTGAAAACGTAGTAACTTTAAAAGATGTAAACGATGAACTACAAGAATTTATTCATGAAGGCTTTAAACCTGGGTATCAAGTCGGCCTTAATAACTTTGATAGCATATTCTCTACTTATACGGGACAATTCATCACCGTTACAGGCGTTCCTAGCAGTGGGAAGTCTGACTTTGTTGATAGAATGGTGGTGGGATACCAAATGAAATATGGTTGGAAGACCGCATTTGCTTCACCAGAGAATAAACCTACATTCTTACACACGCATAAGCTAATACGTAAGATAGGAGGTTGGATGCCTAAGAAAGAAGATATAGGCACAGACAAATGGAATCAAGTTACAGAACTAGTAGATGATAACTTTTACTTTATAGAAAATGAAAGATATGATCTTGATTCTGTGTTAACTAAAGGTGCTGAGCTCGTTAAACGTAAAGGCATAAAGTGTTTAGTTATAGATCCATATAATAAAGTAAAAATGAACGGAGCTAGTGCAATGAGTATACCTGATGCAACGATGGAATACTTAACACGTATAGAAGCTTTTGCAAAGAAGCATGATGTACTTGTTATTGTTGTAGCTCACCCAACTAAAATGTATAAGAAAGATGATGGAACAATGGATGAACCAACAATGTACTCGATTAAAGGAGGCGGTGAGTGGTACGATGCTAGTTATCATGGCCTTTTGGTTCATAGGAATTACACTAATAAAACAGTTAAAGTTAAAGTTCTCAAAGTTAAGTTTCAGAATCTTGGCGAAAACCAAGCAGAAGCACACTTTAAATGGAACAAAGACTCAGGAGACTATATACCGCACGAGCAAGAGTTAGACTCTATGCCTTGGGAAGGATAGATGAGTGTAGGTACTTTAAAAGCAAGAGAGCTTGCTAAGAAAAAGAAGTCTGGTTTTTTATTAGACGACACTTGGATGATGAGTGATGAGCAATCTAAGTGGTATGTGTGGGGAGTTAATAAAGGTATTATTATATCTCCTATTCCTGTAGCTAACAAACCTGGTAAATGGTATGTTGGCATATCAGAGCCTGGTAAACATAAAAAAGTTTACAAATCTAAGTTTCAGTACGACTGGAAACAGATATGGGATGAAGTTATGAACGCATATAAATACTATTATGATAAACAGAAGAAAGTTTAATTATTTAAGCATAAAAAGCTTTTTACTTTCAATAATTATTATTATATTTACAGGATTTGCATTAAGCGCCTATACTATGGTAGAACAAGTTGTTGGATTAAAAGCTGTAATAATGTTATCTTGTTCTTTATTAGCTATTCTAGTTAATTTAGAAACTATTATGGAAAATAACAAATATAATTCTTTATATCATTTGATGTGTAAAGCTTTTGTTTTTGTTTGGTATATGTGCTTTAGCACAATTGTATATAAATATTTATTATTATCATATGAAAACTAATTTTCACAATGCTAATGACGCTTTTAATTATTTTTATGTTAAAATAAAATCTAATGGCGTAGACTTTGGCGATACTAAAGCTTTGTTTAATATAGGTTTTACTATGTCTAATCCTTTAGACAATATTATAACCAATGAAGAACGAAACTTTAATATAGATTATGCTGAAGCTGAATGGAAGTGGTATCTTTCAGGAGATAACAATATTGATAAGCTTGGCGAGCTATATGGCAAAGTTCCTGCTATATGGGAACGTATGTCTATAGATCGCTATGTTAATTCTAATTACGGATATCAATGGGAACGTAATCATCAACTAGATTATGTTATTGCTAAATTAAAACATGATAAAGATACTAGGCATGCGGCTATAAGTATTTATGATGGTAAAGAACATGCTAAGTATCGTAAAGATACACCTTGTACTTACGCTGTTCAGTTTACTATACTAAATGATAAGCTAAATATGGCTGTTCTAATGCGATCTAATGATCTCTGGTTTGGCTTTTGCATTGATCAGTATTGTTTTTCATATCTACAAAAAATGGTTGCAGACAGGCTGTCTATACCTGTAGGTAATTATTATCATTACGCACACAACTTACACCTTTATAACAATAAAATATAATAATATGCAAATAGAAACTAAAGATGAAATAGTACAAACTGTATTAAAAAAAATGGATCAACGTAGTTTGACCGGTCAAAAAAAATACGGTGCAACTATGATGGAAGAGATCAAAGGTGAAGATAAAGATCTTAATAGATTTATTATTGATGTTCAAGAAGAGATGATGGATGCTATATTATACCTTGAAGCAGCAAAGCGCTGTTTAAACGATGAAATAGAAGAGGCTATGATCAAGCGATCAAATGGTGGAGGATTAAATTATAACTTTTAAAATTATATTATGAGAAATTTATTATTATTATTATTATTTATTTCAACTAGTTTAAATGCTCAAAGTTGGAATATAGAAAAAGAAAAAGAAGCTAGTAAAATAAGTAGAGCTTTAAACTTAACAAATTCTATAAGATTAAACTCTTCATTAGAACCTTTATATTTAAGTTATGAGTTAAATGAATTAGCATTAAACAGATTAGACTCTGTAAAACAAAAAGGTTTTTATCAACCAAGTTTAGACAGTACTGGTGAATTATACTATCAAACATCTAAAGAATTTGATAATTATTTTTATAATGCTGTTATAGGATTAATAGTACCTGGAGAAAATATTTTTACATATGAACAAATAACATGCGAATTATGTAGAGAAGTAGGTTTTGCATCTAGGAATATAAATGGTGAAAATTGGACTATGTTAGTATTTGATGTTTTATATTAATGAGTATAGCTTTAAAATCAGGTAAGTACAAAGTGTATCACATTCCTGGTAAAAAAATAGGTTGTACTAAAAACATTAAAAAACGTGTTGAACAAGAACAAGGCTATAAGCCTGGTGAATATGAAATATTATTTGAAACAGATAATATAAAAGAAGCTGCAAAAGCCGAAAAAACACTTCAACAAGATTTAGGCTATAAAGTAGATATTAAACCTTATGATAAATTATTTAATAAACAAATGAAAAAAGTAAACATAACAGAACAAACAACTACATTTGCAATATCTAAAGAAGATATTAATGGTAATTTTTTAGGTGACTTGCAGTGGGAAACACCTTATGGTACTGTTGATATAAATGCTACAGATAAAATAGAGTGGATCATAGACAATGTTAAAACATCTATGTTTAATGCTAATCGTTGTTATGTTTATAACAAAGCCATGCATGAAGCTGGTCCTTTCCAAAAACAAACCTGTGAGAAAAAACCTATGAAAATGTTTGAGAAAATAAGACAGTGGGCAAAAGAAAGAGGTTTATATGACAAGGGTAATGCTACTACGCAGTATGTTAAGCTTCAAGAAGAAGCTGGTGAACTTGCTAAAGCTTTATTAAAAAATGATCAGCCCGAGGTTATAGATGCTATAGGCGATATGGTTGTTGTATTGACTAACTTAGCTTACATGAGAGGTGTACATATAGAAAGCTGTATAAGCTCTGCTTATGATGTTATATCTAAACGTACAGGTAAAATGGTTAACGGTACGTTTGTTAAAGATATAGAGGTTGTTGATCCTCAAACAATATCTGCTTATCCAGATCCAGGACCACCTCCTAGCTTTGTATCAAATAGAACTTAATGAAAAAAAGATCTAGAAAAAAAGGTCCAGTACAGTCTAAGAAAATTACTTATGACGGTATTAATTTTGCATCAGGTTTAGAGCGCTATACATATATGGCTCTTAAAAAAAACAAACTATTTGAAGGGTATGAAAATGAAGTTTTCCAGCTTATCGAAGGATTTAATTTTAACAATGAATCTTTCGAAAAACAAGCCAACGGAAAGGGTGAATATACTAACAGAGGGCAAAAGAAAATACTGGGAATTAAGTATACACCTGACTTTGTTGGAAAAGACTATATAATTGAATGTAAGGGAAGGGCTAATGAGTCTTTCCCTATAAGATGGAAACTATTTAAGCTATGGCTCACGAAAAACAAGATTGGAAAGACGCTTTACAAGCCGCAAAACCAGAAGGAAGTAGACCACACGATGATTCTGATCAAAGAAAGAAGAAGGAAGCGAGGATGATGTATTCTCGTAGAGTGTTACAAAAAGATATTAATAACTATATAAAATCAACACATGGAGCAATTAGATACGTTGACATTGAGTCAATCGGAAGAAAGCATGGATTTTTCATTACGTGATCATCACGCTGAACGTATAAAACATCATATGACTATGTTAAATTATTATTTAAAAGAACAAAAAAATGACCGGATGGGAGATTAGTACTGGATTTTATCCTGGAGTTCTTGTAGGTATGAGAAGTTATCCAGAGCCAACGTTCGTAGAACACGTATTTTATTTACCTTTTGTTGAATTGTGTATAACATTTTATTATGAATAAGATAGAAGAGTATGTATTAAGTAAATATCCAATAAGATTTAAAAACAAACCTGTACTTATTAAAGAGTTTGATAGTCATTATGAAATTAACCATAATAAAGATGCTAGTCCTTTAATATTAGGTAAAAAACTATTTACATGAAAGAGAATAAATTAATAGAAATGTCTAATAAAATAGACACAATGGCTAACGCGTTAAATAGAATAATTCAAGAGTTAAATACAATGAAAGATATTTCTGTAGGTACAACTGAATTAATTAAGCTAATGCCTGGTTATAAAAAGGCTTTAAAAGAATTAAAAATAGCTTTTGAAGAAAGAAAAAAAGAACAAAAAGATAAAAAACTAGAAGTATAAATGGGATTATTTGATGAAAGAGTTGCGTACAAACCGTTTGATTATCCAGAATACTATACTGAAGGATGGCTCAAACAAGCTCAAGCGTTTTGGCTTCATACCGAGATACCAATGTCAGGTGACGTCAAAGATTGGAATGAAAAACTTACCAAAGCAGAGAAGAACCTGGTTGGAAATATACTTTTGGGATTTGCGCAAACAGAATGTGCGGTATCTGATTATTGGACCCAAAAAGTTGTATCGTGGTTTCCTAAGCATGAGATAAAACAAATGGCTATGATGTTTGGTAGTCAAGAAACTATACACGCTGTAGCATATAGTTATCTTAATGAAACACTAGGCCTAGAAAATTTTGAAGCTTTTTTGCAAGACGAAGCTACAATGGAACGATTTAATAATTTAGTTAGTTATGGTGGAAACAAACGTGTTGGAATTGCAACAAGCCTTGCAATATTTAGTGCATTCGCAGAAGGAGTTAGTCTTTATTCTGCTTTTGCTGTTCTTTATAGCTTCCAGCTTCGTAATCTTCTCAAAGGAATAGGTCAACAAATGAAATGGTCTGTTCGTGATGAATCATTACATAGTAAAATGGGTTGTCAGTTGTTTAGACATATGTGTCAAGAAGATAATAAGTTACTAGAAGATTGTAAAAAAGACGTTATAAATGCAGCAGAAGCAATGCTTAAAGCAGAAGAGCGATACATTGATAAAATGTTCGAACAAGGAGATATTGAAAATCTTAAAGCCAACGATCTTAAACAATTCATTAGAAAAAGACTCAATGAAAAGCTCGTTGAACTTGGTTACAAACACCTCGGGCAGTACTTTAGTTTCGATGACAAAGCATCAAGCAGACTCGATTGGTTTTACCATCTCACTGGTGGCCACACTCATACTGACTTTTTTGCTGTACGTCCGACGGACTACTCTAAAGCAAATGAAGGTGAAGATTTTGAAGATATTTGGTAATGAAAAAGTTTCTTAAATCTTTAGTAAAAAACAGGAAGCTATCTGCTAAAGAAAGACTAGCTAATAGGCTAGGTTATTTTGGAACTGCATTTATAATGATTAGTCCTTATTTATTACCTTATGGAGAAATAGGTGCTGTTACTTACATAATAGGCGGCGTAGTGTGTACGCCTCAAGTCTGGTTAGCTAAACAATGGAATTTAGTTGCTGTTAATGTAAATGTTATTGTAGGTTATTTAATTTACTTATACAGTGGCTAAAGATATTATAAAATGTAGTCAATGTGACGCTACTTTCCCAGGTGGTTATGAGTACAGAATGCACTGGGAAAAAATGCATTTACAAGATGCTTTAAAACAAGTTAAAAAAAATAATAATGTGGAACAACGAGTGGAAAAAGGGTATAGATTACCCTAATTGGGGTGATACTGACGTATATAGAAAAACTATAGTTGGTGGATATTTGTTAATAGGTGAATCACCTAAAGATGCTTACTTAAGAGTTTCAAATGCTATAGCTAGACGTTTATATAAACCAGAACTAGCAGAACAGTTTTTTGAATATATATGGAAAGGTTGGTTATGTTTAGCATCACCAGTGTTATCTAATACAGGTACAGACAGAGGTTTACCTATCTCTTGTTTTGGTATTGATGTTGCTGATAGCATAAATGATATAGGTAATAAAAATTTAGAAATGATGCTACTTGCTAAACACGGCGGCGGAGTAGGTATA
>Ga0208643_1001513_pt1 | contig 12662 bp, 16 predicted proteins | sample VirMetDEL_Nov_12_FD_184516 | JGI IMG/M metagenome (GOLD analysis project Ga0208643, IMG submission 184516) | Aqueous microbial communities from the Delaware River and Bay under freshwater to marine salinity gradient to study organic matter... | ecosystem: Environmental > Aquatic > Marine >... | reverse complement strand
TTGGTGTTGTGGCTCCACTAGCTATCCTGTATCTGGATTGACCTCCAGAATAGGGTGCTCCGCCCATCATACGAACAGGTTTTAATCCAAATGGGGCATCTTTATTAGCCATAATTTTTTACCTATTAATATTGTTACTTTTTCCCAAAAGTAACATTAGACTTTCTTTGCGCGTCATACTTGACATACCTTCCATCTTTCGCAGATTCATTAAACATACTATTGTCTAACGCTTCTTTGGCTTGTTGGTTTTTGCCTGAGTAATAAGCATTACGTTCAGCAATGGTTTCAAGTGGAATCTTCGCTAAGAGTAGTCCTTCGTTATAAACTACGCCAGCGTGTCTACCAGAATCGTGAGTAGGCAAGTTAAATTCTTGAGGTAGATCAGTTCCTTTTACAAGTTCCCAACCCTCCCTAATTCTTCTACTTACGTTAGCTCTGTCCTCTTGCCCCATCATGGATTCTCTTATCCATCGATATTCGTACCCTTCTGGTGCATCAGGTGTTTCTAGTTTTCTTACTGGTCGCCATGGTTGTCTACGAGTTTCTTTAGCGTGTGACTCGGATTCACGGGATTTTCTGGTTGTTGTTTCTTGATCTATTTCGTTAGTCATCTTATTTAGCCTCTCTTTGTGAAATTTTTTGTTTCTCTTTAGCAACAGATTTTAACCACGCGTCTTCCGACATATTGTGTGGTTTCAATCCTCTAAGACGTTCAACTTCTGATTTAGAGAAAGTTACACCGTTCTTCTTGCCTTGTGTTTTTTGACGACTTCCTACGGAAGTAGAAGCGACTCTTTGCACAGCGGGTCTGTCTTCTGTTTGTACGTCATCCTTTTGCCCTACTAATGTAGGGAAAACTCTTTTAACTCGATTGGTTAATTCACTGTAATATTCATCTGACTCAGGTGCATAACCTTCTTGCATCAATCCTAAATGTGTATAGTCAGCAAATTGTGATGCTTGCACATTTTCATCAGTGCCAGCGTCACCATACCAAGAATTATTTTCATGCCAATCTAGTGCTTTGTCACTAGGCTGCGGTACCGGTTGCTGTTGCTGTTGGTACTGTTGCTGTTGTACTGGCTGTTGCACATATTGTGCTTGCTCTGTTTGAGCTCTAGCCATTCTGACTTTTTCTTTTTGAATACTTATGTCGCTTTTCAAAGTGTCAGCTTTTGACATGAGATCTGCGTCACCAGAAGCTACAGCTTTTTTATAGAGATCATCGGCTTGCATCTCTTTAGCTTGTATTGTTTCTTCTTCTTTTTGTATTAATTGAGCTCTGTTTTGCACTCGCTCTTGATTGTAATAAGCAGTTTCTTGCTCTTTTTGAGCCAACATTTGCTCTAACTGAGCTGCTCTTTCTTCGGCTACTCGGTTACGCTCATTTAACTTATTTATCCTTTTAGAAACCGATTTAGTATAGTTCTCCAACTCATCGTCTGGAGATGCTTCTACTATGTCTTGTTCTACTACCTCTACTTCAACATCATCAGCTTCTGGCTGAATTTGTTGTGCATTTTCTTGTTCATTCATCATAAACTCACTATGTCATCGGGGTCGAGAATTGTGGCTATCACTTCATCATCATTGATGATGCGAACCTCTGCACCTTCCTCCAATTTAAACCTAGAGCCAGAGTAACGCCCTATTAAAACCCATTGTTTTTCTTCACACCAAGGTGTTCCGCCAAACCTTTTTTCATCTTTGTAACACTCAGGACCTTGTTTAACCACATAAGCAACTACTGTTGCTAGGGCCTCTCTGTCTACAGTGCTTTGTGCTAAATGTATGCCACCCTTTGTTGTGGCCTTACCAGCGTATGGTAAAACCAACATGCGCCAACCAGTTGGTTGTGGCATGCGGTCCACTAATGATTTGTCTAGTAAAGTGGGATCGAGAACTCTTGCCTCTTCTTGTATATAAGCATCCGCAACTATGTCGTTTGTTGATTTTAGTTCTGCCATTTTAATCTTTTTTAAATAAATTCTGTAATTCTGCTTTCATGTAGTATAAAGCAGATAGTTCACCTTGCAAATATTTATAATGTTCCATATCTTTCAAGCCACCTGACATCATAGTCTCGCCAATTTGAGACTCTCTTTTCGATATAATCTTTTTGACTGCATCGAGTAACTCAAAATCATCAGGCATTATTTTTTAGCCTTTGCTGGTCTGCCTTTTTTCTTTACAGTAATTTTTGGCTTCGCTTTGGCTTTTGGTTGCTCAACTACTTCTTCTACTGTTTCTTCAACAACTTCTTCAACAACTTCTTCAACAACAGGAGCTGGTGTTGGTTCTGGTTGCGATATTCTCACCATTTTGTCTGCTCTTCTTTTTTCATTAGCCAAAAGTTTAGCAGCTTTGTTTTCTTCGTATTCTGCCTGTGCTGTAGCTTCTTGTTGTCTTGCAATTTTTTTAGCAGCTCTAAGTTCAGCTACTGCTTTAGTTTTAAATGATGTTGCCATAATTAATTCCTCGTTTTTGTACCTAATTCCATTAGCTTGAGATCAGCATTTTGTCTAAGTCTGTCTATAGCTACATTTAGTTTATCATCAGCTATATCTTTTTGCACATTTATGCGTTGTTCTTGCAACATATTTTCTTGCATCTTTTCTTGTGCTCGTTGATTTTGCTTCTGTGTAAATTGTTGTGATTCAATATCTATCTCTTTATCTTTTAAATCTAGTTCAGTTTTACGAATTTCTACCAATGGATCTCCGCTCTGTCCTTGTCCTATAGACTGTAAAAACTCTGATGTAAGTTGAGCCATAATAGGAGAGCTAAATTGATCTAAGGTCATTTGTATCTGTTGTTGTATTTGTTGTGCTTCTTGTGGTGACATTTGTTGCATTTGGCCTTGCACTTCTTGTAGTTGCATCTGCACTTCTTCTGGTATTTGTTGACTAGCTATCTGCGCTGATAAGAATTGTAAATGTTGCATGCAGTGACTAATTATAATTGATTGTATTTGTGGGTTTTCTTTGACTACTTGCGTCAAAAATAAACTTTTATGTGTTTCTAAATGCGCCTCGTGGTTTTGCCCTTCAAAAGCTTGAGCTGGTTGCCCCAACATAAGACTACTGTTCTCTAAACCAGCATCTACTGGCTGTGGTGTCATGTCAGGTGGTGGAGGTATAAGCGATTCTACGTTATCTACACCAAGAGCTGCATACATTCTTTTGTATGCTTCGTAGATGCCTTGTTGTCCATGTATCTCTGGATTTGATTGAACCATTTGTAACAATTCTTGTGCTAATGTAATTCTTTGACTTTGTGAAAATATGTTTGGATCTGATACGGGTATAACGTCTATGCGCCCGTCAAAGTCTTGTTGTTTAATTTCAGTTGGAGCTGAACCGATAGCAAAAGGGTACTCTGGTGGTAAATACTCTGCAAATACCTTAGACAGTAACTGAAACTCCTTTTTTTGTGCATAGTGCAATCTTTTGTGTATTGCACTCATCACTTTAGTTCCTCTTTCTAGGAGAGCTACGGTTGTACCTACTGGCATAGCTGCGTTACTGTCGCCGACATTCATATCAGCTATAGCTGCAAACCTTTTCCCTGAATCTACCAATAAACCAAGTAATTGCATAAGCACGTTACTAGGTTCTTTTATAGGTAGTGGTATTAGGTTTTCTCTTAGTGAACCACCTGTAGTATCAATATCTCTGAACTCGCCCGGCTGTAATGGTTCGTCCTCATCTCTAATACGCATGCCTCTGGCTTTAAATCCAGCTGGTAAGTTAGCTAATGTTCCAGCATCTATAAGTTGTCTGAGTATAGAAGTAGAGGCTTTAGATAAACCACCGATCATGTGTGAAAGGCCTAAACCATAGAAACCAAGGCCCGGTAAGAATTTGTACTGTACAAAATAATTAATTTTGTTTTTGAGAGGGTCGCCTTCTATGTAATTTCTTCTTATTGATAAAACTGTTTCTGAGCTTTCATCTATAGTGATTATATAAGGTAATTTTAAACCAGTTGGTTCGCCATTTGCACCTATGTCCTCAAAACCTTCTATATCTAAGACCGTGTGTATTTCGTAGATGGTTCTGCTTCTGTCTTCTTTGTAACTTGGCTCTATGCCCTGTATTTCGTCTATCTGTGTTTTAACGTCAGAATCTGTATCACTGTAGTCTGTTTCGTTTATCTCAACATCTGCATAAAAACCAGTAACTTGTTGTTTCTTTATCTCATTTAAGGACATGTTTATAGCATGTGTGATCCTTTCTGCTGATGACATATCACTGGCTTCGTAAGGAACAATCAGATCTTCTGGTGCTATAAACTTAGAAACAGCTTTGTTCGTAACAAAATCAAAGTAAACTTTCTTGAAGGCTGAACCAGCTAGTGGTAGATAAAACAACAGCATATCTAGCTCTGGATCATATTCTTGCATTACATTCATAATGTAATAGTTCATAAACTCTTGTACTCTTTCGGCCTGACTTTCTGTTTCTATAGTCCTAGCTCCAACAATTTCTGTTTTGACTGGACCTTTGGCTGGTAACATTTCCTTGTATGCTTGCGCTTGGAACTGGGTCACGGCTTCTGCCAAAATCGGGTGAATTACGCCAGAACTACCTTCAAACGGTTGTGATCTTTGTTCGTCAAACTTCATGCCTAGATATTCCAAACCTTCTGTATAGGTTTTTTCCCACTCGCTTCTGGATTGTTTGTCGCTATCAACAGAACTTATTAAATCTGATGCTAGTTTTTGCAGAGTGCTTTCGTCTATAAAATCAACCAGATTGGAGTTAAAATCCATCTGTGGCATAGGTTGTTCTTCTATCTCATCACCTACCAATATTTCGTCTTCGTTGACTAATATTTGTGCTGCGTCACTAATTAAATCTTGTCTGGAAGGTTCCTGTGGAATTGTGATGGAGGACCCTTGTATGTTCAAGTCTGGGTTTGATTCGGTTCCTAATGCTTTGTCTATTGCCATAATCGTTTAGTGTAGCACTCTAGGTCTGATCTCGTCACCCAAAGAGTATAATTCTGTAAGCTCGCCTTCTAGTATTAAACCCTGAGATTCCGCTATTAGCAATGCTTCGTCTTCATCATGTGCATGTATGTCAGGTCCTTCATACTCTTTAGCATCATGTAAGAATGTTGTTAAAAATATTTTCATCAATAATATACTGTTCTGTTTTTAGATAAAAATTTAGCTTCGTCTTGATAATCTTCTTTAAGGGATAAAAAACCACCTTGTCTGAACCTCATCAAAGCCATAGTCGTACTATCGCAGAAATCATCATTATCGCCAAATGGAAATGACGCTAATTCTTCTCTTACTAGATCTGCAAAGTCTTCATCAGGTGCCCAAACCATACCAGATTCAAATATAGGCGCGACACTGTTCATTCTTGCTACCTTGTCTTGGCCTCTGCTTGGTGAATATGCAGTGACAGGTATGCCCATGCGTCTTAGTTCTTGTGTCAGTGGTGTTCCTGATGCTTTTGCCTCAATCAGCACACAGTCAGGTTCCCAATACTTATACTCATCAAAGGCTATTCTTTTGAGCTCTGGAAAGTCTACTCTAAACCTTTTGGCATCCAGTAATATTATATGTTCTATTTCTTCGCGATCTTTAAATATTGCCCATGTCGTTATAGCTGAATAGTCAGCTGTTTCTTTTTTAGAGAAAGCGGTGTCATAACTTTGTATGACATACTCGTAATCTGGGACCTCTTCTTGTTTCCATTCTCTCCACCACTCTCTTTTTACTATAGAGCCTTCCTCAGAGGTAGGATTCTGCATCCACTGTGAATTCCATTTTGATACTGGCAGTGAGGCTTTGACTGACAATAATTCATCTTTTTTCCAAAACTCTGGCCATAGCGGTGTTTCTGTTTCAGGCATGATTGCGGGAAACTCTACAACTTCCCATTGGTCAGCATTGTCATCGCCTTGTTTCTTTAGTACCTTGCCCACCAAGTCTTTGGTGCTCCATCTTGTCATTACTATCACAATAATACCGCCCGGCTGTAGTCTTTGTCTGGGGCCAGATGTATACCATTCATAAGCAGATTCTAATGATTTTGGAGATAGGGCATCTTGCTCTGAGTGTGGGTCATCAATAATAAGTAAATCAGCACCACGACCTGTAATCGCACCACCGACACCAGCATAGAACGATTCACCTTCTTGGTTTGTGGTCCATCGTCCAGCCGATTTGTTATCTGCTTGTAATTTTAATTCAGGAAATATGTGTTGGTATTCTTCACTGTCAATGATGTTTCTAACCTTACGACCAAATCGCACAGCTAATTCAGCGGTGTGTGTGGTTTGTATAATCTTGAGATCTCCTCTTCTGCCCATCATCCATGCTGGAAAGTATGTAGATGCAAATTCAGACTTGGAGTGTCTAGGAGGCAAACACACAATTAATCGTTTTAGCTTGCCTTGTGCTATTTTATTAAACTTATCACCAATAATCTTATGGTGTCTGCCTTCTATAAACTCAGGCCAGAGATGTTTAACAAAACTTATAAAATCTTTTTGACAGCTATCTTGTTTGTCAATTTGATCGTATCGATGCAAAAGGGCAAGAGCTTCTGATTTGTCTTGTTCTGAAAGTATGTCGAAATCTTTAAAAGATACTTCTTTCATTTTAAAAACGGATCAAGCAACTAGGTAGTGACATAGTAGCTACCTGACCCTAAACACATAGTGCCTGTAGTCAGTATAGTGCATTTATGTAACATGCTAAACCTCACTCCACTCTTTACCTTGAAATAATAAAGCTTCTGCTTCTCGTCTGCGTATCAAACCGTCTAGCACCTCGCCATTAGCCTTGTTCCATCTTTTCATTTGTTGTGGCACTTCATCGTACTTACCTTCGTTTAAAACACGAAGCATAGTAGAGCTGCCGAGATTGGATGGCCCTAAATTATAGACCCATGCACACAAAGAATCGTACTGGCTTTGATTTAGGTCAACATCAACCATGTCGTTAATATAGCTTTCATACTCAATCATCTCTTCTTGTAAGAGATAATCAGCTTCGTCTTTATTTATTTTGTCGCCTTCTTTTACGTCTTTAGTGTGCCCATAGCCTATGGTCCATACGCCAGCTGGACACAAATAAGCTTCTAGCTCACAACCTTCAAACTTTTTAATTAGCGCTAATCCTTCTTGTGATATTTGCAATTTACTCTCCCCAAGTTCCGTCTTCCAATATTTTACCCGTTTTGGTTCCACCCCAGTATTCCACTGCGTGTTTCTCTTTGATAAGCTTTTGACATATATCTTCTCCATCAGCTGTATAAGGTATGCCAAGAATCCTTCCATATTTTCCTTTTCCAAGAGATTTAATTCTAAATGTGCCTTCGCAAAGCTCTTTAAGTCTTTCTTTCGCTTTTAAACCTAATGCTTTTTCTTCTAAATTTCTAGTACGGCTTTCTGGTGTATCTATTCCAGCTAACCGAACTCTTTGTTTGTGTAGTTTTACGTCAAAACCAAGGTCTAAAATGCAATCAAAGGTATCACCATCGACTATTCTATCTAACGTAGCTCTGTATACAAATTCATCTGGTGTCTTACTCATCTTCTTTTTCCTGTGGTTTGTCTAATTCTCTATAGTATTTGATTATGGAAAGTATGTCTTTGGTATATCTGGTTATTTCTGCCATATCCATACTAAGATTTTCGTACTCTTTACTAGATAGTGCGTAGTAAGCCTTTCTAGGTGCTTCACCTTTTTCAACCAAAACTAAATACTCTTGCATAAGCTCTGGTGTAATTATCTCCCAATCTACCTTAGTAAGAGACATAGGGTAGGGTAACGGTGGGTGATATAGCGGAGCTCTCTCTGCAATACTTCTTACTTCCACAGGTTTGACTGGTTGCATTAAAGAACAGCTCGCCAATAAAATACTTAAACTAATTAGTGCTAGGTTTTTCATCAAATTGATTTGGGTTACTTAAATTTTCTAAAGTGGTCATCACTCTGTTTGAGGCTTTGTTTACACGACTTTGCAACATACCCGGTTTAGCTAGTGCCAACTCATCTAGGTCGTGATTTGCAAATGTTTTTCTAAGTCTGTTTACATCTTCCATAGCAGCTCTTTTATCATTTTCTAGTTGATTCAGTTGTGCTTGTTGGTTCTTCTGTTCTGCCAAATAGTTTTGTATTGATTCGTTTTGTTTTTCTATTTCAGTTTCTAAAACTACTTGGTTGCCTTTTAAGATCCCTATCTGTTCATTAAGATAGTCAATATAATAGAAAGAACCAGCTGCTGTAGCTATAAGCAAACCCCCCAGTATTAAACTTAATTTCATGCCCATGTGTATACTTTTAGCGCTTCCGCTTTACCTTTTACTTTTAAATCTGGTAGTGACTTTAACACATATCTACAATTTTGTGCTGTTTCGTGCCCAATCAGTGTGCTAACACCCGCTTCCTTGGTTCCTGACTCTAAGCGAGCTGCTACGTTGCATGGATCACCTATCAAACTAAACGCAAATCTATCGGTAGCTCCAAAATTACCCGCCACACATACGCCACTGTTCACCCCAACGCCTACCGCTACCTCTGGTATACCTTCTTCTACAAATTTTTTATTTAGCTCGCGCATATTTTCTTCCATTTGTATGGCCGCATCTAGTGCGAGATTATGATGATCTTCTTGAGGAATGATTGTATTCCAATGGTACATGCCCGCATCACCTATGAATTTATCCGTAACGCCCGAATATTGGTTGACTGCTTTTACCTGTGCATCAAGTACAGAGTTCATTATATAAGTGACCATTTCTGGCTCTACTGACTCTGATAAACTCGTAAAACCCCTTAAATCTGTGAAAATTATCGAACAATTAACGCGCGAACCGTTTATTTGGCATAGTTCGGGATTTAATTGCAGTTTCTTCACCATGCGAGGATCTAGGTACTTGCCAAACTGCTGTTTTATTAGCTGTCTAGCCTTGTATTGTTCTCTAAAACGTAAGTAAAATGCTGTAGCTCCTGTTATAAACTGTGAGATTAAGGCCCAAGTCACATCAATTAAAACACCTTGTTGTATGGTCCAGTAGCCATAGGTAGCTGTAGCGATCATTACAGTAGCTCCTACACTGATACCAAGAGTTATACCAAAAGCGTTCAATACAAACCATATCAAGGCCATTGTGGACAATAAAAGCACCAGTTCTACTGCTAGAGCGTAATCAGGTACATAAGGACTGTTCTCTATAAGAATCGACTCTGCTAGAGCTGTCTGTATTTTATGTGGTTCAAGATAGCCTACTGGTGTGCTCAGTTGTGGCATGATGCCTTTGGCTGTAAAACCAACAAATACAAACTTGCCTTCTACGTCCATCGTGGCTAAGTCTGTTTGTGGTGTATCTACCCAACTGATCCATTTACGGCCTAGACTGTCTACGGGTACAGCTGGTAGGCCTTTTACTATAATTTCTTGTATACCGTTTTCATTGGTTTTAATAATGTAGGTATCGGCATTTCCAGCCAAGATCTTTAAAACCTCGGTCCCAAAAGCTGGCACGAATCCGTCAGGTGTTCTAAGCAGTAAGGGTAATCTTCTGACCAAAGAATCAACTTCTGGTCTGGCTACGGCTATGCCTTGATTGGCGCTTTCAGCTAGTATGGGTATATTTTGAGTCACGCCTGTGGCTACCGTGCCCCCTTGATCTGGACCCATAATAACGGTGCCGCTGGTTGTGGGGTAGACAGCTTTGTCATTCTCGAACATAGCAAGAACACTTGGAGATTGTGCTAGTGCGTTTGCAAAAGACACATCACCTGTATCACTAAATCTACCTTTGTTGGGAAAGCTGACAACCCATCCAACACCTATTCCTCCTCTATCTATAATCTGCGTCTGTATTTCAGAGAGTCTTTGTCTGGATAACGGATAGCCACCTTCTCTATTTATATCATCATCTGTAATATTAAGCACCGTAAAATAACCACTTTCTTGTTGTTCTGGCACCAACGCATCAAAAGTCTTGAGCTTGAGCACTTCTAGGGGTGACAGCTGTAAAACTAAGGGTATGCTTAGCATTATAAGTAACAGTGATAGTAGTAATTTTTTCATCCCGATCCTTGTTTAATTGTTATTGTTGTTGAAGAGCCACCATTAATTTTTACTGTATTAGATACGCCATCCTGTATAAGTATAATTGTATAGCTGCCAGAACCATCTAAATTTAATTTAGCACTTTGGCTGACTGTTCTTGTAAGGCTAATATTTTGGCCAGACACTATAGTGGTTATCTGTGTTTTTTTATCTTGTCCTATTTCTGTACCAGCTATGCGAATACCCACACCACCTTGTTTCAGTTGGTCTTCTTCTTTTGATATAGCTAGGGCATCCAATACGTTAAGTAGATCTTCTAAAAAATTTACATCTAAGTAATTAATGTCCAGCTCAGTAAATTCTAGTTCTGCTTCTGCATCTAAGAAATCTTCGTTAAGAAAGTCTATATCTAAGTCGTTAAAATCAAGGTAATCAGCGGAGGCTTGCGTCTGTGTTTCTTCTAGTTGCTGATCTACTTCTTGCGGTGGATTAACAATCAACATGTTGTCAATTAAGTCTAGTGATATGTCCAAGGTGACAGGCTTAGTAGGGTTGCTTTCAAATACAGAGACTGTGGTGGCTTGGTAAGGTTTATTTAAAGTCACACTACCCATAGCTGTTGATACTATGATCTCACCACTTGCCAAACCGTTTTCGTCAGGCAAAAGGATCAAAAGTGACCGTCCGAGCTCGTCAACTGTACAAGTAAAATCTGTGCCTAAAATTGCCACATTAGCTGTAGGTGTTTTTATTGATATTTTGCTTTTGTTGTTAAACTTACCTGTAATAAAACGTGCAGTGCCACTAGCAAACTTGAGGGCCATTTTAGACTTAGAGGGATCTGACCCACTGTAAACATATTCGTCTATAACCAGTTTAGAATGTTCGGTAAGTTTGACTACAGAATCATCAGCAAAAGTTATGGCAACTCTGCCCGTTTCTGTACGGACATCATCCATTTGTTGGATGTTAAACTTTAATTCAGCACCATAGGGTTTGTCTCTGAGAACTTGTGCATTGCCTCTTACCTCAGATATAGAACCTATCTCAGCAGACGAATGAAGTAGTTGCGTCTGACTGAGTAACACAGACAGTACCACTAGAGCCAACAGATGTAATTTTAAGCCAGTCATTATCTGATGTAGACTCCTGATCTATGTTAAATGTCCTTGTAGAACCTGTATGATCGAGGTAAAAATACCCACCAGCATATCCATCGCCATCATAGGTTACTGTGTTATCACTACCATCAATATCCATATAATTAGTAGCGCCGTCCACATCTATAGATGAAGTTATTGAGTTACCTGAACCTTGTATTGTCCAATCTAAATCTAGGTTTGCTGCTAGTGCAGTCATAGCATGATTGAGAGTCATGGTATTCGTGTTGCCTGTAACTTGTACGTTTACATTAGATCCGTCAGCACCAGTAGCGTTGGTTTCGTCTGTAGACATGTTAAAAGTGTTGGTATCACCAATAAATGAGAAATAACCTGTGTAGTTATCTGCCCATATATCGCCTAAGTATTTATTATTTGAACCTTTCTGCAATACGTCTAGGGTCATAGTTGCGCCATCGATATCTAATGCAGTCATAGAACCAGCAGCAGCTGTTGCTCCACCAATAATGTTACCGCTACCACCCACTTGTTCTATATCCAAGTTAGATGTAGCACCTGACTGATCTATGAATATTTCATTATCAGCCGCGTAAAGTAGCGATACACTCGTCATCGCAACTAGGCTCATCAATATCAATCTTTTCATCTTTTTGCCAATAGCCTTTTGCATAACCCTCCTCTATTGTGCGTAACACACTTGTCTCTACTGCCATCTGTAAAGCAATGTTTATAGACTCATTCTCTACTATACCACTCTCAATTTCAACTAATTCGGTATTGTTGGCATAAAACCTAAATACATCAGAAGATACAGAAGCACTCAAAATGGTTTTAGTAACCAATACTTCTAGCAAAATTCTGCCTGTGCTTACAGAAACTGTGCGTAAAGATAGTGTCACAGAGTCTTGCCTGTACTGTTTTGACGCTCCAATTCCTAGATAGCGAGATCCCGCACCTCCTGATTTTAAATTTGTATCTATTCCGACCACGCTACCAGTCATAAGCAAAGATGCGAAAATTAATGGTTTGACCTTTTGTTTTTCATCAAAGCTTTCACGAGTTGATCTAATGATCTGGCGTTCTTTTGTTAAATTATCTAGGCCTGTTCGTTCTACTACTTCAAACACACCAGAGTGTTTCAATGCTCGTATTAGGTAAGCATCAGGTGATTGTGTAATTGCTGTACTGAAACTTGCGTATTGACTGTTAGATCTACGTTGGCCTGTATCGTCTTTAAAAGAATTAGGGTATACCGCTACTACAGGTTTTCGTATAGGAGGAGATACTTCTGATAATTTAGTAAGTAGAGAACCAACTTCTGCTGGTTCAATACTTCTTATGGGTGGTATTCCGTTGTCTAGTGGATCTACAATTAACGCACAACTAGAAAGTGAAAGAACCAAGAGGTACAGTAATTTCTGTTGTATTGCCTTCTTCATCTGTAATTATTAATGTTACCTTATCGTCTTCTACTCTGTATTCTATGGTGTTT
>Ga0208643_1001512_pt1 | contig 12668 bp, 1 predicted proteins | sample VirMetDEL_Nov_12_FD_184516 | JGI IMG/M metagenome (GOLD analysis project Ga0208643, IMG submission 184516) | Aqueous microbial communities from the Delaware River and Bay under freshwater to marine salinity gradient to study organic matter... | ecosystem: Environmental > Aquatic > Marine >... | reverse complement strand
AAGAACCTTATGTGGACCGGGGACCACGACTCCGATGAGGAGTGTGGCCCCGGCCTCAAGGTCTCTTGGCGCTGCAACAACGACGAGTGCGAGGTCCGCTTCGTCGATGTGCATTGGGTAGTTTAGTTTGCCATAATCTTACCGCCCTTTTTCTTCTTGGATAGGTCTCCGTACATGTCTGCCATGAGTACCTTCCTCACGTCACGGTAGAAGGGAACCAGACCGAGATTTCCGAGGACCTCCAACGGCAGACGCTGCATCTGCTCCCTCGCATACCGCTCTCGCGTCGCACGCTTCTTGCCTTCGCGCCCAATGGTCTTGAGCCCCAGCTCCACTGTCTTCGCCATCGGGGCTCCCGCACCCATGAGTGGGAACATAAAGTCTGCGAAGTCGGTACCGCGATTGAAGTCAGGTATGGTATTGAACTGGAGGTAGTCGTCGTAGGGGTCGTACTCTCCGTTGCGCAGGAAGTCAAGGTATTTCTCGTTGATGGTTTCGATACCGTAGTTTACTGGTATGCGGCCTAGCTGACCCATTACGCCACCTGCCATCGTTGTAAGGCCCGAGGTGAGGGCACGAGCGAACAGTTGTTCGGGGTCATCATCTTCCTCTGGAACATCGGCAAAGAGAGAGGTGAACATATCGCTGAGGATGGGAGTCAGAAGAGAGTACATCGTCATCCGTGCCAGAACGGCAAAAAACAGGCGTGCGCCCTGCTCTTGAGTGAGCGTTCCGTTACCTACCGCCGCTTGGATTCCTGTCCGTGCCGCCGTGAATTCATAGATGATGAACCGCGACATGAAGTTGTTTGCGATGCGCAGCGTCTGCATCAGTGGCTTCATCTCCGACTTAGACTTACCCTTTTGGATTCCCATAAAGGGGTTGTCGGTAGCTCCCGCTTGGGAAGAAACGCGGTCAGCCTCTCGCTTGGCTGCTTCGATAGCCTCAGCATACTCGGTCATATATGCCTCGTCGTTTCGACCGATAGCATCGTAGTCTACGTCTTTCCCCGTCTCATCCTTGAACGCCTTAGCAAAAGCCCCGAACCAGAGGGGGCGCATAATGAGCTTGTCTGGGGTAGAGATAAGCGTGTCGGCGATGGTGGCTACAGCTCCGGGGTATGCACCTGCATAGTTCATAGCCTGCCTTACGGAGTTTTCTATGTCGCGTCCAGCCCGCGATGTAGTTGACCCCATGTTGCCAGACATGATGGAGGTATCGACCATACGTCCACTCAGCCTCTCAGATGGGTACACCCGTTTTGTCTGTGCGCTACCTACGTTGGTCATGATATCGGCGCCATCGACACCGAAGTAGTCGCGGTACTTGATGCCCTGCTCAAAGGCGGCGGGGTCAGCCAAAGCCACATAGCTCAGGTTGGAGATAAGCTCCGACGCAAACCTCGGGATACTGGCAAGCATGGTGCGGTATCCCTGACGCGACACAAAGTCGAGCGCCTTCTCTGCGAGGTTACTCGTCGTCACCGACCGCTCTAGTGCATTGCGTACGGCTCCGTCTACGGCATTGGTGATAGAGCGAAGAACCTCCTTGTTACCTGTCTTCGTTTCTTTTAGCGCCTTACGCGCCGTACGGATGGGCTCGGTGAGATAGAAGTCGGTAAGCGTCTGGTTTACACCGCGATTTACCGAAGCCATAATATCAAACTCAAGGGGCTTGGCTCCGGGTGTCCGCTCAACAAACGTCTTCGAACGTGTCGAAGGCCGCATGCCTTGGTTGTATGCTTCAGACAGGCGCAATGCATCGGTCTTGTCCGTACGCATGGTCTCGTCAGTAAGCACACTATGGTGTAAGTAATTGAGTACGGGCTCGATAGCGGAACCACGGATGACGGCAGACGCAAACTCAGCTTTAGGTGTAAGCTCAGTGTTGATGTCTTGAATGGTTTTCAGGGCACCCTTCTCCGCCGCATTGAAGTCACTGTATATAGCCTCGGCATCAATCTCTTCTCCCTTGGCGTACTTATCTATGATACCCTTCAGGATTCCTATGTCAGCCTTGTTGTACTTGGTTGTCTTACCGTCCTCTTGCGCAGCGATGGTGGCATTAAGGAATGCCATAGCCGAGGGGGTGGTATTGTTACCGGGATTGGACTCGTGCTCGAGCTGCAACAGATATGTCGTCATCAGATACTTAGCTCGCACCACGGCATTGGGGTCGCGCTTGTGTGATTTCGCTACCGCTTCCTGTGCTTTAGCCAGACGCTCACCAATCTTTCCCTTCTCGGTCATCATAGCCGCCGCTGCCTCAGCGATAGGACGGAAAGTAGCGTCGTAGATGGGAGTGGTCTTAAAGTTCCCGAACACTTGGTCGATGAGTTCGAGCGGGTTGCGCACGATAGCTCCTAGCCTTGCGTCTTTTACGTTAGTTAGGTAGCCACCGATTTCGCGGATGCTATTCAGCTTAGCTCCCTCGAGTGCTTTGCTCATAGCTCGACCACGGTTCTTGGCTTCCATCCTTTCGATAGCAAGCTGAGCTGAGTGCGTCAGGTACCCGTTGTTGATGTTGTCGATTACTCGGAGCAGGTTCTCGAGCTGTCTATTGTTGAGTTCATCGACGGCCTTTGTTCCCAATAGCTTCTCAAACCTGCGTGCCGCATCCCTATCGAGACGGGTTCCAAGGCGGTTAACATTGACCGTAGAGTCTTTGATGATAGACCGCATCTCTTTTGCCTCGGTCTCAAGCTGCTCATCGGTCTTCTTTGTCCGTGTGGTATCTACAATATCGCTCTTGTACTTACGCATCAACGTAGCGTCAGCTTCGTCAATAACGCCAGCAGATACCATAGCCTTTAGGGTCTCACTGAAGTTGACACCACCTGATTTTGTTGGGACCTTATCTTCAAACGCCTCGAAGATATCGGCAAGCTCATCGGCCAGCGACTGCTCTTGGTTTACAGCATCGAGGATAGACGAGACACTAGACGCCAAGTCTTGGATGTCGGGCAACGCAAGTACCGACTTGTTCTTACTCAGGATTTCAACCAGTTTGCTAAACTCAGGCAGCACATCGACGGGGATACGGGTCGGGTCGATAGCCAATACAGTGAGGATATCGAATATCAGTTGTGGCTGTCGGCCCAATTTTCTCTTGGCTCCTTTTTTCGCACCCGGTATCTTCTTTCTGAGCTTTGCGATATCGTTGGCGTACTCTGCATCGGCGAACACCTTAGCCATGTAGTCGAGGAAGTTGTCTACGGCAACGGGGTTGAATACGTTTACTGAAGCGAACTTCCTGATAACTGTTGCGGCCTGCTTGGCGGTGATTTTGCCCTCGCGCTGCAACTCTGTGATGTCGGCAGCCATCTGCTTCAGTACCGCCTTAGACGCCGCCGCAGCGGCCCTAGCGCCACGGGCTTCGGACTTGAGTTGGTTCTTCAGGGCTTCGCGTACAGTAATCGTGATACGCTCAACGGGTCCAGAGACAATCCGCTTAGCCGACGGGGCACGCTTCTCCTTCAGTCCCAGCTTCTCTCTGAGGCCACGAACCATAAGTTCCCTGCCTACATCGGTAGCGTCTGCGTAGAACTTGGAGCCTTGCAGGTATCCCAATGCGCTTTCGAGGACGCGCTCTTCGGTGGCGTCGACGCGGGCTCGCGTCTTCTTGATGACACCATTGAGTTCCTTGAGCATACGCTTCTCAGCCTCTTCATATGCATCGATAGCAGCTTGGGCTTCGGGACGAGAGAGGAGGATAGCGGCGTTGGAGTACCCGCGCTCCTTGGCGTATGCCACGAGGCGTTCTAGCTCAGTCGGTCCTTTATCAAGGTCGGCCTTCTGCTCTGCTGCTGACAGGTCGGACTCAGGGAAGATGGTCTCAAGGAACGGAGCCTCTTCGGTTTCGAACAGCTCCCGCTCCCGCTCGGCCAGCTCGATAGCCTCTTGTTCGGCACGGAACTCTTCCTGCTCCAACCTCTCTTCTTCCCTCTCGACCCGGCTCTTTTCAATAAGTTTCTTTGGGTCGACCTTACGTCCCGTATCTGGGTTTACGATATGGATATCGTCCATCCGTGTGCCAAACTGCTTGACACCAAAGCCATAACGCTTGAGGTTGCGACGCAGCTCTGCGGCTAGGCTCGCATTCTTCAAGCTTCCGTTAGGCTTGAACTCATACCGGGAGACTACATCGCCCACCCGCTGCTCAGCAGCTTTTAGGTCATCGGTTGTGACCTCTTCTCGGATGCTAAGGACGCGGTCTCGGAGTTGGCTAGTCGCTTCATCGTCTTCAAGAAGCTCCGCTGCTCGCTGTTGGTCAGCTTCTCGAGCGGTGTCGTCTCGTTCAATTTGTCTTCCATCGATTTGTTCTTTGGTTACGCCCTGCTTCTCTACGAGCTTGCGTGCTGCGCTCTCGTAGTCGGGCTGTTCGTTGTCACTGGTCTCAGTCTTCGCGCTCTTCTGCGTTTGGTCCGCCTTGAACGTTTGGTACAGGGCCTTCTCCGGGTACCAGTTTACGGCCTGAAGGTCGGCGATAGTAATGTCGATACCATTCTCGTCCTTCAATTTCTGCTGTAGCTCGGAGAAAACCTCGTTGATGAACCTCCGTTTTGCTGGCGTCGGAGCCTCGACCTCAGCCTCGAGGAGCTTAGCCAAGTTGTTGGACGCCTTACGGAACTCATCGAGCTTGGGGTTGGACTTCAGTACCTCCCGCTTCTTTATGTCCACGCTGGCCTTCTGCACCTTCTGTGCCAGCTCGGCATCGCTCAGGTTTTCGAACGCCCCAATGAGGCCCTCTACCTTAGCGTTGTTGCGCTGAAGCAAAGCCTTTCGTGTCCGAGCCAATCGCTTTGTGGCGGTGTCGACTTTCTTCTGGTCGAAGTCGAGCAGTGTGCCGGTGAGACGACCGTACTGCCGCATGAACCAACGGTCCATAGTGAGCTGGTCGAAGACTCCGTAAAGGTTCATAAAGAACCCGTTGCCAATCTTCGGTCCGAAGACGGCAGCACCATATACCTCTTCGTTGACTCCGAAGCCAGAGACGAGGTTCTTCTTCTTGCCTGCTGAGTCACGGTACGAGAGGCTACCCACCTTATGCTTGGTAGTCAGGAACTGAGTGAGCTCCGCCATAGACATAACGCCAAGGGCTTCGTTGGCGAACTTCAGGTTGGACAGGATACCACCCACTTGGTTTCCGATAGAGCGGGACTCATCAAACCTCCCGTTCTCCTTGTAGTACTTGTACTGGCGGTTGGCCTCGACGAAGTTGTCGTACACCTTGTTACCGTTGGAGGTAATCGCCAATCCAATCTTGAACGCCGACGCAGCATCGGGGTCCGTAGCCAGCTCGGGATGGAGCAGGGACATAAGAGACATGGCGCCCGTGATGCGGGAGTCGTACCAACCCAACGCATCGGGGTATGCAGCGATGGCGTTCAGCGTCTCGTTCATGTACGCATCGACCAAGTACTCCTTGAGGTTCTCGTTTAGCTCACTGCTGTCGGTGATGCCATAGCGGGCTTCGAGCTCTGGGAGAACGAGTTGGTTGAACCGCTCTTGCAGGGCACGCTTGAACTCAATCTTATTGTCGAACGTAGCCTCCTCGGCAAACTCTACAGACTTTCCGATGCTAGTCTCCAAGTCATCCACCCGCTGCTCGGCGGCGCGAGGGGTACTGGGGGTAGGGTCCAGCATTTGCATGGACTCCAACTCATCCATCTCCTCCCTGAGGACACTAGCAAACTCAAGGAGGTCGTCGAAGTCTTCTATGAGCAGCTCATCGGAAACGGGAGCGTCATAAATCTCTGCCAGCGCCCTTTCGACCTGCTCTTCTGTAAGCTCTCCGAAGCTCAATTCGAAAGGTCCCATTCCCAAAACTTCTTCTATCTCGCTCTTCTGTGTCGGGCTAAGCAAATCTTCGAGCGCCTCGAAAGAATTGTATGTAAGCTTCTCTGCCAACTCTATGTCTGCCTTCTTCTTTTCAATTAGATTAAGCTGCCTGTTCCGGAACCTTGCATCCTCTCTGGTCTCCTCATCAAAGACTCCCGGCTCGGCTCCCGGCTCACGGGTCATAGCTGTGTCACCCTCAGTGTCTCGGGTAAATCCAAACTTAGAGTAGAAGTCCACGAGTCGCTCAGCCACAGCGTCGGCCTCGTTGCCTTGCATGTCGCGCTCATACCACGTGAGTGGGTACGCCATCAGTCGGGCCGTAGTATTCGTCTCGTCTAGTGCAGCAGTGAAGTCGGTCATGAACCTCGAACCAATACGCCTGCCCTTAGCCTGAGTTGCTTCCAGAAGCTCAAGTTCAACATCGTTAGCACCCGACTCTCTAATGCTGAATCGAGCTAGAATCTCTGGCCCTTTAGGCGTGTCGTAACCAAAGTAAAAGCCACCTCCGATAGGTGAGAACCAAAGCCGCACATCAGGGCGATTAGCCAGAGCGAGATGTACGTCACGCAAATCAGAGAATCCACCGGCGAAGTACTCTTCAAGTGCTTTTGGAGTAGCGTCTTGAAACGCTTTCTGCTCTGCGGCCTTAACCACAGCGAGGCCGTCACGATTGAACTTCGGCTTACCCTCATCGATACGAGTCACCTTCTGCTCGGCAGCGCGTATCTTCTTCTCTATTTCAGCTTTACGCCGGGTCTCGAGTTCCTTCAGCTCCTTCTCAACCTCTTTGAGACGAGCGTTCTCTGCTTCCGTGCGCGTCGCCCCGTCCGTGGTCCTCATGATTTCACGGAACTCGGAACGAACCTCATCCTCTCGGGCTTTGATGGCCTCGAGCTCGGACTCTGGTGCAGCCTCGACAACGGCTTCCGTAACGCGGCTCGTTGAGCGAGCCAGCTCTTGGAACTCACTGACCTGCTTGCCCTTAATGGCCTTACCCCGAGATACCTTGCCAGCCAAGGTCTCAAGGAGAGAGAGGATTTGTTCGTCCCGCTTGGTGAGGTCTGGCGTCAGCGTAAGGTCGATACCAATCAAATTCGAAAGCCGCTCAAGGAATCGTGCGATAGCAGTCTTACCCTTGCGGTCCAGCGTTGGGTATGCAGCAGCGAGCTCACCGAAGAACTCAGCTACGTACTCCTCGTCGACGCGGTTTTCTTTATAGTCACGAGCGAACTTGTCAAGCTTGGTGCCCAGCTCAGAGTCGGCAGGGATAACCTTCTTGAGCGTAGTAACGAAGTCGCCCATCAGGGCTTGCACCTCGCTCTTGTCAACGCTGTTACGCAGCGCAGCATGGAAAGCCTCGTGGGCTACGGTAGTGTTTTTAGCACGACCCGTATGGACATGAATCTCCTTGCTCTCGAAACCATAGAACGCACGGCCCGTACCCTTCAGTCCCAATCCCTTGGCGGCCTCAACAAAGCTGGCATCGTCGGCATGGAGTACAATCTTTACCTCCGGGAAGGCGGCCCTCAAAGCCTTAGCGGCCTTACGCGCCTGCTTACCCACTGCCTTACCCCTGTCGGTAAGCTTGCCGATAACGCTTACGCCCTCCTGCTCCTGCGTACTAGGGTCAGCAACGAGCTTGTCCAACTCGCTGAGGTCTTTCTCCACCCGCTTCAGTAGGCTGGAGTTCGTTTCCGCAAACTGCTGCTCAAGGTCGGTGAGTTTCTCGCCCCTCGCCTTCTTAGCTGCAATGGGGGCAAGCAGGTTTTCTATTTCGTCTTCGTCGAGCTTCCCTTCCGATTGCTCATTGATGACTTCTTGGGTGATTTCCCGTACCTCTTCGTCCACTTCCGAGCCAAATCCGGTTCGTTTGCCCACAGGTACCTCCGTTGTTTCTCGCTTTGAAATGGCATCTCTTTTTGCTTTTAGTTCGGCAGAAACCGCTGGGTCGTTGTATACCAATGCCTTGCGCAACTGCCTTGGTGTGGCCTCCTGAAGTTTGTTGAGGAAGTCCTGACGGCTGACGTTCTTTCCGTTGAACTTGTATGCCCCGGCTTTGTCGTACTCGGTGCGTAGACCAATGCCCTCAAGGTTCACCTGCTCATCGGGCAACGATTGATTCTCAGCTATATATGCAATCTCATCGTTGATTTCAGAGATTCGTTTTCCAAAAATCAGTTTTGCATTACGTCCGCGAGAGTCTAAGTTTTCTTTAGCCTCAAGGAGCTGCATTAATCTTCCAACTACCTTTCCTTTTGTCCCCGGCCTGCTATCTGGGTTGCGCCCAAGTAATTCGTTAGCGTCACGACGAAGACCTGTGTTTCTTCTGATAACGGCGGCCTGCTCAGGAGTAATCTGACCAAGCTTCTCCATCTTATTAGCCCAGTTCATGATGCGCTGGCCGGAAACATTTTCTGCGCTAAGCACCATAGGGTCCATAAGCTTGATGGCTAAATCGAAATTTGATTCCTGAAGCTTCTGCTTAGCATACCCGACAGCACCAAAGGCAGTACCCATAGAAACGCCCATACCGACAGCACCGATGGCCTCAGCCATAATCTCACGGAAGTTGGCTGTAGAACCAGTGTATTCCCCGGTGGTTTGAATAGCCATGTATTCGCCGAGGGCTTCCGTAGCAGGCTCTGCAATAAGACCCGTGCCTGCACCGCGCAAGACCCGCTCACCAGTACTAGCTAGACTTGCCGACCTACCTACAGCCGCTCCGATAAAGAAGTTAGAGAGCAAACCCATAGAGGCAATGGGTATACCACGCTCCAGTCCCCGCTGAGTAGCATCGGCCCAAAGCTTCTCGTCGTTCAATGCTTTGAGCGCAGAGTTTGGGTCCGACCAGTCGTAACCCATGCGCTCACCCACCTCAAGCGTAGCGTTACCCATCTCCAAAGCCAGCTCAGAGATAGGCATACCTATCATGAACGCGCTCTCTAGGGCGGTTGCACCGACGGCCCCTAGCGTGCCTATAATACTACCGCCGGGACCAGCGGTAGCGCCGCCGTATATCGCGCCGCCGACAGCGGCTACGGGCAAAACCTTAGCCCAAATAGGCAGTAGCTGACCCAAAGACTCCGCCGTAATAGCGGCGGTATACATACCGGGGTTGCTGGCGATAGAAGCCAAGTATGAGTCGGTGGTGCCAGTCATATTGGCACGGGACACAAGCCTCCCACGGCGTGGGTCTTGGCTGTCCATAATCTCCGATACCTCACGCATAGCCTGCTCCTCAGCACCCTCGTCACCAATGACGTTGTAATACCCCATCTGCATAAGGAGAAGCTTGGACATAGCTTCGCCACGCTTCCACCCGTTGTCCCATGCTACACTGACCTCTTCCCACCCATCGACATACTCTTGGGTAATACCCTTGTCGTACTGCTTATCGTAGTACGTTTGAGCCCGCTCATAGCCTAGGGCCGCAGCCTGACGCTGTGACGCGGCTTGGTTGTAGTCGTCATACAGACCAATCATACCCCGCAATTCCTCTTCCGTCTTAGGCTCGTAGGTAGCGAGGTCTTCGAGGCGGACGCCGAAGTTTTTAATGGACTCTACCTGCAACTGGTTCTGACGAGTCTTAGCGTCGGCATTGATTTCGGCAGCCTCGGTACTTAGCTGCTCGAACCTCTCGCCCAAAGCCACGTCGCGGTCCTCCTTCAGCCGCAACAGGACGTTGTCCTCATCGAACTGAGACTCCAGCATAGAGAGCTCCGCCTCCTTCTCGTCACGCATGGTCTCGATGTCGTCGCGGACCATATTGCCATCGATGAAATACTTCTGGTATGACGCGGGGATAAGACCCTCTTCATACCGAGCACCGGGAACGGGAAGGTCCTCGATAAACTTGTACTCGTCACGTCGTTCAGTGAGCTCGTTTAAGAACGCCATGTCAGCGTCGTAGTCGCGCCCCATCTCCTTGTGCCTCTTCTGAAACTCGAGGTCCATAGGTGCTACGTCCTTCCAAGCCCCGGCAGCAAAAGCCTTGGCTTTCTCGTCGGTATCGAACTCAAAGACCTCGCCCCTCTTAAACGCTTCGTCTTGAGCTTCAATACCAAAGTCCAACTCCATCCAATCGTTGGGGTTGGTCGAGGTTGTTCCGGCAGGGTCCTTCGGAAACAGGGTGGGGTAGGCAATGAACTTACCATCGACTTCTGCCGACGCCATCTTCACCGTAGAGACACCGCTGGAATCTATGCGCGGGACGGGACGCATCTGGTCTACCTTGAGGGCCTTCTCCACAAAGCTTGTGTCGGTCTCGCCTACATACGTTGCGTTTTCACGCAGCAACGCATCTATCTTTTCAGCTTCAGAGGGCTTGATATTGCCATCCTCATCCAACTCTAATCGGACCTCGATGGGCTTACCTCCCGCACCCTTCGGGACCGTGGCCTTGACGACCTTGGACCCGGAACGGGTCATAGCGGCAGGGACTTTCTCTTCCGAAAACTGAAGGCCATAGGGGCCGTACACCTTCCGGAGCTGTTGGAGCGCGTCAGTTACGCTGCCTTCAGGTATAGTTACCGGAGGTAGCCCCGCTGTGATACGCTGCGCCTCCTCCTGCCTTTGGATAAGTTGGGATGCGGCTATGTTAGCCTCTCGGGTATCGATAGCAGTTGTCGCAGAGTCGCGCTTGGCTATCTCGGCTGGGCTGTTGTAACCCTCCTGAGGAACTTCTCGAGAATCAACTACACGTCCACCACCTGCTGCTCCAAACGCCGACATGCGCTCGGCCTCGAGGTCCCTACTCGCAAGTCGTTGCTCCGATGAACCAGCGTCCGAAACAGATTCCGTAACGACGGGCTCGTCTTTTTTTTTTACGTTGTCAATGAATTCGTCAAGGGACAAATTTTCGACGAGCTCAGGGTCGGAGTCAGCCAAAAGGGAATACGCCTTAGCAGCGTACTCAGGGCTTTGAAGGTTCTCAAAAAAATCCTCGACACTTACATTCTCAGGAAATGCTGGGTCATACTTGGAAAGAACATCATACGCCGTCGCGGAGTAGTCTCCGGGTATAACACGAGTGGGGTCTTGAGCCATTAAATAAATATAGTTCGTTATCTATTGTAGAGACTGCTCGCCGCTCCGGTGGTACCCGTATTTGTTGATTCGTCCTTCTCAGGCGTTCCTTTAACACCGAACTGCTCCCTCATCTCATCACCAAACTTCGCCCCGTTATAGTCCTCAAACTTAGGTACGTTGGAGAACCTCGTGAGAGCGTCCTCAACAGTCAGCTGCTCCCTGTTTTTAATTAAGCCGGGCAGCATAGTCATCAGGTCCGCCAAGGCGTTGATGCCAGCTTGGTTGTTGGGGATGAAGAGAGATTTCGGAGTTATGCCCGGGATGTGGAACCTGATGGTTTCCTGCTCGTTGTAACCCAAAGCACTTGCAACCTCCTGACTCGCACTTTCAGTAATCTGAGTGATGCCAGAGGCGTCTACACCCATGGCTCCCAGCGCAGCTTTTGCTGCCGCCGTTGTCGCGGCTGCCTCACTCTCTGCATTACCGGGCTTTGAGTTCTCTTGGAAATAGACGGGAGCGGACGCTGCACTTTTACCCGTGCCTACCGTAGCCTGCTCATAGGGGATGACATCGACCACCTCTTCAGCAAAGGCTCGTCCGGTAGCCTGAACATCTGTGGTCATCGGACCAAAAGCCGGGCCACCCTCGCGTTGGGGGTTTTGCAACGACCTAACTAAATTCTCTGCCGCCGCTGGGTCTTCGTAGAAGAAGTTACCCTGAGAAACCCATTGCTCTGCGTTTGGACTGTCAGCATACTTCCGCTCAACAGTAGTCTCTTTGCCTTGCGCGTCACGCAATGTCAACACCACCCTGTCATTGCGGGTCAGCGGGTCTACACCCACGATAGTCTGTCTAGAACCATACTCGTCCTCAAACTTCAACCCCTGCAAGGCGCGGGCAGATGTAGTCTTTTGCTCCGGAGAGATGGCAAACGCCAAGTTCATCCAGTGGCCCGCAGCGTTAACGGTCTGCTCCCTCGCATCGATTGCCTTCCTCTGTGCGTCGGTAAGCCCTGTGTCGCCACCGTCGGTCGGCTCCTTCATAGGGGTCTCAATCACGCCAAGCCTACGCTCGAAGTCGGTGTTGAGCCAGTCTCGGGCGACACCCTTCTGTTCCTCGGCCTGCTTAATAAGTGCTGACCGCTGCGTGTCGTCAAGGTCGGCGCTGAAAATCATGTCGAGGTCGGCCTCGGTCATGTTGCTGAGGTCGAGACCATACAAAGGCACGCGGTATCCTGCGCTAGGCTGGCGGGGGTCGAGGACAAACAACACGTCGTTCTCACCCACCTTAGTAGCGTCGGTAACCACGTTGTATCCACCCAAATCTTCTGTCAAGATGGAGCTTACATGGAGGCCGTCAGCCAGCTCGGCGTCGAGGAGGTTGTCTTTAGCCAGATTCCAAGCCCTGAGCTGAGACTCACGGGTCTTGACGTCGCCAGACATGATGACCCGCTTGTCCGCTGCAAGCCTAGCTACCTGCTTGTCCAACGCCGTACCAACGTCGTACTTGTCGTACTGCATGTTGATGTACGCCCGCATCTGCGGGATGGTGATTGTCTCGCCGGTATCGTTTTTGGCGATACTAATCATCCCGTTGGTAGGGTTGACGATGCCTTGGGTATTGGTGAAGTTGGCGTATCCCTCGGCCAGCTCCATCATAGCCAACTCAGCCTGCTGAGAATCATCATTCTTGAACCGCTCCATCTTGATGGCGTAGTTGTCAGAGTAGTCCTTAGCAAGGCCGGTCATACGCTCCGTACCCTGCGTCATATTCGCCATAATGGTATTGTAGTCGCGGACC
>Ga0208643_1001509_pt1 | contig 12680 bp, 26 predicted proteins | sample VirMetDEL_Nov_12_FD_184516 | JGI IMG/M metagenome (GOLD analysis project Ga0208643, IMG submission 184516) | Aqueous microbial communities from the Delaware River and Bay under freshwater to marine salinity gradient to study organic matter... | ecosystem: Environmental > Aquatic > Marine >... | reverse complement strand
ATAAAGACTTCTCCATTCATCTAGAAATAATTCAAAAGAAGGCTTGCTATTATAACAAGCACTGTTATTTGCGAGGCCACGTTGTGCCTCAGTATTATACCATGCTCCATGCTTTGCTTGTCGTAGTGCATCGTCTGATAAATCAGATAAACTAATTAAAGCTGATCGTCTGACTCCTCCGACAACGACGATTTGAGCAATCTTACAGCAAAGATCGTGGCATTCAAGGGACGTAAGCTTTCGTCCAGCCGCTCCCGTAAATAATCTAACTGTAAATTTGAAGAGGTCGATAAGAGGTTCTGGGCCGCTTGCTCTACCTCCAAAAGTTTTGAGCGAGGAACCCGCAGGTCGAACTCTAGATGTATCCCATTCTGGTATTTGACCTGAATACAACAACGATACCAGTTCCCTAAACGATTTCGCCCATCCAACCTTTGAATCCGGTACGTGTATGACTGTATCTGTTGCATGGAAATCCTCTGCAATCTCTGGAAGTTTAGAAACGTATTGTTCTTCTACGCTATAACCAACACCTGTACCGCACATAAGAACATACATCATTTCATCAAAGCAACGTGGGCTATCAATAGCAAGATAACTACAATTAAACCCTGCCATGTTGTCACGATCTAATGCTTCACCAGCGGTCATCAAAGCCCTCATAGACGGCATGACTTCAAGATCGTGGATAGCTTTAAATATTTCTACACGCTCATCATCATTGAGTTTGTCACCCCAATATTTTATGTAGCGCGTTATTGTTTCTTTCCATGTTTCTCGACGCTCTTCACTTGGCAGGTAACGGGCGTAACGGCTTTTGTGTATGTATTCTTGATAGGCATCCAATGTTATTTCTCCATTTCATCTATGTCATTTAAGTCATTAATATTTAATTTATATTTGTTTCTTTTCTTTATAGGTTTTAACTTTTCTTCAGTTCGTTCTTCATACTTTTTTCTTTTATGGCGACTAAACTTTTCTAGTCGCTCACGCTTACGATCATTCATCATCACTCAAGCTCTCACGCTTTGAAACATCTATCCAAGAGGAGGGAATACTATCTTCAGAAAACCATCTAAAACCTTTTGAAGAGGCCCATTCAGAATGGTTACGTCTTGTACCATCCTTACGGCGCTTTGCTTGTGGCATAGGAGCATTGGGATCTGCAAACAAGAACACTAGCTCTATATCTTCTGGCAAAGCTTTAGCGATCCACACATACTTATTATATTCTTGATGATCCCAGAAGCGACCCTTCGCCTCAAGATATATTTTCTTACCCTCTACTGTGCGGATAAAGTCTGGATGATAAGTATGCTCGACAATATATTCTGCCTTTTCAGAATGTATCTTCCAATCATTGAGTATGCCTGAGTGTAGCTCATACTCCCAATTAGAATCATAGCCACGGACAGGGGCTTTATCGACAGGCCGTTTGACACGCGCCTTCCTATAACCTTTTTTTATTTTTGGTTTCAATGTAGTGTTGGTATCCCTTCAAAGTGTGAATGTAATATAGTATACAACTCAAATAAAAGCTCGTCGTCTATTTTTTCTTCGTCTGCTAACTGTCTGGCGCAGAAGAAAATTAAAGCTTCTATTGTTAATACTTTCATTTTAAATCATCGGCAGTGTAACTGTCAATAGGGCGTGAAGGGTTTTTGTTATAGAAATATTTAAGTTTATTCCTTGTCCACCTTTCTGTAAAAGCAGAGTTAAAAAACTGCCTGTCTTTGAAGTAGTGAGATGTTTGGTTTAGATACTTCTTAAAGTTTTTCAGATTTATTTTATCTGCTTCTTCTTCAGGCATGATGCTGTGCAACCACTCGACAGAAATGGCCTTGACCTGTCTATTGATTTTTTTCATTATTTTACGGTTCACACAACCTCCTCGACTCTTGGTGCAACTTCTACGTGAGTCAGATACGTCGGCCCACTAGAATATTTAAAAACTCTAAGCCCTGTACCATTGTTAGCATCTTTGTAGCATTCAAATTTATAAGCACAGTAATTACAGTTACGGTGTAGTTTCATGTTGCCTTTCTTACCTTCTGGTACAGACTCATAGCATCGTGGTGGAGGCGTAGCCAGCTTCAAGGCTTTCTTTACAGTTTGTATTTGTTGGTTAATAGCAGGCTTGTCAAGCTCTTCTGGGCGATAAAGACATAGCTCCCCACTCTCTTTGTTAATAACAAGGAAGCCTCCCTCAGAAGACTTCTCAGCCTCCTCATAGCCTGCAAGCTGTGACATATATCCGAAAGGATCGTCTTCAGCTAGGCGACCCTCACGAAATTTATTAAATGCAAACTTAGATGCAGTCTTTACATCAACCACTTCACCATCAATCTTACAATCAATGTGGCCTTTAACACCTTTGACTGTAATTTCTTTTTGCTCGTCAGTGACATTGTGTCCTGCGGCACGAACAAGCATCAAAAGAATTTCTTCTAGAATGTGACCGTAAAGAAACTTTATCTGTAAAGATGGGTGAGGTGTTGTGCTTTCTGTAGGTATATTCTGCTCATACCAAAGCTGTCTGGCAGGCCGACCAACATTAGACATACGCAGAGAAAACTCTGAGTTTCTTTCTGATGGTCTAGCCCAAGCCAGAAGGGAATCTTTGATACGTGATGCGGTCATGTCCAGATCTTCATCTGATAAATTAAATGCTTCCCCTTCAAATAACTTACCAAGCTGTCCATATATATCGTCAACTAATGTGTCAAGTTTCATTTTCTATGCCTTACGAAGCGACACTTACGTGTCTTTGAATTGTAGTGTAGGTACTGCACACCAAGTTCTTTTTGAAGTGGAGTCTTTGCGGATAGCCTGCCGTCTTTATAAGACTTAACATCTATCAAAGTGACCTCACCCTCTGGGTTTAGAGCAACAATATCTACTGGCCCTGTACATCCACAGTTCTTGAACACATGATAGCCGTTGTCCCATAGCCATGTAATGGCATAGTGTTCTGCTAAATCACCGATCCTGTTTGGTTCGTGAATCACGGTCTTCATCTAATTCTACCCCCTCTTTAGAAATCCACATGCCTTCAGTCCAATAGACACACGGTTTACCATTTATTATTCTATATGACTCAGGGCCATCATCATAAGCATCGAAAAGTTCTTTCATAAAGGTGTTAGGCATAGCATCAAAGAACTCTGGATCTTCTTCATCATATGTTTTATCCGTTTCAGAATCATACATAGTCATATATGTACCATCATATTCTATCCATTCGTCACTTTCTTCTACTTCAGAGCAGTGTTCAAAACTTCCTGATGCGATTTTATCGGGTACATAAACACCATCGCAAGCATACATATTTCCCCATAGAGTAAATTTCTTAATGTGTTTCACTCCAGTTATCTCCTATCTTGTATTCACCATCAAGAGGACAAAACAATTCTAGTCCTACGCCTGCCTGCCTTATTGCATCAACCCCCAGTTGTCCTGTTGAATCAGCCACAGATTCTTTTACTTCTAACTGCCATTCGTCATGTACGTTGCAGACAAAGTGTGCGTCTAATGTATTGAGCCTGATTAGCTGATTAAGATTTACCATCGCCTGCTTCATGACGATAGCTCCTGCGCTTTGAAGCAGTGTGTTCAGTGCGGCGTGTTCAGAACGAACATATAGCTTACGCCCATCTAGTCCTTTGAGGAAACCTTTTGAAGCCGCTCGTCCAACCCTGTCTTTAAGATGTTTAAATGCAGGGAGATTATCGAAGAAACGCTTTCTAAGTTTCGTACCATCACGCTTATTTCCTCCGACCACACTACCAAGTTTCTCATCTCCTGCTCCGTATAAGAGTGCATAGATAAATGTTTTCGCCTGATTTCTTGATTCAAGTCCTGCAAGCTTTTGGTTAGCTGAGTGTATGTCTCCGTGGAGTATTTCATTTTTGAAGTCCTCATCCTTCATATAGTGTGCCAGCATACGTAACTCAAGGCCGCTGGCGTCAATACCTACTAGCTTATAACCCTTTGGTACAGTCCAGCAAGCCCGGCACTCTTTGCCGTAGGGCGCTGAAAGGTTAGGAACCTGTGCCATGTTGGGGCTGTTGTGTGTCATGCGGCCTGTGATAGTGCCGTTAGGATTTACAAAGCCACGAACACGATCATCGTCGTGACAAGCCTCAAGCCAAGAGGACACCTGTGCTATTCGCTTCTGAAGCAAAAGGTACTCAGCAATCAGTGTGGCCTCTGGAATATTTTTAATCTTACTGAGCGTAGACTCATCAACGATTGGCTGGCCTGTAGGTGTGAACCGCTTAGGCTTCCAGCCAAAGTCAATCAGGTACTCACCTATCTGTTTACGTGAGCCAAGATTGAAAGGCACTTCTTCAATCCGTACAGCCTTACGTTTGATTGCAAGCTCTTCATATTCTTCTTGGGTCAAGCGGCTTTTCTTTTCTGAGCCTTGGATAAGGGCCATCTTAGATAGCGCACCTGTCTTGGTAAAGTGTGGTAGAAGAATAGTTTTTAGTTGCTTAGGTCTGAAGGTCTTCTGCACCTCACGTTCTACTTCCTTGAGGCGGTCAGTCAACTCAGCAACAAGTAGCGTTGCGGCCTGTACATCCAGAAGAAAACCATACTCTCTTTGATCTGCAATAATCTTTAGTGCTTCATGTTCCAGCACTACGGACTGTCGGCTGAAGCCCCTTGATTCTGCTTTAAGATTATTAAACATCTTGGCGTTGAGTACTGCATCATTGCGGCAGTAGTTCAGCATCTCTGGAGAGTATTCACCAAACTCGCTGTAATCTATTTTCTGAAGCCCAATACGATAGCCCCAAGACTCAAGGCTATGTCCACCCTCGCGTGTTGGGTTGAATAAGCGAGACAGTACCAACGTATCCACGATAGCTGTGTTCTCAGTCAAATCAATATTGTGTATTTTCTTGATGGCTGGTAGATCATAGCCAATAATATTGTGACCTATTAGTTTATCTGCATTAGAGAGGTGAGCCAAACCCTGAACAATCTCAGTAGGCCCAAAGGTTTTGGTTTCACCAGAGTCAGGATCGACTGCGGCAATACACCAAATCTTTGTAGGCTCAAGACTATCAGCCTCAATATCAAATACTATGCTCTTCATAACTCAAGCTCATCCTGTTCTTCTGTTTCCACAGCGATCTCGCTGAGTCTACCACTGTCTTTGTCATAAAACAAATGGGTAGCCAAGCCGACATCTCCTGTGTACCTAGACTTCAAGACCCTTACCTTTGTTGTGCTGGCTTCAATAGGATCTTCTGATTGCTGGTTACGTTCAAGAGAAATCACGCAGTCAGATAACTGAGCGATACTTTGTGAGCCACGTAGGTGATTGAGTCCTGTTTCAATACCATTCTCGTGACCGCGATTACCATCAACTCTTCTGAGGTGTGATACAAGAATTAAACCTACGCCTGTCTCTTCAACAAGTGTTCTGAAGTTGTGCATTATAGAGTCTATATTGCGGCGTTCATCACCGTCCGTTGTCATGGACAGGAGCATATGCAAGTGGTCAAAAACTATCCACTTACATTCAAGGCCCATAGCCATAAAACGTAGTTTAGAGAACACACTATCAACATCATTCATCCCAAGGTGAGCATGAACAAAGACACGGTTCTTGTTCTGCCCGTCATAAAGAACATTAAAGAAATTATCTATCTCTTCTTCACTGTACTTGGCCCTAACGCTATCAATATGTAAGCGGTCATTAGCCTCAATAGATAAGATACCATCAACAGTTCTACGCCAATCCTCTTCAAGAGCAATGACGCCTACCTTGTCGTTGGTGTTGGTGATGAGCCAGTGTTCAAGCTCACGAGTAACACTAGATTTACCTAAGCCTGTGCCGCCCGTCAGTGTGATCAGCTCACCCTGCCGTAAACCCTCAAGCTTTTCGTTTAGTCCCTGCCAAGGGTAGGCAACAGATTCTTTTCGCTCACGCTTCTTGTAGCTCTCGCGCTCTTCACTGACGTTTAAAATTCCAGACGGCGTATAAAGTTTTGAAGCCCACCACGCAGTAACGTAAGCCTTGTGATGACCCAGCTTGAGCATTTCGTTAGGGTCTTTGAATTCAGTAGGTAGTGAAAGTATCTTAGCCTTCCCCGGCTTGAGGATACGCGCCACTTTCTTTGCGGCTTCTCTTCCGGGCTTGTCGTTGTCGAAAGAAATAACCACCGTATCAAACGATTCAAGGAATTCAAGATTTTCTTGAACGTCTTTGACTGCGCCCTGCGCTCCATTCTTAACAGATACAACCGGCCATTTACTCCCCAAAAGTTCGTATGCCGCCATAGCATCACACTCACCTTCAGTGATCGTAATGTATTTGCCGCCTGCCTGCGCGATCTGCTGACCAAAGAGGCCAGTTCCCTTGGCAGAACCGACCCAACTAAATACTTTATTTTCTCGACGGATTTTTGTAGCAACTTCTTCATTGTTTATGTACGCAGGGTAGTGGTGTTCAATGATCTTGCCCGACTCGTCTTTGACTGATCGGACGCCGTATTTCTTTGCAGTCTCTAGTGAGATTGAACGGTCTGTTAGTGCGTGATAAAAGGTTTGGTTTTGAGAGAAGGGTGCGTTGTCGTTGGTTCTTTTGAAGCTATTAAAGTCTGCCACGTTGCCTCCCAGTGCAGATTGATAGTCTTTGAAAAATGTTCCACAACTAAAACATTTAGCAGTGCCGTCTGAATTTATGGAGACAGGATCACTGCCTCCACATTCAGGACAGGGCTTGTGGTACTCCACAAAGTCGCCCATTGTTTAGTCCTCCGTTTCATCGTCCTCTACGATTGCATCGTCAACAAGAAACTCCTGCATCTTTTGGTGCAGTGCAACTGCCGCCGCTTGATTGATGGTCATGTTTGTTTCAAGCTCTTCAATTCTCTTTTGAACATCAGCGATCAACATGAATGTTGCCTGACCTTCTGGAGAAATCTTTCCTACATCATAGGTTTTATCTTCGTGGGTATATCGCCACATCAGAACTCACTCCCAGCATCGCCATCATCAAGAACATCAAACTCAGCACCATCAGCACTAGCATACTCGACAAGCTCAAGAACTTGCATGGCTTGGAAGTCAAGCCCCTTGTATACAGTACCATTCCAAGTAGACTCCCACTCTTTGTATTGTACACGTACCTTAGAGCCGTTACCTACACTAGTATTCATAGGCTGTTTGTTACGATCCATCAGCTTAGGTGCGGCGTTAGGCTCGCCATTCTTACCAGTTACTTTTCGTTTAATAATTAGTGCTGACCCATCGTCCGTGTCCTTTACCTTGAACCCGCGTGAGCGGAAGTCATTGGCAACGGCCTCATCCACAACAAGGTTAACGGTATAGACCGGGGTGAATGTTGTGTTTGGTGTGGTCACAGATGCCCACATTGCTACGCCTTCAACAATAGCCATAATAAAAATCTCCTAAGATTTGTTAAACATAAAGTTAATATAACGCGGGATACAACTATACACATAATCAGTAGATAATTGTTCTTGCTCTTTACGAGCCTGAATTTTTATCCAACTAATCATATTCTGTAGTGTGCTGGGTGATGGTAGGCTAGTACCTAGCGACATAATAAATGCCCTACACACAGCATCTTCTATATTAAATACTTCATCATCCATTACTCATAATCTCCTGAAAGGATTGTTATCTTAACAAGATCTAATAGTAAATTAAACTTCTCCATTTCTACATCAGATACTACTTTAAGTTCTTCTCCTGTGTCAACAATAAGAATAAAAGGGTATCTAATTTCTTCATCGTTAGATTGGTCTTTAAGATTATTAAGACCTTCTAAGACTTTATCATTTAGAGTCTTCTTACTATTCTTATTAAAGTTTCCTTGTATAATTTTCAATTTGTATCTCCAAGTCAAAAGACTTTAAAGGTTGATTTTAGCATGGATCAAGGTTGATGTCAACCCTCAACTAACTCTTTGATTAACCAGCCTAAATAGACCTGTGCTTTCTTGAGATCTTCTATGCCATTCTTGTATTCATACCTCCAAAGGTATTTCAAGCAGTTGCCCTTGAGATATCCTTTGAATTCTTGTGGGTGCATTGAAGCTCTGATAGCTTGGATGGCTTCTATGGCTCCCTTGTTATAATGATCTGGTTTGTTTACTACATCATGCACATCTTGAGGGTGATACAGTTTTCCCAAAACTGTTTTAGTTTTTGTAACCTGATCCCATTCCTCCGGGGTTGCATCATCAATACTCACGGCGTACCTCCATATTTAATGTAATCACCTATCATAAAACCGATAGAAAAAAAAGTTATTATTACTAAAGCACTTACATACTCAGGTGAATCTTTCAGTAGATGCCAGATTGTTTTCAACATAATACCTCCATAGTTTTTCAATAGGATCTAATTGATTTGAATCCATAACAAATCTTTCACCGTAACCAAAATCTTTTTTATAGGCTTGATTAAAAAAAGACTTCCTACCAATACAGCCGTGTAATTTTAAAATCTTTGGGTCATCAGTTGCCCCATAAAGTACTGATGCTTTGGCGGCAAAAGACTTTTCTGAATCAAAAATTAACGGGCCGTCAGAACGTGAACTGCACTTAACATCTATTGATGTTTCTCCTAACCAAAAATCTATACCTCCATCAGATAAAACATTTACTACGGGTAAAGGTAAATTAAATAGGCGAGCAAATAAAAACTCTGCTTTGAATGCAAGAATATTATTTGTTGTCCTAGTATCCATACCTTTCTTATCTTTCATTCGTGGAACAATTCCCTGCATCTCACAAAGCTTTACAGTATCTTGTCCCATAAGAATAGAATCATGGTAGTCTTTAGCAGACAATTTAAAATACATTAAACCCCCTTGTCCATCGCATGGGCCTTCCCTTTTCTAGCCAATCGTGGAACTTAAAGTCATAATATTTTTTGTAGGCTTTGATAGTATCAGTATCTTTATACTCATCAGGCATACACTGAGGCGGCTCAACAAAACCAGAGACTTCAATGTTTTGTGGAGCCTTGCTCGTAAAGAACTTTAACTTGTTCCAGCTTTTATGACTGTGTTTGAAGCGGCTTTGAAACTCCATACTAAGGGCTTCAAAGTGTTCATACAACCATTGATAATGTTGTTTACTTTGCCTAGCCCAGACAGTGCTGGGATGATTGACATGGGCCGCAAGATAAAACTTGTCATCATATTTATCTAGCACCCAGCGTTTAGCTTTACGGCCTGAAGAAGATTGTCCGATCACCATTGTGCCATCGACAACACGATGAGCCGTGGACAAAATCTGTGCAGTCTCAAGCGGCATCTTAACAATATGCTGATCGCACTGCTCTTCAGCGGCCCTACGTGGACAGTCATCAAGATAAAAGATATTCATGGTTGATAACGTCCTAGTATTTCACAGGTTTCTATAAGTGTTATGCGCCTCACACGCACAGGAAGGTCAGGGTAGCTGTTTGTGCGAATGGATAAAGCCCTTTGAGCACCTTCGTGATCTTCATAGCTATTACCTTTCTCCCATTTATCTGTATCAATTTGAAAGGGAGTTTGATACTCTACTCTATAAAAGTAAGATGGTATTTCATTTTCATCTATCATGCCGCATCTCCGTGGTCAGTCCAATGATAGTCAGCGTTACTTATCTCATCAGCAATAAGATCATATATATAATTACTATTGACCCAGCTAGTGATATCAACTCCGCGTGTTTTAACTGATATAATTTCAACTAGATTCTCCTCATCACCATGTATATGATACTCAATAGTTACATAGATAGACATCCACTCGCAGTCTAACTCCGCATCCATCACTTGATAACCATACATACTAGCTGTACCCATCTTTAATCTCCTTCAGTCCACTAGAAAAAATACCGTGTAGTACGAAGTCCATTTCCGCAGGGGAAAGTTGGGGCATTGCTACCCCAAGATCCTTGCGTCCTTTCTGCCAATCATCAAGCTCCTCAAGGGATGTGGGTAACTCCACAACCTTTGGATGATCGTCAGTTAAACAACAGATGAATCTAGTATGCGACATCCTTTAAAGCCTCCGCGTCTTCTAAGTCTTTTAGTTTCTTTCTAAGTTCAGAGATAGTATCTTCTTGATTAGAAATTTTAAGCTCAAGCTCATCCATATAATTAGTGACACACCTTTTATAAATTGTTGTAAACTGATCGTGGCTTAAAGTATTCATTAAATAATCCGAAATGTCTAGGCCATTCTCAAAACACCAATCAACAATTTCTTCAAGGGTATAATTATTATCTTCGGCGGCACTAATGACATCAGCGAGACCGAAAAATTCTACTTCAATTTCACGATCAAAATCACTAACATCTACGTCTATACTGATATAACCTGATACAGTTGGCATGAGAATATCTCCATAAGTTAATTAAATATTTACTGCACTTTGAAGAAAGTCATAATGTACTTTTGATACATGAAAACCATCTTCAAATTTCTTAGACTTGGTTGCTAGAAAACTGCACCAAGTATCCCATAAATTTTCTGTGCCGATGTTATGGCAGACCGACACATAATTAGAAATCTTCTTATCCTTCAGTGCCTTTGACTTGATAGACTTAGAGAAAGACAAATCCTTTTTAGGTATGTTGTACATCCGAATGTTATGCACATCAATGCAACCGACCAGCCCCGCTGTTAGCTGGCAGACAAAGCCAGCCTTGGCTAGACCAAGCCCGTCAACTTGTAGAAAAACATTCATCAAAGACAGCGCCCTATCATCATCAGACTTAGATGAGTTGAGCACTGCCAGATACTGCGAATAAATAAAATCTTTCTTGGACTTCAACGAGTCAAAGGTTTTGATCTTGTTACCCCAAATAAATCTAGAGTCACGCCCAAGTTTCTTTACATCTTTTAGCTGATCACCCACCGCATACCAAGGCTGTTGTATACTCAGCACCACCATCAGGATCACATCAGAAAGATTGTCACTAGATAATCTAGAGTAATCTTGCACAGCTTTTGCATGAATTTTATACATAATAAACTCCTTATAGATTCTATAAGCTACACAGATTTGAAACGTGGCGAGTTATTATATTCCTCAACATCCACCCGCAAGTCTCTGATTTCACTATCTAAATTCCATTCCAGATCCCAGAAGCCTACATCCTGCAAACGTCTTTTAAGATCAATTAATTGTGAACGCGCAATGCCAGACCCCGGAAAGTCATAAGCAAATTTAGAGTGGTGTGAAATGCTACGCTCAATCAACTCACAATCCCAACTGCTCCGGTATTCATCGCCACGGTTACCATAGCGCAGACAAAATTCATAACGACCTTTGTAAAACTTCTGATCATCTTTCTGCACTACCCAAACGTCACAGTTCTCGCCCTCAATCCTCATTGAAAACAAATAGTTTTCTTCTGGGTGATGGCACTCATTGTTGAACAACATCGGCTGTACTCCTTTTGTATTTTGTACAACAACACTCGACAGGATCAAATGTTATATGCTCCCAGCCTTCAATTGTTTCGGGCTTAACGTGACAGTAAATAGCAATAAGCTCCACAAGCTTTTCTATTTCTATACCGTCCAGCCGAAGGTGGTGACAAAATATAACATCCGTTAATAGACTAGCTAAAATAGCTTTATCTTTTTTTGAAGTACGCATAACTATCTCCTAAAATAAATAGAGTGCATAGCTACTGCACTTCTTTAGTTTACCATTCAAACCAATATAGATTGGCAATGAAGTACCCATTTCAATACGTCTTTCTCTTTCATTTTTAGCAACAATATATTCAAAACCATCTTCAGCTTTAAAGTCTTTTAGTCTTTTAACTTGTCGCCAAATAATCATGTCACCATTACTGTGATTCCGAGATGTTATATAATACATATTACTTTCCTCTGTTGTTGGTTATCCATTCTTCAACGGTGTCACTAGACTTAGCGGCATCGTCCCAGAATTCATTTAATCTTTCTAAAGAAAACTTACTTTGTTCTTCATGTAAACAATCAAGAATAAAAGAACAGTAGTCTTCATCGTTCATCGCTGATCTGATTAGTCTTTGAACATTTAATACTTTTTCTTTTTCCTTTGGCACTAATAACTCCTTATAGATTCTATAAGAAAAAAGCCCCGAAGGGCTTTGATTAGTAATAACCTTCACGAACTTTATGAAGGACATTGAAGATCTCTGATTCAGAAAAGTGTAACTCCTTTAACTCATGTGCTAGTCCACTGTAATCCGGATTAGACTTGAGATAAATATATAACTGAACCAGAGATTCAATATCAATACGTTCAGGCCGCGATGCGGAAGACATCAGAGTTACACACGTTGCGAACAATTTCTTGGCGCTTGTGATTCACTGAGGCGATGTTAGCCTGAGTCTTTTGAGTAGCGGCTGGGGCATGAGTAGACCAATCCGTTAGCGTATTGTAGACAGCCCATTGATTGCGACCCATCTTATCTGAGTATTGGTTCCAAGCATTCGCAAGATAGGTCAGTGAGCTATTGAGTCTAGGTAGCTGATCAAAGACTGCTGACCAAGACACACCACACTCAGCCACAATAGTACGTACCAGATCCAGACACCCTGCGGCCTCTGCAAAAACAAACATGGCTTGCTTGGCTGTAACCTGAGTCCGATACATCTCAGCCCATAGCTCTTGCTCAGTCTGGAAAACCTCTAGAGAT
>Ga0208643_1001507_pt1 | contig 12682 bp, 19 predicted proteins | sample VirMetDEL_Nov_12_FD_184516 | JGI IMG/M metagenome (GOLD analysis project Ga0208643, IMG submission 184516) | Aqueous microbial communities from the Delaware River and Bay under freshwater to marine salinity gradient to study organic matter... | ecosystem: Environmental > Aquatic > Marine >... | reverse complement strand
ACTTAATATTTTTCAAATCTACATTATACCTATTTTTTTTCATTAACAACTTAAAGTAGTCACAACCAACACGCATATAAGGCACTTCTTTTTTCATCACTCTATACATGACGAAATTCATTGCATCCGAGGAGTATCCTTTAAACCGTATTAAAGTGAATAATTCAAACTTAGTTAAGATAGTATTTTTATTTAGATTGATCTTTGGACAATCATAATTAACTGCAATTGTATTATTTTCTAGTAACGTGTAACAAGGTTCATTATAAACTTGTTGATTATTAGATTTTACACATAAATTATCATTAATATTCTTACTATCCAGAACCGTAAATCTTTCCCGACTAATATCGAACATTTTCACAAAATCATAGTTTTGATTAAAGAAGTCAACAGGGTTATGATAAGGTTTTAGCAAATCCAAAACCTCCTTTTTAAAGAATTTTTCCATGTGTTTTTTTATTGTCTAATTTCTAAAGGTTCTGACATTCCCTTTGTTAACATTTGCTTTGCAGTTGCTTTATAAACTGATGCCTTTTGACTAAGATAAGAATTTGCATCAATTTCATCACATAAAATTTTATATGCTTCATCAAAATTAACATAATCACTCGCAACATATCCACCAACTGCATAAGCCAACGCCCTTAATGGTGGGTGTCCGTAATCGTGTATCTTTGATATTCCACTCTTAACCATTTTAGCAACTAATTCAACCTTTTTGTCTTTGTAAATTCTTATTATTTCGCCTTTTGGTTTGGGTTTAGGTGGCTCGTATTTCTCCGTAAAAGTAGTGTAATTATCTCGACTTAAAATATTTCGATCGTGGGAATAAAACAAAGGTAGTACGCAGTTTTTGGGTGCGGTGTCAAAGCCATCATAAATACCAAATTTATGTATAATTGCGTTGTACCTTAGTTTATATTCTTCAATATTATTACAAATCGGAATTGAAACTAACGCCCTCACGCCTAACTTAGAACTGCTTAACCATGTTGCAATGATGTAATTATGTTCTTTAAATAAATGGTGCTTTAAATCCTCTGCATATTGTTGAGAGGGTAATTTATCAAAGTCTAACGGTGCAAGTCCTGTAAAAGTTTCGATATTTTTATAGTTACGATAAGAACAAACAACTGCAGGAGTAAAGAAATAAAGCATCTGTTTATATTTTGCCCTGTTTTTTTCGTCCTTTATTTTGGAATAAAATTCTATCTTTTCCAAAATATCAATCATATCCGCTTTAGGGTTTTTTATAGCCGTTATAAACTTTTCCAAACTTACCAATCCCAATGGCTTAACAGATTTTATATTGGATGGGTAGTAATTGAATTTCATAGTTTATTAAATAATCTTCTTAATAAATAACCTCGTAAAAATGATACAATAAAAAATACCAAAGTTATAATTACATTTTGGTCAAAACTAACTTTAATATCCATCGTTGGGTAAATAACTAGCTGAATTAAAAAGCTAGTTATTAAACCTACAACGGTGTTTGTTATTGCCTCAATTGATGATAGTTTTTTTGATTGAGGTTTCATTAAAATAGGGTTAGTACACTGTTTTTTTGTAAATCAAATGCTTTGTGATTATAAACATTTAAATTAAAATATGATTTTTTCAATTCTATATTAATAGATTTTCTATCCATTTTAATAGCTTGGCAACCCTCACTACCTACTCCACCAAAAGGACTAAAACATACATCACCTTTATTACTCCAAAGTAAATAACAATTTCTTATTACACTTAATTGAGTTGGTGTCATATGTTTTTCATCATTATTAGTTCTTGCTTTTTTAAAATTGCTTATTACATCACTCTCATTTATATCCATCCATACTGGCTCAGCAAGTTTACACCATAAATCAAAGTCAATATCATTTTGTATTTTAAATTCGTTAACTCCTGGTTTTCTAAATGTAATTACATAATCAGCAAGTCCAGGTCTATTTACGCTACTATCTCTTTTAGTTTGTCCATGCATTAACTGTATGTTTTTAGTTCTTACCGCTGCTAGTTGTGGGTTTTTACGTATCATTTTTTCAGCATGAAATATAAATCCATGTGATTGAAATAATCTAATTAATTCGCCTCTAAAATCTATTATAGATAAAAATCCATCTTTACCTATTGAAGTAGTACCTTGCATTATATGCATAGATAATAAACGACCTTTTTTTAAAACTCTGAATAACTCAGGAACTAAAAAACTAAAATGTTTATAAAATTCATTATCATTTTTAACATTACTCATATCCCTTGGATCATCTGAATAAGTATATAAATCTTTAAAAGGAGGACTAAAAAAAGAATAATCAACGCTTTCATCTTTAAGTTTTTTTATTTCTTGATTACAGTCGCCATTGATTAACCAAAAACTATCCGTTTTAATTTCTTTTTCCTTAACATCTTCTATATCTATTATAGTAGAGTAATCATTTTCGTTTGAATATTTTGTCATTTGTTTTGTTTTTTCTTGATGTTTAATACTCTTTTCAATTATTGATTTTCTTACATTAGTTTGACTCTCAGGAACTAAAATATGTACTTTAACTTTGTTCTTTTGCCCAAACCTATAACAACGCCTTACAGCCTGATAAAATGCTTCAAACTTAAAATCATACGAAGTAAAAACCATATTAAAACATTGTTGATAATTCATACCAAAAGACGCGATACTAGTTTTAGTTATTAATGTTTTAAAATCTTTCTTTGCAAATCCATTTAAATTTTTAGCTTTTATTTCTGGTTTATCAGAACCTTGAACATTTATACTGTCGTGTAAAACTTTATTTAATTCTGTTGCTTCAGTATTACGTAAAGTCCATACTATCCATTGTTCTTTTGAACTATTAACTAATTCGATTGTTTTTTTGATTCTCTTGTCAAAACTTCTTTTTAAGTCGTTGTGTAAGTCTGTTGCACTTACTGATATGCTTCCAAATAGTAAGTTTGATTCATTCTCAACTGGTATTATATGCTCTATAAATTCAATTTCAGGTAAATTATAACCTTTTACTTTAAAACCTAAAGTTTGAGGATTATCACAAGCCATCGACCATTTACAAACGTATCTCCAAAAGTCATCAACTGCGTATTTTCTTAACCTCCACTTGTCGTTGCTTTTTATTTTTTGATCTTGAACAAAAAACATTGACTTCATATTTTCGTAAGTATCAAGTCCTAAAAATTCAACGTGTAATCCTAATTCTAAATGGTCATTTGGTGACGGTGTAGCAGTACAAGCTAATTTATAAGGAGTTTTTTTAAATACATTCCTTATGTGTTGCGACATCTTACCGTCCTTACCCTTTAAAATACTACTCTCATCTAATACAACTCCAGAATAGATTGAAGTATCAATGTTTTTTAATTGATCGTAATTTGTAATATCAAAACTATCTAAATTAATACCAAATTTAACCGCCTCTTCTTTTGTTTGTTCAACAACTGCCAAAGGAGATAATATTAATACCTTTTTTTTTGTTTCATTATAAACACACTCCGACCAACTTAACTGCATCAAAGTTTTACCTAGTCCACAGTCAAAAAATAAAGCAAATCTACCTTTTTTTAACGCCACTTTAACGGCGTATTTTTGAAAGTCAAATAAATTCTTATTTAAAATTGATTCATCAACTTCAAATCCGCTTGAAATAAAGTTTTTTCGTTTTGTTTTTAAAAATTTCTCGTACTCGTTCATGTTTTATCTATTTAAGTTGTTGTTTTCTAATTTCGTGAAATACTTCGTGAACTATTTCTTCAAGTGATTCTACATATTCAATGTTTAAAGCTGGTGACTTTTCAAAAGTTTCTATCATATTTTTACCTTGCTTATGAAATAATAGAAAGTCTTTTTTCGGTTTATGTTTTAATTCATCTATTAAAAATTGACTTTGTGAAATTGTGGCTTTGAATAATGCAACCATTATCGAGGCTTCTAGGTCTAGTCTTTTGGATTCCATTTTATTTATTTAAATCTTGTTTAGTAACCAATTCAACATTTATACCTTTTGCTTTTAACTCTTTGTAATGTTTTAGTGAAGTAGTGCGAATCATGTTTTACGTTTTAATTATTAACTGAAACAAATCTAACAAATTAATATTAATATTAATAATTATATTAATAATTTTAACTTTTGTTAACATTTTATTTTATCAAAACATCTTCATACTCAATTGATTCATCAGAACCTAAAGGCTTTATTTCTTGAAGTTTGGCAAAGTCACAAAAGAAATTAAAAAAGTTATCTCCTTGTGATCGTGCTACCCGAATAGCAAAATTAATATTTCCAGTATAATCTATGTAGGTTTTTAACTCTTTAATATTTAAACTACTTATCATTCGCCCACGTATATTATTATAGCCTCCAGTAAGTTCAACTAATTCTGTATCAACTTGTTTTTCGTTTGTCTTTTTTTCGCCCTTATTTTGGTCTTGTTCATGTCCACAACTTGGACAAATAGGCTCTTTTTCTAACAAAATAAAACCGCAATTCTCACACGTATCAAAAGTATCGTAACTTTCAGAACTTTCTTTTAACTTTATATCGTTCCACATCAATTCCCATTTCCGTTCTATGTTCCAAAGTCCAAATCTTTTAAAATTCTCGCCGTAGTCTAAAACTGTAAATCTATCTTTACCGTTGCACTTCCTGGAACCACGTCCACACATTTGCAAATATAAAGGTAATGAGGTTGTAGCACGATTTAATATAACTAAATCAACTGCAGGAAAATCATATCCTTTTGTCAACATTCCAACACTAACACAAATATTAGTGTCGCTATCATTTTCAAACCGTTCTAAATCATTATCTGCTAATTCATTTCCAGTATGTACCACAACATTTTTTAACCCCATTTCGGTTAATGTGGTGCTGGTTTTATCCGCGTGTGATTTATTAGCACAAAATATCATACATTTATAATAAGGTAGCTTTGTTAAGTCATCATACAAACCCTTATAAACCTCTGTTTTTTGAAACTCTTTTAACTGTGAAGCACTAGAAAACTCTCCGTTTTTTATCTGTAATTTACTAAAATCAACTGGCGACCTTGCATAATGATAATAAGGAGATAAATAATCATTCTCGATAAGCCATTGGGGTTGTTTACCCATTGCAATATCATTATAAATATCCGTTAAGTGCTTTGCCTCTTTCCATCTTGGGGTGGCTGTAAATCCTACAATGTAACTGTTAACTAACTGTAATAATACTTTTGTACTTGTACCTACGTGAGCTTCATCATTAATGACTATCAAATCTTTTTTTAATCTTATAAATTGTCCAATAATATTAGGACGCTTAGCTAATGTCTGAGCCATACCGATATAAATACCATTCTTATAGATAATTAAATCTTTAACCTCCGCATTTATTTCTGTAACATCGTTAAACTCACTTGATATTTGAGTAAATATTTTTCTGCTTTCTGTTAGAATTAAAACCGTTTTGCCTCCTTTGATTGCTTTATGAGTTAAACTAACAAAAGTTTTTGTTTTACCAGATCCAGTTGCTGAACAACCGATAATTCTTTGATGCCTAAATAATTTATTTATTATTTCTTGCTCAAATTCTAATTGATAAGGTCTTAATGTGAAATTCATTTCGTCTTTTTTAATAACTCATTTTCTAACCACTCAACATAATCCACACTGTAATGGACTTCTTCTGTTGATGCTTCTACTGTAAGGTTTTTTCCAGTTTCTTTAAAAAACCTTTCTATTACTGATTGTAAATCAGTTGGTTCTAAACTCTTAAAATAATCAACAATAACATCAACGGCTATCCCTAGTTGAGTTGGATTAGTCATAGGGTTTAATTCATCTCCTCGCCTCCATTTATTGTGATGTTCTAATAATTGCACAGCCTTTTTTAATTCCATTTTATTTTTAATTTATTTTTAACCATTGGGTATAAATCTCAGTTGATATTTGAGCAGTCATTACAGGTGGAACACTCATTCCTATTAAGTATTTTGGTTTCATACCTTTAAAATCATAATCTAATGGGTAAGTTCCACCATTACATAATTCATAATCATTTAACATTCTTTGAATAAATGGATGCCATCCTCCGTGATTAGGTTCTCCAATTATTGTTTTTAATGGCTTATTCAAACTTTCTTTATAGTCTCCAAAATAACTACCTTTCTCGTGAGCAACTGAAAATGATTGCCCCTCGTTTACTTTGTGCCAATATTCCGAAACTATCGTATTGTCTTTTATTGTTTTATCTGTTTCATCAGAAAAATCAGAGTATAGTATTTCAGTCTCATTAAAATTTAATTCAAGTTTTGGAACTTCTGTAAACATATCTTGTTGATACAAAAACGGTTCAGCTAAATCTTTACGTAAACAAATGAAAAACACCCTTTCCCTGCGTTGTGGCACACCCATTTTTGAAGCATCTAAAAGCCAATGTTGGCAGTAATATCCAGCTTTATCAAATTCCCTATAAATTTTGCGTACATATTCTTTTGCATTACCTAAAAGCAAACCTTTCACATTTTCAGCTACTACTACTTTTGGTTGTAGTTCTTTTGCTAAATCTATAAAGTCAAAGAATAGATTATCTAAAACTTGTTCAGATTGCCCCTCTCTAAATTTCTTTTCTTTTCCCCAGTCTTTTTCACGGTTTCCAGCCATACTAAATGACGAACAAGGTGGCGAACCGTCTAAAATATCTAAATTGTATAATTCTTTTGGTAAATCTTTGCGTAATTTAAAAGTCTGTATAGGCTCCAAATAAGCATATTTTGGCTTGTGATTAACTTTGTATGCTTCTATCATCTTTGGGTCAATCTCATTGCACCCTAATACGTCAAATCCAGCTAATTTATAGCCCATAGTAGAACCGCCTCCACAAGCAAAACAACTAAATACAGTTCCTTTGTCTTTAGTAAAGTTAGCATTTTTTAAAGTCCATTCGTAATTAAATCTATGTTTCATGATTTTATTTTTAATTTATTTATTTTTGACCATCTGAGTATTAGGATTCCAATCAGGTAAAAACCGTTCTACCTTATTAAAATCTATCTTTATTAATTCCCCAGTATCATTATTAAGAACCTCGCAAATATCTGAATTAGGGATAAAATTAACCACTCTACAATTAGCCCCTTGCGGACTTGTAAAAGAGTGGTTAAAAATTATTTGCTCATGTGGATTTGATACTATCCGTTTTTGGTTTTTCTTTGCCATTTTTAGAATGGTAAATCATCTTCATCAGATTCAGTATGATTTAATGGTGCTTGTAATGGTGCTGATTGTTGAGCTTGATTGTATTGTTTTGGCTGGTCTTTTGTAATTTTCCACGCTTCAATGGTATTGAAATACTTTGTTTCATTTTGTGGGCTAACCCACTCACGACCACGTAAATTAATACTAACCTCTATTAAGTCGCCCACGTTAATATTGTCTAGTAAATCGCACTTATCTTGCGTTAACTGAATAGATAAGTGTTGAGGGTATTGCGTACTATTCTCAGTTAGTACAAAATCCCTTTTTTTAAACTTATCGCTCACTTGTTGGCTTTCGCCTTTTACCTTTAAAATTCCTTTTACTTGCATTTTTATTTTTTTAAATTGTTTTTAATTATTTAGGCACTCCATATCCGCAAAGTACGGGATTCTTTTTTCTTTCTCGCAACATTACATTATATACATAAGAATGATTTTTCTTTGCGTGAATTTCTGCTTTTTCAAATTCGCCTAACCCGAATAATTTTGTTAAGCCTTTTTCTATTCTGGAGTTAATTATAACTCCGTCTGTTGTTGTGTATTCCATGTTTATTTTATTTAATTATTTCAAACTTTTCTAAAAATTCTTCTTCGGTTAAAAGATAATCTTTTTTATTTTCTGGTTTAAAAAAGGCATAATTATAATTACCATCATTAGTTACATAATAAAACTTTTGAAGCTTAGTTTTTTGCTTTGGTTCTTTGTATAGTTCCCATGAATCATTTTTAATGTAAGTACCATCAACTTTATTATTCGCAGCAATTCCAGTAAAATTGTTTTCCCCTTCTCCTTTTAATGAAAGTATTTCTATACACGTGCAATCACTCCAATTTTTAAATTGAATCTTATCCCCAACTTTAAATTTAAAATTTTCCATTTCCAATGCTTTTTCTTTGTTTATAAATTTGTTTTCTTTCTCGCAGGCTTCTAACCATTTTACTTCATCTTGAGTTGCTTTTTTGAATGTCGCCGTATTACCATAAAATCCTTTACTACTTGAATAAAAACCATCTATACAATCTATTGATTCTTTTGCCCAAACTTTTAAATTTTTTAATTCAACAAATCTAAAAATTTGATATTCTTCATCATTTTGGTAAGTATAAACTCCACCTTTTATCATTTCACTCGGTTGTATTGTTTCCATATCTTTTTATTTACCAAACATTAATATTTTATCTTCAAAAAATTTGTTACTATCTGAACTTACATCAACTATATGAATGTAGGTTTTTTTATCGGGGCGTGAATAAAATAATAATATTGCTTTTTCCGCTCCAACGCCTTTAGCATAAAGCCATAATTGATTATTATAACCCATAAATTCAACCAATGTAGGAATATTTTTGACCTTTGAATTAGTTATTTTTAAATCAATAACCATTTTACCTTTTTCATTGTACTTATCTAATCGACCTCGTACCGGCATAATTAAACCTTGATAATTCAAATCACAGGTAAAAGATAATTGAGATGTAAAACTTTCCCATAATTCCAAACCAAAAAACTGCATCACAGTAAAGGCGACTTCCTTCGCCTCTGGATAAATCGGATCAAGTACATCAACTTTACCTGGTTCGGTTAAAATTTCATCAACCATTGAACCGAATCGAACCGCATCACTTCCTATAAACTCAGGCGAAACGCCTCCTACTTCGGATTTTAAAAATGAGTTGGAATATCCACCCATTTTTAAATAATCCTCAAAACTAATACCATGTAATAGTTTTCTATTCGTTACCGTTATCATAATTTCTTAACCTCTTTAAAATTAATACCACTAAATTCCATTCTATTATCCTCTGATTTTAATTTACTCAAAACTTTAGCAATTTGATTAGGTGTGAAACTTAACCATTTACTAACCTTTAATTTTGGTAAAATCAAATCAATATTTGACGAGAATGTAGCAAATAACTGTAAAGCTGTATTATGAGTATCGGGCATATCAACCTCAAAAACTAACTTTAAATCTTTATAATCCGTTTTTTCTATGCTTTGAACATCATTAGCTTTTTGAATTTTAGCTTCTAATTCTGCATTTTGCTTTTCCTCAGCTCTTTTTTTCTCCGCTTCCTTTTGTTGTTTTTCTGCTAATTCTTGGGCTTTCTCGGTATTGGCTAACTCAGATTTATAACCGACCTTTTTCTCCATTAATTTAGCTCGTAACTCATCAAAAAAGTAAATAGTTTCTTTACTGTTTTTTCTTGATAATTCCGCTAATTCGTTCATGTCGTTATGAAGTGGTCTGAAATTTTGCTTATCAAATGAATCCTTTATTTTAGGTAGTTTCAATGTTTCCTTTAAACCGTTAACAGTTGCCGTAACATAATCGTCAAAACTTTCATAAGGGCATTTAACTTTTAACATTCCCATGTAAGCATCATGAACATGATTATTAACTAACTTAATCAACTCATCATTCAAATCAATATAAGCTTGATTTAATTTGTAAAGAAAATCAGATTGCTCCTCTTTTTTGGCGTTGGCTTTTGTCCGTTCCGCTTCAATTTCATTCTTAACTGAAATGATATTTTTCTCGTAATCCGTAATTGATGAAGAACAATCCTTTTCGATTTCCATTAATCTTTTTTTAACCTTATCAATCGGATCTGTATAGTTTTTTCTTAAATCAACTATTTCTTTTAATTGCTTCTTTTTTTCTGCTAATGCAGTAACGTGGTTATTAATACTATCTTTATTTGGTTTCTCTGGTATATGTATAATACCCATTTTCATACTTTGGAGCTTTCTCTCGGCATCAACTAATGTTTTACCATAATTACCCCATGCATTCATTTTTTTTACTTCCAATGCTTTTATTTCCTCAGCATTTAATTTTAATAGTTCCATGTTTTTTTTGTTTTTAATTGTTTATAAATCCTCAAATGATACATCTTGTTTTGGTTCTTCTGGAGTTGCTTTTTTTAATTCATCAGCAAAAAATTTCTCCTCTGAATCTGACATCTCATAATCAGGTAAATTATTAACCGCTTCAACCTGCTCTATTTCCTCCTCAATAATATCTAAAATAGGGGCGTTATTTTTTTCAACTAAACTTTCATTCTTATTCGTTCCTAATCCTTTTCCTAATGCGTGTTTGATGATTTTAGACCTCATAAACTCGCTATCAATTCCTCCAGCAACCCCACTAAAATATAATGCATTTGCATTTTTTAAACTTGAATCTTTTTTTTCTTCTCCTTTAGAGTTTTTAACATGAGAATATTTTTTCCACCTTTCAATATCACTTTCATCAAATTCAATTAACTCCCATCTTGGTTTAGGATAGGACGGTTTTAATAGTTCAATTTCTCCGCCTATTACTTTACCATCTGCATTTTTTAATAGCTTTGGGCGTGTAATGTCGATAATCATTCCCGATTGCCTTACAACTGATATCTTACCCTCTGGAGTTAATGAATAGTAAGCAACCTTAACATATTGCCCGTTTACTTTAACCGATTGCGGTTGAATGTAAACTAAGTTGGCGGACTTGTTTAAGGTTACATTATCACGCATTGACTTTTTAAAGCATTGGATTAAACTTTCCTCAGTACATTCTGCTAATCCATAATCATTTTCAATTCTCTCTTTTAAAAATGACAATTCAGATAATACATAATTTTCTGCTTGTTCATCGTTCCATTTCGGGAACACTACTTTTGCTACTTTTACCAAACTTGGTATTTGCTTTGATACAATTGTTAAATCCATGTCTATTTATTTATATATTAATTATTAACTCTATTTCATTATCTAAAAAACAACCGCAAATATAACCTAAAGGTAATTTTGGATTAATCGAATCCCTTAGTATTACTATCTGGCTTAATGTTGTTTTATACGGCTGTTCAAAGTAAGCCTTTACACTCGATTTACTTCCAGCAAACTTATTATTAATAAGCGTCTTTATATCAATTTGATGTGTCATATATTTCCTCTTTAATTTCTAAACTTATTTTTGATTTACTTACTTTCCTAAATCTCCAGGTCGCAAATGCAGGTTCTTGTACTCGATTTAATAATTTAAAATATTTTGGAAAATTATGAACCTCATCAAGTAAAATACCAGTCACAATACCGTCATTATTTAATACCTCTCTTACAGTATATTCAACTCCTTTTTCAATCCAATTTTCAAAATCTTTGCTTATCTCTTCAATCTTATCTGGATCAATTTTTGAATTAACACAGATTATTTTATCGTTTGGTTTCATATCTCAAAGATAACTATTTAATTTTGATATATAATAATTTTATTAATAATTTTAACTTTTGTTAACAAAACAACGTAGTATAAAACGCCACTACGCATCGTTTATACGGGGGTTATTTTAAAATAATAATCAATCAATACAAACCCGATCCTCTAACAACTCGGTCCACATATATATAAATACATATTTTATCGATGGTGCTAAATCTGTTTTTTTGAATTTTCTAACCTCCTCCAGATTGTAAGTATTTAAACTTAAGCAAATAGATTTACCAGCTTTTAAATCAATAGGACGGTAGTCTATTTTTACTTTACCTTTCCAGTATAAGTAAAATAACATATCAGTTACATTACTTGCTGATTCGCCTCTATTCTCGCAATAATTTTTAATTGCTTCTTTTAACTCCTCTTTAATTTCAAATCTTGTAATTTGTTTCATTTTGTTTTTTTTAAATTTCTACTCTATTAATTCTAAAGCCCTCGATAAATCTACTTTTACCCATCATAACCGCACTTATATTGTCATCTAATTTTATACCTAAAGCCTTTTCAATATATTTTTTACAGTTAACCGGTAAAGGTGTAACCAGTAATAATTGGTTTTTGTCGTTGTACAGTTTGTAATAGTTTTGTTTGTCGTTATCCATTGTGAATATATTATTTGATTATAATTAATTCTTCACCCGTTAATGTAAAATACAAGTTTTGTAATTGGTGAACGTATTCGATTTTAATTTTATTATTATATGATGATCCAGTTCTATTACTATATTCATCTTTATAAACTCCCCATGAACCATATAACGCAACTATTAAATAACCTTTAAAAATATTAATCTTATAAGTTGTAAAACCGTTATCAAGTAAAAAACCAAAATCATATAGCCAATCTTCTGTTAATGGTATTGGTTTTAAATCTTTGTAATACTCGCCAGCATGAAACCCCTTAAATTGTGCTACTTCTTTTTTAATTTCTTCTATCTCAAATATTGCTTCTAAATAATTACATCCATTAGCGTGTAAGGCAGTTTCTTCAATCCCTACATAATTCCCTATTCTTAATTCTTTTGCATCCATAATATTGCCTATAAAATACCTGCTTCTATTTTTGAAATAGGAAAAAATCTACCAGACCAATAAAAGTATCTTAAACCTCTTTTAGTCATTTTTGAAAAAATAGAATATTCTTTTCCATTAGCGAATGTAACCGT
>Ga0208643_1001505_pt1 | contig 12685 bp, 33 predicted proteins | sample VirMetDEL_Nov_12_FD_184516 | JGI IMG/M metagenome (GOLD analysis project Ga0208643, IMG submission 184516) | Aqueous microbial communities from the Delaware River and Bay under freshwater to marine salinity gradient to study organic matter... | ecosystem: Environmental > Aquatic > Marine >... | reverse complement strand
CATCAATTTTAACATGAAGTATTTTATCTAAGTGTCTATTAATACCATACATTGGTAAATCATTTAGTGCTGAGATAATTCTTCGAAAACCTCTTGCTCTTTTTTCTAATTGTGTTATCTGTGATTCATTAGTCATAGTCTCTCTCCAATATCATTTCTAAATAGTGAATAGCTTTTTCTATATCTTTTTGTTTTCCTTTTAGCTTATGTCTACAAATATATTTAATAGCATTACCTTCAGCAAATAATAATTGATTCTCATTTATAAACTGAGCAGGTTGTATCTTCATACCTTTGTAGTGGTCTCCATCAATTTGCTTATCTAAGCTATCATAAGCAACTCCTTTAAACATTTCTTTACTTGGCATTATAATATAGTATCCTGTCTTCTTAATTGTTTTTCTGTTGGTTGTAACATATCATTTAAATCATCTATTGTCAACTCTGAATTTCTTTTTAGTTTCTTTACTATCCATTTGTAAGACCAAGGTTGTAATCTAATTTGTTCTTGTCTATCATAGTAATGAGTTTGATTAGGTATGAAATCAAATACATTTTTATAATTAATCTTACTAGCTTCTTCTTTAGATAACAAAGACTGTAGCCATTCAACAAGTATAAGCTTTGCTTTTCTTCTTATAGGTTTCATTTTTTTACTATTCATTTTCTTTCTTTCCATGACAAACTTCATATGATGCATTACAATTTTTACAACTGTAATTACTTACAAATAAATATTCATCATTATCATATACATCTTCAGCATCAAAGTCATTACCCCATAGTACATCACCATTACAAATAAAACATTTCATTATGTTAACTCTTTAAAATTAGTTTCCCTATCAAAGTATTTATACTCTACTATGATAGGTTCAAATTCTTCTAAACATTCTAGTACATCTGTCTTTCTAAAGTCTTTACAAGAATAAACATCTAATTGTATTAATGCAGGTTGTTGTTCATCCCATGTATGAATACCAATGTGTGAAGTATCTATAATAGCAACACCACTTAATCCTTTGTTACCCTTCTTAGTAACTCTAGATGAATAAGGTCCTGCTAATATATTCATATCTATTTTATTAATTAAGTTTTTCATCCAAGCAACTGTATCTTCTTCAGTTTGTAAAGGTTTCTTTACCTCTGCCCTAATTAACAGGTGCTTGTGTATCAGTTCTTTTTCCATAGTTTTTTAATTGTTCCTTATATTGATTTGTAATTTCATCTACATTAGGTTCTTTAACAACCTCAGCTAACATAACATTCTTATTAGAATATTTAAATACTCTTAAACCTTTACCACCATTAGCATCGGTGTGACATTCCCATTTATGAGGACAAAACATACAACCAGTAGCTAAAGTTTTGTTACCATTCTTTTCTGTTTTATATTCATAACATTTTTCTGGAGGAGTGTCTTGTTCTAAAGCAGTATTTAAATTTTTAATTAAAGATTTAACATTTGGTTTAGCCATATCATCTGGTTTGTAAAAACAAATATCACCAGAAGATTTATCAACAACAAGAAAGCCACCTGCTTTTGTATTACATCCTTCTTCATATGCTGCTAATTGTGCATGATAACCGAAAGGGTCATCACCTACTATCTCACCTGACTGAAACTTTTTAAAACTAAATGGTGAAGCTGATTTAACATCACATACTTCACCATCAATTATACTGTCTATATGTCCTGATACTCCTGACACTTCTACTTTTCTTTGTTGGTCTTTTATATTATGTCCTGCTAACTCTGCTAAATATAAAACTAAATGTTCAATGATATGACCATATAAAAATTTTAAATTTAATCCTGAGTCTTCATCTTTTCTATCTTTAGGACTATGCTTATCATACCATAGTTGTCTTGCAGGTTTACCAATAGAAGACATCCTAAGTTTACCTTCATACTTTTCTGCTTTTACTTGAGAAGTATTCCAAGCTAGAATAGCTTCTTTAATATTATTCAAAAAAACATTTAAGTTTTCCTCTGTCATGTTGGCAGGTTTACCAGTAGATATATCAGATATTAATTGTTTAATATCTGTTGCTATAGTACTAATGTGTTTCTGACCAGTTGTTCCCAATTTTATATTCTCCATTTAGTGGACACCTTATATTTAGTTTTTTACCTGCATCTATAATTGATTGTACTGCTAGTCTTCCAAACTCTTCGGCTCTACTTTCTTCAACCTCGTATTGAAATTCATCGTGTACATTTACAACTGGAAATGCTTTGATTTGTTTATTTATAACATATTGTTCTAGCAATGTCAACGCATACTTCATAACAATAGCACCTGCTCCTTGCAACAAAGTATTCAATGCTGCATGAGGATGTCTTATTATTATTTTTCTTTGGTCGAGTCCTCTGACCCATCTTCGTTGAGCCACTCGTTCCACTTTTTCTCGTAAGCTTCTAAGACTTGGTGTTGCTCTAAGAAATTTTTCTTTAGCTCTTTCACCATCTGCTGTCGAACCTCCAATGATACTTCCGATTTTTGCTGAACCTGCTCCATAGATAAATGCGTAGATAAAAGTCTTCGCCTTATCTCTTGATTCCAGACCAGCAGCAGCTTGATTTGCTCTGTGTATATCTCCATTAACGACTTCATATATATAATCCTTATCATTCATGTAGTGTGCTAACATCCTTAACTCAAGTCCAGACGCATCCACACCTACTAGTTTATAACCTTTGTTTACTGTCCATAATGCCCTACATTCTTTACCATAAGGAGAGTACACAGCAGGAATCTGAGCCATGTTGGGCGACTGGTGGCTCATCCTCCCTGTAATTGTACCATTGGTTATTACTTTACCATGTACTCTACCATCTTCCTTAATACCTTCAATCCAAGAATTAACTTGAGCAATTCTTTTCTGTAGCATTAAGAATCTATTTATTAATTTAGCTTCAGGAATATTATGTATCTCAGATAATACTTTCTCATCAACAATCACATGACCTTTATCTGTTTTCTTCTTAGGCTTCCACCCAAGTAACATCAATCGTTCAGCAATCTGTTGCCTTGAACCTAAATTAAATTCTTTGTATTTAACTTTAGTAAAGGGAACACCCTTCACATAACCTCTTGCTTTGTTATTAGACTTAGGTATAAACTCTTCTTCTATTTTCATTGGAGGAAAAGTTTGTCTTACCTTAGTAGTTAAGTCATTCATATCTTCTTGAAACTTAGATTGTAATTCATATGCTTCAACAACATTAATTTTAAATCCTCTTTCATGTTGCTTTTGAATTATTTGTGCAACCTTATGTTCCAATTCAATTGACATACCAAAGTCTTTTGTTTTGTTAATTAAAAATTTATAAAGTCTTTCAGTTAGTTCAACATCATTTCTACAATAGGTTAACATATCCTCTGAGAAATAATCAAACTGTTCAAAGTGTATTTTGTTTTGACCTAACTTAGTACCCCAATTTTTTAATGAGTGTCCACCTTCTATCATAGGATTTAATAATCTAGATAAAACTAAAGTGTCAGTCACTTTACAATTAGCAAATACATCGTAACCAAAAATTGTATTGACTACTGGTATATCAAATCCAATTATATTATGACCTATAACTTCTTCAGTTTGTTTTATTAGTTCAGCAAACCTATGTAATCTATCTTCTTTAAACTGATAATAAGTATCGCCATGCTTACAAACAATACACCATATCTTATCAGCAGTCATAGTGGTTTCTATATCAAATACAACTTTATTAAAAGTCATCAGACTTAACCTCAGTTAATCTTCCAGTATCTATATCATATTTTAAATCACAACAAGGACCAGTAATACCTGAGAATCTATTCTTCAATACTCTTATCCTAGTGGTGTTACGAATATCAGGGTCATCGTTCTGTGCGTCTCTCTCTAGTCCAATAACCATGTCACTTAACTGACCTATACTAGCCGAACCTCTTAACTGTGATAGTGAAGTTGCTGCACCCTCTTCATGTCCTTTACCTTCAGGTCTTCTAAGGTGTGATACAACTATCATAGATACTCCTGTCTCTTGAACAAGTGTTCTAAGTCTAGTCATAATTTCATCTAATGCTCTTCTCTCATCACCATGTTGTTGGTCAGATACAATGATACTTATATGGTCAATCACTACATACTTACAATCTAAACCTTTAGCTAAGAACCTAACTCTTGAAACAATATTATCAATAGAGTTAGAACCAAAATGGTCAAACATAAATACTCTACCAGTACCTACTGTTGCATCAAAGTATGTTTTCATTTCTTCTTTACTTACATGAACATCTGGTAAGTGTAGTCTTTGATTAGCTTCAACACTCATCAAACCTTTTGAAGTTATGACTGGTGTTTCTTCTAACATTAACAAACCTATATTATCTTCTGTTGATTTTATAATGTGATGTACTACTTCTCTCATTACTTGTGTCTTACCTAGTCCAGACCCTGCTGTAAAGGTAACTAACTCTGAAGGTCGTAGACCATAAGTAATTTTATTCAATCCTTCAAATGGATATTGAACAAATGATTTTGTTATTGGTTTAAGTACATCATCTAATAATGTATTAGCATTTATAATTCCATCTGGTGCAAATACTTTAGCATCCCAAAATGTTTTATTATATATTTGTATTTTGTTTTTAGTTAAACAATCAGACGCATCTTTAAACCCTTCAGGTAAATGCATTATCTTACATTTTCCTGGAGAGAATAACTCTGCAACTTTCATAGCACCATCAATACCATGCTCATCATTATCAAAATTAACAATGACATTATCAAAATTATTTTCTAACCATTCTAAACTATTCTTAATATCTTTTACTGCTGAAGATATTCCATTCTTAATACTTACTACTGGTGTATGATATGTACCTTTGAGCATCATCTGATAAGCTGATAAAGCATCTAACTCACCCTCTGTAATTATACAATATTTGTTTTTAGAAAAAAGATGTTGACCAAACAAACCAGAATCTTTTGTGTTACCTTGTATGCTAAACTCTTTTAGTTTAGTGTATCTAGTTTTAGTTGCTATCTTTGCACCTTGTGTATCATGATATGGGTAGTAGTGATTAGTGATAGTACCCATGCTATCCATCTTAACTGTAACTCCAAACTTCTTACAGGTATCCTCTGAAATATTTCTATCTATAATCTCTGCATAGTTAGATTCTTTCATGAAGTCTTTTACTTCATATTCATTTTTAGTTTGTGGTATTGTTGGTTGTGCTTCCATATCGTATTCCTTTATAAATTCTTGACATGAAAAACAATAAGCTGAGTTGTCTGCGTTAACAGATACTGCGTCACTACTTGAACATAGTGGACAGGGTAAGTGGTATTTTACAAAACCTTTTTTATTTATTTCTTCCATTGTCGCCCTTAGTTAATTTTAATTGAGTCCAAAAAAAAGGAGTGGCAATTTCTCGCCACCCCCTCGGAGTAAGAAAAAATGAAAAGTAAATTTCATTTCAACAGTTGGATAGTACTAAAAATCATCCTTGATGTCAACACCACTTGATGAAGTTTCTACTGCATCAAAGTCTTCTCTAGGTGTGTACTCTACTAAGTCAATTACTTGTACTGCTTGTAAGTCTAAACCCATTCCCTTCTTACCTTTGAAGTTCCATTCGTATGGTTTATACATTACTTTTACTTTACTACCATTACCTACTATTTTATCTAATGGGTTCTTAGCACCATCAACTAATTGTGGTTGAGTATTCTTATCACCATTAGCTTTCTGTACTTTTCTTTTGAACCTTACTATATTAGGTATAGTCTTATCATCAATAGTAGTTTCACCAAGTGCTATGCCTTGGCTCTTTAATTCATCTGCTGACTTATCATCAACTGCTAAATCAATTCTCCACATAGGTTCAAACTTTTCGTTTGGTCGTGTCAGAGAAGCCCAGTAAGCTGTGCCTTCAATTATTGCCATATGTATTTTCCTTTGTTGTTATTGTTAATTATTATTTTACTTCTATCAAATTTAATCATCGTTGTCAACACTTGGTTCATCTTTTTTTTCAAGTATTTCCTCTATCTTTTTATCAATGTTTAATTTAATAGTTTGTTTTTTGTTCAGCTTTTCCTGAAGTTCACCTATCTTAGAACCCATAGATTGAATATCAGAATTAGCCTGTTCTAATTGTATTAGAATTTGTTTAATCTTACTATCTTTTTGATTAATAGTTTCATTTAGTTCTTGTTTCTCTTTTGTTAAATCAGAGATTGTAGACTTGTATTCTTTTAATAAAGCTTTCTCAGTCATATTTATATTGAGTAACATCCTTCATTAAATAATTCTACTATTGGAATTACTACACATTTAGATGCTCTATAATCTCCTATGTTTTTAGTGTGTGTTTTTTTATATTTCTTAACTATCTTTTTTAGTCTTGATACTCTGAACACTAGCATACAATGTTCCTTACCACTAAGTTCTAATATATGAAACCACCATTTAGATTCTGTCTTATCTATACCAGATGGTTTATCTCTATACTCATACTCAATAGCAATGTTACCTGTCTTTCTCCACCAACTTCTCTCAGTCTTTATTTCTACTTTACTTCCTTTAAGTAAGTCAGCTACTCTCTTCTCTCTTATTTGTCCATACTCTAAATCTATATCAAACTTAGTGTTCTTTCCTGTTGCCATTAATATTGCTCCTGTTGATGAAAGCTACAAATGTAATGCGTTAGAAACTTATGAATATTTTTATTCTTAAATAGTTTCTTAGCATTAGCCTTATATAACTGTTTGTACTTTCGGATTATGAATGTTGGTTCTAAGTTTGCATAGTCGCATATCTCACAGAAATGTGAGTCTGTTTTTGAAAACCAAGCCTTAGCTTCTTGGATTATTTGTTTTCTTTTATTTCCCCATGCATGAATGTCTATGTCTAATGCATCCATGATGGCTCTAACAATAACACTTCGGTATAATAATACTTCGGAAGTAATTGCTCTGCCTTCACCTTGATTTAAACTGTGAGTAGTGTTACTGTTCAATATCATATTTCATTTTATCAAACACCTTTTGTAGCAAAGACTTTTTATTCTGCTTTATAATCTTCGAATGAAACTGTTTTGTTTGTAGTCTTTTCGCTATCGGATTTCTTGATTTTATTTTTAAATGTTTCTTCATCAATCTCCTCTACTGTATGTCTACTATGTTTCACTTCTCTACTAATTATATTTGAATATGGACTCCAATTTATTTTCTCTTTAACTTGTGCTAATGTAGTTCCTGAATTATAATAGTCTTCAACGCATACATCTACATTGACCCATGTTTTTTTTAAAAAGAATTTATTACTCATATTGGTTTGTCCTGTCTGTAAGTTATGTTGGATAAAAGATTTTGTCTTTGTTTTAAAGACAGTATCTCTATTATACATTATAACTTTTGCTTTAACAACCTCTCTAAAAAATAAATATTATGTAATAATATCAGTAGTTTAGAAGGTATCAGGTGTTGCCTTTCTATTGTAAGTTGTACTGTTATTATGATGGTTGGTGTCCTGTTTCTAAGAACACCTTCCATTCTTTTCTAAATGCAAAATCACATAAGTCAAACTGTGTCATTGCATCTTCTAAATCTATTGCATTAATAAATAAATGTACATTAGTTTTAATATTGTGAAACATATAAACATTATTTATACTATCAACTTCATATCCACAATCTTCATGTGATTCTTTTTTCTTTTTCTTAGCCATTAGTATATCTCCTTTGATAATGACTTCATTACTTGTTCTTTGATAATTGATTTAACTTTTTTATTTCTAGTACCTCTACCAAAACCCATTACTTCAACATGAGTATCAAACCAATCACTACTTTCTTTTTCTTTATCTATTTTTTTCTTTGTTGTTTTTCTTTTAGCCATTAAGCTACCTCCTTTTTTATTTCGTAATGTTTTATTATTTTATTTAATTTATCTTTCTTTATAATACTATAAGGCAATATAATTTTAGCAAACTCTAAAGCTTTTTTATGTGACACCTTCCATCTCCATTGAGGTTTAGTACCTAACCATTTTTCATGTGCTTCTCTATAAAAAATATTACCAAACCCAACAGTATCTTTAATCCAATTAATAACTTCTTCATTGGTCATAGAAATTTCACAAGTGTGAACAGTATAAACCTTATTAGATTTTTTCTTTAAAGAGTTATAAATAGAAACGCAACCATCAGCATCAAATAGACCTGCTAAAAAAGCATCCTTTTCTATTTGATAAAGTTCAGAGTTACTCAAGCTACCTCCTTTAAAATTTGTATTGCTCTTTCATGGGCAGGATACCTTTTAATATATCCCTTCCATTCTATGTACCCAAGCATATGATGAATTGTATTTTTAGATTTAACATTCATATGTTCTAACATCTCATCAAACTTAGGCATGACTTCATGTTTCTTTTTATATTCAATTAAGAATTTAAAAAGTTTTAGTTGTCTTGGTGTTAACATATCTTTCTCCAACCATCTATAATTTTTACCTGACATATTTAAAATGGTATACCATCATCATCTACTGTATCTTTATTATTATAAGCTACACTTTGTTCAAACAAAAAGTATTCTATATCTTCATAGTCTTTTTCATTAGTCATTAACTCAGCATAGTAGTCAGCACTATGTCTATTAATAAATTGTTTCTCTAATATAAATCTATCTTGACCTTTGAACTTACTCATCACCATATATTTTTTTACTTCTTTATTTTCCATTTTTATTTCTCCTTTTTTTATGTCTACCCATGTACCATTCTGAAGGCTCATAGTTCCAACGCTTACCATGATGTCCTCTTATATCAGCATACCACATACGCAATCTTACTATTAGTTTTTTTAAAATCATACTTATCCTTATACCATAAATAAAAAAAATGTCAAGCATTAATTTACTGTCTTAGCCTTACATATATTATTATCTATTAACCAGATAGCCTGTCTTCCAAACCAACCTTGAAGCTTCCAACAAACTCCAGTATCAATTAACATTTGCCATGCTTTTAATTCTTCCTCTGCACTCTCACTTGGTATATAACCTTCAGCTATACCTATTGCTTGATGTATGTCCACTACTAACTCCTTTGCTAAATTTATTTGTTTATATTTTCTATAGTATTCAAGTTCAACTCTATTGTTAAATACTTTCCTACCAAAGATTGCTTTGTTAACTCTAACTTTTTTGCTCATAATAATTTACTATTTCATTAGATACATTTATTCTTTGTTGAGTTTTTAAAAAAGGTAAAATCATTTTAATAACTTTATAACAATCTCTATGCGATGCTCCCCATTTTATTTGTTGCTTACCCAACTCGCCATTCTTTTTATATCTTCTCTTAGGATAGGAAAGAAAACCACATCCAAATGTTTCTATCATATCTTCTACAGGTTTAAAATCTGTATTAGTTACTTCAACTCTAATAGATTTACATGGATATATCTTACCTCTTCCATTTTTTTTATCTCTTGTTTTAAATTCTATATGTCCTTCAGCATCTATAAATGCTGTTGCATATATTAGTTCTTCATTTAAGTTAATCATCTTCTATCCCTAGCTTTAATTATATTAAGTTGTTCTATAAGTATAGCTTCTATCATTGCTAACTTACTCTCATCCCTTTGTGTCCACTCTGAATTATTCATTTCAATAATGTCATACTTCCAACTCATCCAGTCTTCAAGTATTTCTTTCATCATGTCCTCTGTCATACCTTTGTACTTGCTCCTTTCACTCTATATTTTTCTTCTCTATACTCATCATAACATTCAGTAGTTTTATTCCAAGTTAATCTAATGTTATCTCCTACATAATAAACACCACACAATGACATAATTTTAAAATCTTTTTTCTTAACCTCTACCATGCCATCAAATCTTACTATCCTACATCCATCACCAGTCCAATAACCTCCTCCATCTTCATCATCTTTAGTTATATTTTCCATAAAGAAATGATTTAATATTCTATAGTCATAGTCATCACCTTCATGTCCAATGTCATCTAATTGTTTGTCGTTGTATATATGTCTATGTTTATATTCAGCTTCACCATTCTGTTCGTGAAATTCACACAACCAATATTTCATACTTCCCTCCTTAATCTTTTAAACTCTGAGTATATCTTTTGTAGTTCATAAGCATTACATTTATCTATAAACTCTGTTAGTTCTTTTTTCATTTCCTTTCTATCCTCATGTGCCTTAGCTTTGTTCTTATCTATTACTTCAAAATGTTCTGGTGTTAGTGTTGTCATGTTATTAACTCCTGTTGTATCTCTGTTAAGTAGTCATCGATTGATTGACTTATCTCATCTGGTAGTTCAACTATTGTTTTCTCTGTTCCATTAGTTAAGAATATTTTTATTAACCAACTATCTATTCTTAAATCTCCTTGCTTATCTACACTCATCATACTCCTCATCATTTTCTTTTTCATATACTGCTTTGTTATATGCATTCTTAACTACAGTTTCATCTAGAAAGTATCCAGTATCTGCTTTATGAAAATACTTTTTAAATAAAATAGTTTGTACTTCTGGAAGACTTATTGTTTCATGTCCTCTCTCTAATGAAGTTCTACTCATTACAATATCTAATACTTCTTCTTGTACATCTATGATTGCTTGTTTAACTTTAGCCATGCTTCTATCTCCTGTTGTTTATAGTTTAATGATTTAATCAAACCCTCTACACTCCAATGTTTCTTGTAAGCTAATTGTCCTACTGTCTTTGTGTCTGGTTTAACTTTAGTTCTATATTTCTTTTCCATTATTCCTCCTCTATTTCCATATCTACATTACCCCAATCAAACAAACCAATTGTCTGATACTCTGCGTCATTCTCATCTTCAGCTTCAACATTAAATTCCATTTCTGGAATTATAACTTTGTACTTTTTCATAGTAGTCCTCCCATTTCAAAATCAAACTCTAACTTTTCTAATAAGTATTCTTTATCATAGTCATCAGAGATTTCATTAGGGTCATACTCATCAGAATAAAAATCTCTGATAGAAGTTTCCATAACATCAAAGTCTTGTCTACCTCTTATGATTTCAATAAGAATTTTTATTTCATCCTTACTGAAATGGTCTTTAATTTCTTTAGTTGTTTTCATTCTTACCTCTTAATTGTTTTACTAATTTAAGTCTAATCTTTTCAGCTTGTTTTAAATCAGCAATCAAATCTTCAGCTTTAGATTTAACATTAATAAACTTGACATTCATTTCTCTTAGTTGTTCTTCAAGTTCTTTTTCTCGTTCAGTCATATTATTTTACTCCTTTGTATTTATTATATCTAGTTGTATTGAAAGATGTTTTTATTAATCCTTCTTGACCCTCTGTATCTGATAGAGAATACTTACTGATACTATCATCCTCTCTATACTCTTTCAGTAAGTCAACTGCTTGTTCTTGTGTCCAAGCTACATCGCAAGTGAACATTGGTTCTCCTTGTACTTTGCATTTAATAAATAACATATTACTCCTTTGTTTATTTATTTATTTATTCTGGTCTACAATATAATTGTGGCAACAATTTGTTAACCAAGAATTTTGTATCAACAATAGAATGTGATTAATTGTCACACCTATATAATGTTCTAGTGTTGTTCAGTTATACACCTATAAATTTCTGGTATAAGTATATATATAAAATCTTTAGGGTTATTAATAATAATACTATTACACATATCTTAATATCTATATAACTATGTATACCAATAATCATCTAAGTTTTCTACAGTATATTCCATAACTTTATATTCTTCAGTTCTCTTCATACTTTTTCTAGCAAACTCTTCAGCATTTTTTTCTTCAGAGAATATTGTGTTAGTATATAATCTATAGTCTTTATCTTTTTTCTTTTTAAAAATTACAAAGTACATTATAGTTCTTCTCTTTCTAATTCAAATGAAAATCTATTAGTCATCTTCAAATAATCTATGTTATGTTTAGTCAATGCTTGTTGTCCATATATAACTGGCAACCAACAATCATCTTTGTTAACTACATAATATAAATCTTTACCATACTTATTTTGTTTCCTTACCATTATATGTATCTTACTTTGTTCACTCATTGTTTCCTTTCTGTTCTGTGTTTGTTCCCATAGTCATTGTACCTTTAACACCATAATATTCTGGTGTGTATTGATTGTTTTTAATTGTATCATAAAGTATTTCTACTCTCTGATAAATATCTGATAGACTAGAATACAATATAGGTTTCTCTTCTATCACTCTTTCTTTTTGTTGATGTAATAGTTCTAGTATCTTTACTAATTTCATTTCAAACTTTAACTCTTTCATCTATCCTCCTATTGTTTTTTCTTTCTACCTATTGGAAGTTTTTGTAGTTTACTTAACTCAACTCCATTTTTAAGCCACTCAACAGCAACCTCTTTAAGTTTAGGATATCTATTTTGAAAACTTCTTACAGCTTTCTTATATCCTCTACTCTCTATCTCTTCTATTATTTCGTGAGGTGTTGTAGTCACATCACCAAATTTATATATAGTTTTATCACTCATTATAATAACTCCTTTAATATTTTTTCTGCTATATGTTTATTCTTTAAATTTAAATTGTCATTAATTAAATTTAATAATGACTTATCCCAAACTAATATTCTATTAACATTATATGAATTTAATTGTGGAATTTT
>Ga0208643_1001504_pt1 | contig 12685 bp, 5 predicted proteins | sample VirMetDEL_Nov_12_FD_184516 | JGI IMG/M metagenome (GOLD analysis project Ga0208643, IMG submission 184516) | Aqueous microbial communities from the Delaware River and Bay under freshwater to marine salinity gradient to study organic matter... | ecosystem: Environmental > Aquatic > Marine >... | reverse complement strand
CCAGCATATCCCCATCCTCAGATACTTTCATGTTGGTGGCGGAGGAAGACGGAGAGCTGATTGGATTCTTCTTGGGGAATGTAGTCGAGTACTTCTTCTCTGATGAAAAAATAGCTCAAGAATTGGTAGTGGTATTTAAGCCAGAGCATAGAAAGAAAATATCGCCACTTCTCATAGAAATGTTAACCCAGTTTGAGTCGTGGGCAGAGGATCGAGATGCGATAGAGATCAGCATGGGGATATTCTCAGGGATTGCGGGAAAGGGGTATCACAAGTTTTTAGAAAGCCGAGGCTATAAGCAGTCCGGCATAGCATTTAAAAAAGAGGTATAGATATGTGTGGTGGTGGCGGAAGCGAACCAAAAGAACAAGAGAGCAAGTTAGCGCTAGCTCAACAAGCGGCTAATGCGTTGAGGCGTTACGGCGATGTGTTTGTTCCCTTAGAAAATATGTATATCGATGACACTAAGGCAATGTTTGCTGAGGGTGCATCTGATAAAGCAATGGCTGGCGCCCAGAACCAAACCTCTGCTATCTATGAGCAAGGCTTTGGAGACATGCGCGGTGCTCAGTTTCAGATGGGATTAGATCCTAACTCCGGCAGAGCCGTAGGCGAGTCAAACGCCCTTCGTGAAGCTCAGGCTAGAGGCATGGGACTTGCCGGATCAGATGCTGGTCTATCCTACACGGATGCCGCTTACCAAAACTTAGGCAACGTCATTCAGATGGGTCAGGGGTTACAGACTCAAGCCGTCTCAGGAAACATTGACCGTATGCAGAGCAGCTTAGACAGAGCTGGCTCAGCGGCTCAGAGAGACTTTGCTAAGTCGCAGAGCATTGCCTCAATCGCAGGTACTGGCGCTGGTATGGCGGCAAGCTACGGACTAGGGGGTGCAGGTTAATGTTTGATAACTTCTTAAAAGCCTTGAATCCAGAGGCTTTCGAAGCCACTCGTAACTTTTACGGCGGCGATGGAAGCAATCCATATTCCTCGGTCAACAGCGCCAGATACAACTACATGAGTAGAGAAGATATGCCGGGCGACAAGCTCTACGCAGATCTAATTAGGGCGCAGACTCAAGACTATAACCAACGCTTCGCACCTATCGAAAATTTCATGGCGGGGCAAATCACCGCAACAGGGACTAAGTCCTTGGGAGCAGATCTAGATCGCACTCGTTCAAATATGGGCAGCGCCGTGACCAATGTTCAGGGTCAACAGAATCGCGACATGGGTCGAATGGGTCTTCAGGGCAACAGCAATGTCGCCAACTCGACTACGGCTGTAGGCGGCTTAGTAGGCGGTCTTAACGATACAAGATTGCGTGACGCTGATCGTCGCCAATCAATACTGTCAGGAAGTCTGTCGGGAATCTCGACTAAAGCAAGGAGTACAGGTCAATGACAATGATTGCGGTAGGGCAAGGCTTACGAGGCATTGCCAATAGAGGTATGGGCGCGGTTGCCAAAGCTGAGTCTGTTGAGCAGCAGCAACGCATGGGCATCGAAGCGCAGAAGGCTGCGGCTGAAGCTCAGACTATGGGTATTGGAGCAGGCATCGGCGGAATGGTTGGTGCAAACAAGCTGGCGGCAGCGGCGAGAGCGGCAAAAGCTGGCACCGCAGCAGTAACAGGCACTACCGGCGCAGCAGCGAGTGGCACGGCAGCAGCTGGAGGGCTAGCTGGAACAGCAGGAACAGCAGCAGCAGGAACAGCAGCAGCAGGAACAGCAGCAGCAGGAACAGCAGCAGCAGGAACAGCAGGAACGGCAGCGGTAGCCTCAGGAACGGCAGCAGGTGCGGCAGGAGCAGCAGGAGCTGGAGCGGTAGGGGCAGCGGGAGCTGGAGCAGCAGGAGCTGGAGCAGTAGGAGCAGTAGGAGCTGGAGCAGCCACGGCAGCAGGAGCTGGAGCAGCAGGAGCTGGAGCAGCAGCCACGGCAGCAGGAGCTGGAGCAGCAGGAGCTGGAGCGGCTACAGCAGCAGGTGCAGCAGGTGCAGCAGGCACTGGAGCTATGGCTTCTTTGGCGACACTGGCGTCCCCTATAGCTATTGGCTTAGGCGTGGCTTTCCTCATCAACAAATTATTCGGATAGGTATTTATCATGGCAGGTTTTGCAGACGGTTTCAGATCAGGCTTCGGGATGATCAACGATGTTAAGGATAGGGAGCTTAGGCGCGACACTCTTGAGGCTGACAAGGCTTATAAAGAGAAGACGGGAACTGATCTTGCAGCGTATCGAGCTGAAGACCTTAGGATCAAAGACGCCGCTCAACAAAGCGACGCTGGTCTTGCTGGGTTACGCGCTTCGACAGCCCAACAGCAGGCTCTTAATGCGGGAGTAAGCGGTCAGGCTGCATTATTAAATGCAGAGACGGCATCTACTAAAGCCGCTAATGCAACCAACCCTGAATCTATTGACTACAAAAAAGGTCTGTCGGAGATTTCTGAGAATAACGCTCAAGAAGAAAACTACAGGTCTCAGACTGACGAGCGAGATCAGAAGATAAATCGAGAGCAAGGTGCCCTCAATGTGCAAGAGATCTACAACTATGCACAGGCATCTCAGACCAATGGTCTCGGACCTGAGGACTACCAGCGTATATCTTCACTTATAGATGAAAACGAGAGTCAGTCTTCTTTTAACCTTGGCTACCTCACCTCTCCACAGACAGCTCGAAGCATGGCTGCGATACAGACCTATATGGGTGACATGGCTAGCGGTTCAAGCTCTGGAATGACTCCCGAGTTAAGGGCGGCTTTCGGCGGAGCTTTAGGTCTAAACAAATCAGCGGCTATTGGTCGAGAGATAGACGAGTCATTCGTAAATGCCCCAGACTGGATGAAAGGCAAAGGACTAAGGCTTAAGGGTCAAGGTCTTCATGAGGTAGGTTCTAGTGACGGAAATAATCTAACCGGAACCCTGTACGTTCTGGCTGAGGATAGTGAGGGTAATTCTTTTCCTTACTTCCCGCCTTTAACTGCGACAAGAAACTTTGCCGACAACCAGCCTCTTAACCTTGAATTCGGAGAGGCGTCTCAAGTTCTAGCTGGCACAGCGCACATGATCCAACAAATTGGTCCTAAGATCAGTCGGGATGTGCGAGCAGCAAAGATTCACACCATGTACGGCGGAAACAAAGACTTCGATGCGGCAGTTACCGCAAAGATGGAGACGGTTCGCAAAGGTATTCAGAGTGGCGCAAGTCCCACGCAAAGCGCTCTCTTAGGAAACATTGGGGGTGGTACTGTATCGGAGAAGCTGGCTTTCACAAAGACAGATGAATATCGCCGAGAGATAGAGCACGAAATGCTTTTCGGACCGTCAGACGATACAAGCGAACAGTTCAAGATTTCAGACTGGTTCGACCAAACAAGCTCAGCTCTTTCTTCAGCCCCATTACCTAAAGGCATTAAAGCAGCAAACCTTGGCGACCTTATGTCGCAGCGAAACGCTGAGTTTAATTATCAGAACGCATCAATACTTCAAGGTTACTACGACGAAGACGGCAATATCGAAGACGCTGCCGGATTACTCGATCAGTTAAAACTCCTAAATTTACTGTAAATACTTGGTGAGAATTTATGCCGTTAAAGTCTGTAACTCAGTTCTCAAACAAAGAGTACTACGCAGCTAGAGATGCCTTACTAGAAGAAGAAACCACAAGCCTTCAGCCTACTGAGGGTCAGCCTGCGCCCGCCCCAGAAGTCGATCCAACTTTAGATGCAGCTCCAGAGGTTGACGGTAATTTCGTTCGCGGTCTAAAAGGCGGTGTCGATAACATGCAGGCTCTCGGTGGAGGGCTTAAAGCGTTAGCGGGTTCTGTAGTTGGCAACGAAGAAATGGTTGCCGAGGGCATGGAGTATTACCAAGAGCAGACAGCTGAAGCGGAACAGTACAAGCCTGACAGCACGTTCCAAGAGATCGATAGCGCAACAGACTTTGGCGCGTGGGCTGCTTACACGATAGGTTCTGTCGTTCCTGATCTGGTTGGGATGGTAGGCACAGCTGGAGCCGGTGGATTGCTGGCTAAGAGTGCGGTTAAGCAAGGCGTCACAGAGATGGCGGAGACTCTGTCAAAGCAGGCGACCGAGAGGCTGATAAAGGAAGGCATTGAAGATCAGGCGGCAGAGAAGATCGCCCGAAACATGGCGGATAAGTTCGCTAAAGACAAGATAAAGAAGATGACTACTAGAGGTGCTACGGCTGGTGCCTTTACTTATGGGACTCAGCAGGGTGCGTCAAGCACGTTTGCTAGAACTCTAGAAGAAACCGGAGAAGAAGCTCCACTCGCGGCAGCAGTTTCAGGCTTAACTGTCGGAGCGCTTAACGCCCTTCCTGCATTCTCTGCTCTGACCAAGTTTCTTCCTAAAGGTAAGGTAGATGAGGCTGGCGAGTTTATCTCTGGCGTTGTCAATGATAAGCCTGCGTGGGTTGGAGAGTTCGTTAAGGACGTGACTACGCAAATGGGCGTGGAGAGCGGAACCGAAGCTTTGCAGTTGATCGTCGAAGAAGAAATTATCTCTTTCGTCAACAACAACTACACTGAGAATGAGAGCCGAGAATACTTTGACTACATAAGCAATGAGCGCAAGCGAAGCTCTCTTATTGAGGCTTCAGCGGCAGGATTTCTTTTCGGTGGCGGAACAGGTGTAGTCGGTGCTGGAGTTAAAGGCGCGACTGGGGGCTACAATTCAAAAGCTAACCTTGGAGATGATGCCAAGATAGTTCGCACCCGCTCAATGAATGATCCCGAGTTCGCAGGTCGAATTCGGCAGATGTACGATGAGGCTAGAACTAATGCTGCAAATGGCGTCAGGTCTATTCCTTTGGGTGATCAGTCGTTTCTTGACGACAATCCGCCGCTAACAAATGCCGAGCGCAGAGAAGCTGGTCTTACCGAGTTGACTAACTATGACGGCACTGACATGGACATTCCAGATTCAGGTCCGGATGTGGATGTGCCAGCAGTTGCTTCGGTAGCAGTCGATCAAGAAAATTCGGAGTTCGGGGAAAATACATTACCCCCCTCGCCTCAATCCCCACAGGCAGACATAGTCACCGACTTCCCTGCATCTACAGCTACGGGCGCTACTAAGGTAAGGAAGGGCATAAGGCAGTTTGGTCACGAGCATACTTTCGATGCGTCAATGTCTCCTCAAACTAAGCCAATTCAAGATCAGCTCATTGAAATTGCTGTTGCGGCTAACACGCCAGAAGCGCTTGACCCGACTAACACCGATACGGTGGTCGAAGCTATAGACATGGATGACATCGAGAGAGTCTTCAGCCGAAACCAAGAGTTTGCGATAAAGCTTGAGTCAGGCGAAAGGGCTGACCTCCCTACTATTCAGGAGGCTTACGGAGATAAGTCAGCAGAGATGGAGACATTAACTGCTGGTGTTATGGCTGATCTTTCAGCTAACGGTTTACCAAGAAGTTTTGTGGACGCAGTCAGTGGAGTGTTCGTACACAAGCAGTCTCAGGTTACATCTCCGGCAATAACGGGGAACACTACCAACGGGATATCTATTAACGCAGACCTTCTTGGCAAGGCGCTAACGGAGCAAGATTCGCTAAGCGAGCTTGGCTGGACTTTGGCTCATGAGGTTTATCATGCAGCGGACAACTCGTTTAATCTAAGTGCAGCTGATCCCAGTTTGGACATACGCGTCGATGAGATGGGCGAAGACCCGTCAGTCTTTATGGGCGAAGTCATGCAGGAGATCTTTGAGAACTGGACAAAGGCGACTGATGTGGGCAGACGTTTTGACTACCCATTCAATGATCTTAATGATGAAATATTAGACACCAGCAAAGATAACGGAGAGATCAACCGCCGTTACCAGAAAGAAGTCTTCGCTCAGCTGGGTGCATTCTTTCATTCAAATCCAAAACAATTAAAAGCAGAAGCTCCTTTAGCGTATAATTACATTAAAGGCATACGAGACAAAAACCTACAGACTGCCGAAACAGTAGAGGCGCAAGATGAAGTCATTCAAAGTACCAGCCCCGCAGACACCTCCCAACCTGAAGGCATATCAGGAGAAGTTCGGGCACCGCCAGAGTCCGGAGTCATCGAGGGCATTCAGCCTGACGCAGTTGGACGCGATAGCGAAACAAGCGCTAGAAGCGAACCAGCCGATACCGGAGTGGCGAGACCGCAGCAAGATGGTACTGGACAACGTGAACGACGCGATGTACAAGAACGCGAAGTAACGACAGAACAGCCTCGAACAGAGGTTGAACTAAAGGCTACCAATAAGAAACCTACCTTTAAGAAAGCTGACAACTGGGAAGATACCGGTGAGCAGATCATTACGTTTGATGACGGTGATCGATATACGGTCTACTTTGACGAGGACTCAGCCGAGTCTGGAGAAGAGCAGTGGTACACATCTGCTGACGGTACATTTACTGGCGCTGAAGCAATGCTGGGTGAGACTAAGGCGGAGACTATTACCGCCCTACAGGAACACCGTCAAAAATTATTGGACGCCGGAGAAAAATCTTACAACACCCCGCTTGATCCTCAGGTAGGGGGTGATACCACCTTTAAAGCTTGGGACTTTATAAGCGATAAGGGTCAGGTAACAGAGAAGCAGTTACGCGCCAAGTTTAAACGTCTAGAAGACAACCAGTTCGACAACCTAGTTGAAGGTCTGTTGGGCGAGACTGATCCGGAAAGCGTTATCACTTTAGAAGACGGCAAGTTCCTGTCCTATGAGTATGTTCAGGAGAGAGACTTAGATGCTCTTCAGTCAGATCTTGACGACACGGACTTTATCAAGAAGTCAGATCTATCCCCGATGGCGCAAGAGATAACTGCGTCAGATGTGCTTTACGGTAACGAGTCCCTAGACATTGTAGGTACTAGCCGTAACGGTGCGACAGTTGTTGTTGATCTAGGGAGAGCCTTTGACGACAGGGTTAGAAAAGCTACTGGCGGCAGAAACCTTGGCGACCAGACTCCGGAGAACGCTGCGATAGTCTCAGACCTTATAGCCCATGAAGCTGTTCAGGCTATGAAGACTGACGGCAATGCCGGTGAGTGGTATCAGGAGAAGGTTGCCAATGCCATGAGCATAGCGGCTAAGGAGTTCCCTGAGCTAGAGGCTGATGCGAATGCGAAGTTTGCCTTCACCTCGATCATGGCGATCACATCAAATGGCGCGTCAGTTCCAGACAACTCTGTTAATACATTCGAGATCTATCAGGAGTACAGGGACAGTAAAGTATTCCCTGACTTTGGCGTAGGCGTGACATCGGAGGCGATGAAGAATGCCTTTGCTTTACTTAACCGCCTCATTGAACAGAACGGGATCGACAGTACCCGTCAGTTTATGGACGTTGATGTTACGGTAAAGGAGCTTAAAGACTCTTTCGGTCTGGCAGTATCTGGCGAGCTAATGGGAACCGAGCTAAAAGGCTCAGCCATCATTGGACCTAAGATTGGTGGCGGTTTCTACCAGAACCTTAATGGAAACTTTGACCCCCTGACTATGGACCGATGGTTCATGAGAACGTGGGGCAGGCTGACAGGAACCTTGATGGCTGACGCCGAGAGGAAGCTGCCTGTTCAGATGGCTAAGTTTAGAGAAGTTGCGTTAGGTGACGAGTACAGATCGAAGCTAAAGAAAGATGGCATCAACAGATCTCAGTTAACTAAGGACGATGAGTACGCTAAAGCGTACGGAATTAAAGTGCAGTCAGCTTATGCTAACGGTGGCTTCAAAGACAAGAGCGCCATCAACAAAGCTGCGAATAACTTCAAGAATTCGCAAGGTGAAAAGCAAGCGCCACAGAACGGCAAGGAACGAGAGTACATTCGTAGCGTCATGAGAATGGCTCTAGATAAAGTTAACGAGACCTCGGGTCAAGCCCCTGTTAATATGGGTGCATTACAAGCGATCATCTGGTATCCAGAGAAAGACTTATACAAACAACTAGGAGTAGGCAATGCAAAGTCAGAGCCAACAGACTACGAAACAGAATTCGGTAAAATCGTCGAATCGCGTCAAGGACGAGAGCAGAAGCTATCTGGATCAGTCGGAACTGCACAGCAATCAGGATCAAGAGGAGTTCAATCAGGCGTCCAGCCAGATGTCCAAGACTCAGATCAATCTAGCGGCAGACAAGCTGAGCAATTTGATTCAAGCCAAGATCCCGACAAGCGCAGAAAAGACAGAAAGCGAGCCTACAAAGAACTTCGTAGTGCCCGACCATCTGATAGCGGGAGTGTCGCGAATGAAGGAAGTATACCCCGACGCTTCAGACGAAGAGCTGGCAAACATTCTCAAATACTCGTAGCAGGACAGAAAGTATCTGGCTACAAGCGCGAGCTAGAGACTGGAGCCAAAGCAGCATTACAGCTAGTCAACACCTATAACGGGACTGTTGTCGAGCTGGTCAAGAACAAAACCAACGCACAGCTATTCGCAAGTAAAATGCAGGCATCAAAGGACGCAAGCGATTTTGGTGCTGCGGTCTACGTGTATCCTCAGTCCGAATATCAAAAGATGCAGATGTTCATGACAGAAGACGGGTCTGCTGGCATAGCTATTGAGAACGGCGACACAATAGTCTCTCTTTACAGCGACGGAACCAATCCTAACGTCACGTATTCTCTGGCTTCACTGGCGGTCGAAGAAGGCGGTCTATACTCTGACGCTTTCGATACTCAGCTTCCTATCATTTATGAAGACGTTGGGTTCAAGGTTATTTCTCGACTCAAGTGGGATGACTCTCAGGCTCCTTCAGACTGGGACAAAGATACCTTTAAGGTCTTCAATAACGGCAAGCCCGACGTTGTGTTCATGGTTGTCGATCCAGAATATTTTGGACCGTACTCTAGAGATGAGGGCTACTACGTTGAGACATACGATGAGGGTCTGCGCTCCGTCAGAGAAACCAGACGACCAGAGCAAGAGAGAATATCTCCCAAGCTAAAGCAAGCGGTGCAGGATCGAATTAATCGCAACATAACAGCCACCACGCTGAATGAAATATTTAGGCAGGAAGGACGTTACGTTAAGCCTATGCAGCCTGACATGATTGCGCCCCTTCCTGACGACGCTAAATACCTTAACGCTCTGACCAAGACCAATCGTGAGAAGGCAGGCACCCCCAGCAAAGAAACTTTCTGGATGGCTGATGTCCTTGAAGATGGAGTTCGTTACGGATCAAGGCTGGACATCCCCTCTTATAACTCGAATGCTCTCTCTAAAGATGAGCGTGTGGACGTTGTCACTGTTCACGTCTCCAGACCTAACGCGAAAGCAGGGTCGGCGGGTAAGCGTCTTGGCTACTATCCAACAATGCGTCTACGCAATGGCTTGTTTGCTGTGCCAGAAAAGGGCGCTTCAAAGATAGCTTTGGGTGCAGATAAAAACACTATCGCCACAATCGAAGGCGATTATGTTCAGGCGGATCATGAGCAGAACAGACTAGACTTCATCCGGTTTATGGATGATCCAGCTTGGACTCAGGTATCCATGAATCCTGAGCGGCACTCGTTCTACTACGACCTTGAATCACAAACGCCAGTGGTTAGTTTTAGTGATGCGATTCAGGTGGGCAACCTAATCATAGCTAAAGATGTCGAGCCCGCCGACGTTGATACGTTCTCTTTCATTAAGAAGAAGCAGATCAATAAAGAGACCGGCACTCTAGATGATGGATCTCAGTCAACTAACGCCTTCACCTACAATGACGAGATAGATGGTCAGGCTGACCTGTCGAGAAGACTGAAGAACAGACCTATCTATAAGTCTTTAGTTGATAAGTATGCCCAGCAAGAAGACTTTGAGGCTCAAGCAGCAGAGTATCTTGGCATGGGCAGACTACCGGCTGAGCTGTCTCCAAGAGATCAGGAAAACCTAGCTCACGGTAAAGTTCAGAACGATCTAAACGACTTCCATGAAAACTTTGTTGATCCGTTGGGTGACTTGATAGCCGAGTTAAAGGCAGACCCAGACGCAATTGGAACGTACTTGATCGCAAAGCATGCAGCCGAGCGTAACGATGTCATTGCCGGAAAGGTAAAGGCGCAAAGAGATCGCAACATTGCTCGGACTGAAAAGCAGATGGAGTCCTTGCTCGATGACGTTGAGTCGGATCACACCGTGCAGCTTGAAAATCTTGCGGTAAAACTAAAGAGCTATAAAGAAGACCCGCTTCTTTTCCAAGATACCGGTTCTGGCATGACATATGACGAAGCTCGGAGTGTTTTAAACCTTGCTGAGAAAGAAGGCACCAAGGCGGACATGGAGCGCATCGCATCCAAGGTTTACGACATGCTCAAGCACCAGAGAGAAATAATGGTTAGCTCTGGGCTAATGGATGCCGACTCTGTTGCAGATTGGGAAGCAACTTATGAGTTCTATGTGCCCCTTAAAGGCTTCGCAGCTGAACCTGAAGGCGACACTTACAAGCGTACATCCAAGGCAAACGGTTTCTCTGTGGTAGGAAGTGAGAGCATGAAGGCTAAGGGTCGAAAGACTCTTCCAGTTAACCCGCTGTTCACCGCCATTGAAGATGTCCAGATGAAAATTATTCGGGCGCAAAAGAATCAAACCGCCCAAACTTTCTTAGACCTACTCAGTAAGCTGGGTAACAGTGACAGCTATACGATATACAACAATAAGTTTAGACCCCCTAAAGACAGCGATCATCTGACCATGCAGGATTTAGATCAGATGGCTAGGGACACCCGTACAAATGGCGACCCTAAGTATGTACAGGTTAAGAAAGGTGGTCAGACGTTTTTTATTCACTTCAAGTCTGACACTCTAAACCATGCCTTGCAGGATATGAGTGTTGCTGCTTTGGATAGAAACAACACCCTTATGGATAAGGCGCTTACATTTGCGACTAGGTTCCAGACGTTCCGCAGAAACATGCTGATCAACTATAACCCTTCATGGGGGCTGGTTAACCCAATTCGAGATGTTCAGACAGGGTTAATGTATGCACTTGGCGAGAAAGATAAGAAGGGCAGTCGAGTACAGGGCGATAACCTTATAGGGAAGATGGCGCAGAGCTACCTTCCATCAATGAGAGCCATGTATAGAACACTTCGCGGCAAGCCTGTTATTAACGAGATGGGTAAGTACGCTGCCGAATTCATGGAAGACGGTGCTTCAACAGGACTGATGCTTGTAAGAGATCAAGCTGAGCAGTTAAGAATCCTGAAGAACAAGCTCAAGCGAGGCTATACCCGAGAGGCGCTTACCGCTATTGGGGACTGGGTTGAAGATTTTAACTCGACAATGGAGAACGCTGTTCGTCTCGCTGCTTACACTGAAGCTAGGAAGGCAGGAACAGACAGACAGACGGCTGCGACACTGGCTAAAGACTTAACTGTTAACTTTAACCGTAAAGGTGAAAACACAGCTCAGGTAAATGCTGGATATCTGTTTTTCAATGCGGCAGTTCAGGGCAACTTAAACATTGCTCAGGCACTCGGTAGCGACAAAGGTAACTTCACCGCAGCCAGAGGTACGGCGGCAGGTCTAGTTGTGCTTGGTACTACTATGGCTGTTATGAACATTCTGTCTTCTGAAGAGGATGAAGATGGCGAGAAGAATTATGCTGACCTTCCGGAGCATGCAAAGAACAGATCGTTGCTTTTCATGTATAACGACCAAGAAGGTTTCGCGCTGCCAGCACCTTACGGCTACAACTTCTTTACAAACATTGGTCGTCTATCGGCTGAGATGGTTTTTGGAATCAACACTCCAGAAGAGTCTGCTCAATATCTGGCTGAGAATGTACTGCTCAATTTCGTACCAATCTCACCGTCATCTGGTGACAACTGGGAAGAGATGGCTAGAGGGTTCTACCCTGATCTTTTGGAAGTGCATCTAGACATGCTTGCCAACAAGAACTTCTTTGGCAGTGACATCTACATTGAGCAGAACTCGTTCATGATCGAAAGATCAAACGCTTACAACTCTAGACGCTCCACGGACAAGGCGTTCACCAGCACTGCCAAGTTCCTTAACGACGCTACAGGTGGCGACAAGTACGAAGATGGCGTCTTATCTTTCAACCCTGACAAGATGCAGTATGTCTACGAGTACTTCTTGGGCGGCGTGGGTCGTTTTGTTAGCCAGACCGGAGACGTTGCAGCTCGCATGATGGCTGACGAAGAGTTCAGGAAGCAAGACCTGCCGATCATTGGCACGTTTTACGAAAGTCCATCTGAGTACGAGGATCGATTCGAGTTCTATGCTAACTGGGAAGAGAGCAGGAAGATTGAGGCTAGGCTGAAAGAGGCTTCAACAGAAGAGGAGCTGGTTGGTTTGAGGCAGAAGTATCAGTCATTCATTCCTGTCCTTGATGGCGGCAGAAACAGCCCTTACAAAACAGCCAACAGAGATCTGCGAAACATCTCTAAGACAAGGAAGATTGTAGAGGCTCAAAACATTCCGGAAGAGCGACGCAGAGAGATGCTTAAGAAGTTGCTAGATAACGAGAATAAGATCTTTGACCTGTACAACAAGATGTATCGCAAAGCCGAAAAGGGCGTTAAATAAACACACTAGCGTCGAGATAAGGTCATGAGGGGTAACTGATGATAGCTGAAATTGCAGCAGCTAATGCGGCATTTCAAGTCATAAAGGGAGCGTTAACAAATGGCAGGGAGCTATACGATGTAGCAGAACAAGCTACAAAGTACTTTGACA
>Ga0208643_1001501_pt1 | contig 12721 bp, 13 predicted proteins | sample VirMetDEL_Nov_12_FD_184516 | JGI IMG/M metagenome (GOLD analysis project Ga0208643, IMG submission 184516) | Aqueous microbial communities from the Delaware River and Bay under freshwater to marine salinity gradient to study organic matter... | ecosystem: Environmental > Aquatic > Marine >... | reverse complement strand
CTTGAGATGGGTAATACCAAACTACTTCAGTATATAAATTATTTATACCTGCATAAATCTGTTGACCTTTTGTAGTATCTGCTTGATCATAAACATAGTCTTCAACAGAACAAGGTAGAGATTTAACAGTACCATCAAACATAAAGAAACCATTATTAGACATCCAAAACGCAGCACCATCTATTTCAATCGCTGCATTCTTACCAATCAATCCACAGTTAGTACCAACTTGCTCAAATCCAAATGTAAAAGGCGCACCAATAAATTTCATGGTGTACAATGCATTATCAGTCCAAACTAGAATTGTTTCTTTTGCTTTTAAAGAACCTATAATTTTAGTTCCGTCTTGTAATCTTTGTGATCCAGCACTGTTAATAGCTGTTGGTGTGTAATCATTTATATCTTCTTGATCAGAAAATCTTATAAACATATCATCTTGAGTTGATGTATCTCCAATAGTTGTTTCAGTTCCAAGATGAATCAAGTGACGTGTTGTAGGTGATACTAAAGATACTCTAGTTGCAGTAGGGTTATTCGTTGTTTGAAAACCTGATGTAGTTGTTGATGCTCTTGTTGTTAATCTTGCAGCGTCTCCTGCATTCCATGTAAATGTTTTACCGTTTGCAATTGTTGCAACTAACACTTGACCAAAATTACTTAAACTCCAGAGGCCTGGTTCCAGACTCACGTCAGATGCTGAAGCTGCTTCTCCCCATGCACCACTGCCCCAACTATCAATACCCCAACCATATCCATAAGATTGTTCTGCTGGACCAACTTGTTCATAAGGTTTAACTTCTAAACTACCACCTGTTGATACTGTTGCTGTTGCATTAGAACTTTGTGTAATTGTAAATACACTTGAACTTGTAACACTTGTTACTTGAAATAATTTATCTTCGAAATCAGAATTTGTATAACCTGTTCCTACCGGTAAAGTTACATTATCTAATAATACAATATCTCCTGCACTTAAACCATGAGAAGCTTTTGTAATAGAACAAATAGCTGAAGCATTTGTTGTTGCAATAGTACAAGATGTTAAAGTAGTTTTTAAAGGTGTTACATCATAAAGTTGACCTTCAAAATATATAAGTAAAAATTTATCTGTTCCAATTGCAATGTATCTATTTCCATCTAAGTCTACGAATGCAAACTGACGTCTTGCAACACCAACAATTGTATCTGTAACTAATGATGACCAACCACCAACTTTTTCAGGTAAGTTATATCTGAATCTTACATTATCACAATCAACCCATCTGTTTTCTGCACCAGATGTGGTATCTTGTTTATCTATTCCTGGTAAGACTTTAAAATCAATTAGAGCCATGGTCCATGCTCCTATATTTTATCTTTATAGATCCAGCCTCTAGTTGCATTGACATACACTAAAGTAAATGCAGCACCATTAGTTGAAACAACTAAATTAGAAGCGGCGCCTAAAATATTAGAACTGTTTCTACCGATTGTTAAATTGTTTGATGCAAATGCATTACCACTATCAATAAAATGTACTTCATTACCTATTGCAGGAGATGCTGGTAAGTTAATTGTAACTGCAGTACCAATACCACTTCCTGAAGTATTTATTAATAATTGATCTCCATTAACTGCTGTATAAGTAGAAGGTGGAGTGTAGTATCCTTTTGTTTGTAATTTTCCTGTGATGTTTGTGCCATCAGAATATAAAACTGTTGTTGATCCAACCGGTAAAGCAAGTCCTGTACCTGAAACTGTTTTAACTGTTAATGTATAATTAGATGAAGACCTAGCTGTTGCATCTTCTACTATAAAAACTCTTTCAGCACCATCAGGCATAGTAACTGTTCTAGCTGCTGTTAAAGTTCCTGTTAATTTATAATATAAATTTTTACCATTTGCTGTTGCATGAGTAGCTAAAGATAAAGCAACGTCCGCTCCACCTACTGCAAGTGATAAATAACCACTAGCTGCTTGTTCTAAAATTTGTAAGTTTGTATTAGTAATTGTACCCCAGGTTCCTGATTTTTCCCCTGTGGTTATTAGTTCTAGTTTTAAATCTGTCGATGTACTTGATGCCATAATTCTCCTATGCGTCGGGGTCTATCGGGACCCAAACTTGATTTACTCCTGGTGGTATTGGGTTCCATGATATCACACTTACGGGGTTAGTTGCAAGTTCTAATTCATTCCCTGAAACAACTACTGTTTGACCTATTTTAATAACTACATTACCTGTAGCTAAATCTACTCTTTGTCCTGTAGGTAAAACAATTGATTTACCTTCAATAACTACATTACCTACTGAAAAGTTTAATCTTTGTCCACTTACAGTTACAAATATACTAACTCCGCCTGGATCAGCGAAAGGTGAGTTTGCAAAAGGTGTAGCTCCAAATAACATTATGGTGTTTGTATCCTTGTCCAAGTTTGTGAGACGCCTGGTACTACACCATCCCATTGTTTAATGTTTATAGAAGTAGGTACTGCTATTTCTAATCCTACTCCAGTTGTAATTACATTTGCTTTAGCTTGAATTGTAACTGTACCTGTTGATAAATTTTGTCTATTACCTGTAACAATTGCTGTTGCGTTTGCTTTAGCTGTTGCATTACCAATCGCTATCTCTACTGCACTTCCTGTAACGGTAACATTTGCTTTTGCAACAACAGATACATCACCTGTATCTAAATCAACTCTAGATCCTGTAGGTAATATAGTTGCAGCTGCAGTTGTTGAAACTGTACCAGTAGATAATTCTACTCCTGATCCTGTAACATTGTATCTAAATTGGAAAGTAACAGTTCCTGTATCTAATTCTAAAATACTTCCTGATGGTACAACTGTCGCTTTACCTATTGTTGTTACATCACCTGTATCTAAATTAACTCTTGATCCTGTAACTCCTACAACGTCAATACCTTTTGCTGTACCTGTATCTATTTCAAAAGGACTACCTGTTGTAGTTGTTGTAGCACCTGCTGCAATAGTAACACTTCCTGTTGCTATCTCTGTTGCAATACCTGATACACCAATAACATCGGCTACTTGGACATTACCTATTCCAATATTAAATCTACTACCATTCGGTAATATAATTGCTTTACCAACAATACCAACAGTACCTGTTGATTCGTTAATTCTACTACCTGTTACAATCGCTAATGCATTGGGATTAAATCCTGGGTCTGCAAAAGGTGCTGATGCAAATGAAGTTCCGCCAAAAAACATAAATATAAATCCTTAAAAGGAGACAGGGGGTATGTGGTGGTGCCCTGCCTCCATCTAAAGATTATATCATCGTTTAAACCAAGAAGGAAGACCTAAATGAGGACGCTTGTCAAACATATTATCTCTAGCGCCTGGCGTTTTACGATTATTATAATGAAGAAATACTTGTACGCATTCCTTACCCTTGAACTTATTTCTCCAATGCTCTAATTCACAACCAGAATATACTAGCATATCTCCTGGTTTTAAATCTACTTTAATACCTTTTTTGCCAGTCTCTCCAGATGGTTCTAAATAAATTGGCCAATCATCACCACCTAGATTCATGGTCGTAGATATCTCACAACTAAATCGATCTTTGTGTCTTTTTAAAATATCACCTTTTTTATAAATTCTAGCATATGTATATGCTGGATATAATTTTAATCCTGTTGCTTCTTCCATTTTAGGAAGACATTTTAATAATAAAGTTTCCATAGCCATATTAGAATACTGACTATATGTATTTGGAATCTGTTCATTCTCACCTTCGTAATAACCAATAATAGTTTCAAATGGTGAAAAGTATCTACGCTCTCTACAAGTATCATAAACTTGCTTTTGCATAGCAAAATAATTTGCAACAAAAGCTGCTAGGTCCTTTGATATTGCTTGTTTGATTACTGTATATTTTTTCTTTTTAAACATCTTTTGCCATCTCTTTCGGCACGGCTTGTATATTCCAATGTATAAATCTAAATGGTTCTATACCAAAATCTACTGCATACTCGTGTTCTAGAAATCCTGGAAAGATAATTAATGTACCAGGCGTTGGTTTAAAGTGAACAAGTTCTGAACCTGGCCAAACACCTTTTTGGTTTGGTTTCATTTTTAATTTTGTAGCACGAGCACCTGTTCTTGGTTCATGAAATATTGGGTATGATGTTTTATCACTGCACTTTAAAAAATAAAAACCTGATACGTGTTGATTCCAATGTATATGTGCTGAATGATGACCACCACCTTTTTTAGCAAATTCTTGTACCCATAATTCAGAAAACATAGTTGTGTATTGTGACATATCAAAACCTTGATGATCTAAATACTCCCAAGACTTTTGACCAATGTAATTTCTAAAATCTAAAAAATCATTATCCATTGTTAAAGGTGTTGAGTGATGTGATAATCCAAAGTCACCATATTTTTTTATATGGTCTTTATTTCTATTTCTTGCTTCTTTAACATATTTGTTAGATGCTTTGTTTAATGATTTTACAAACTCTGGTTTTTGTTCTGACCAGATAGCAGTGTTAAAATAGTTACTTATATACATTATTTAAAAGGCCTTCCTAAATGCCAAACTACAAGACTATATCTTGTGCCTGATGTTACGGGTTTAACTCTATGCCATACAAAAGAAGGAAATACAATAATAGAACCTTTTGGTAATATCTCTTTTGCTCTTCTTAAATGTTTGGCTTCGTCTCTCATATGTGGATCGTAGTTTCTAAAATCAAATTCTAATTCACCACCTGTGTATTCTGAACCATCTGTTAACTGACAAGTCATAGATAGTTTTCGAATTCTGCCGTGCTCTGGATTATTAACATCGTCTCGTTGATATGGTTTATCCCAACTATCACAGTGCCAATCATAATATTGGTTATGTTTATATTTTGTAAATTGACAAGACTCACTTCTTTCCCAATCAAAGTTCCAACCAGCTTTTGCATTTGCTTCGTGAACGTATGGGTGTAATTCTTTATATATCCAAGTATCATTTAACCAGACTAAATCAGAATTTCTTTTTCTTTTTAAATCTTTTATTTGATCTTTATTTAATTCTTTATCACCATACCCACCAGTTCTTGCCATTGTTTCTTCTTGTTGATTAGCATAAGCTATTACATCATCACAAAACTTTGGTGTTAAAGCTGCAGGGAAATGCCAGTAGTAATTAGATATATTCATAAGTTATTGTTTGCACAAAGTTTAATGAATCTTTTTGTGTGTTAGTTAGATAATACATATTAGTTGATGGAAACAATATGAACATATTGTTTTTAAGTTCTATGTCCCAACTTCTTCCTTTACGTCTGTTATCTTCAAAGTGTATTCTGACCATACAATCTTTGACTTTTACACCATATAATAATGTAAAGTCTGGAGAGTTACGTAGATCCACTGGATCAATATTTAATAAAGGAATAGTTGTTTCCGCAGGTTTATAGATATTTCCCCACGTTGATTTGTTAACTAGATTGATTCCATATTCAAGACCGATGTGATCTCGCATATATGTATTTAACATATCCCAAGTTCTTGAGAATGGAAAATCTTTGTTTGAATAAGTTGATTGTAGAATGTCGCCAGTTAATTTATTTCGGTCGATGTCCCAATACTTGGGCATTTCTACATCACCAAAATATAATGCTTGCTCTGTTAAAACTTTCTTTTGCATACCACCACCAGATATATATTATGCTAGACTATTTGTCAAATCCCAGGCTTGAGTTTCTTCATTCCAGTTGTAACCCCATCTGTGAGTTCCAGCTGTATTTTGATCTTGTTGTTCTTGAGTTAAAGCAGGTGCATCACCGATTGGAGATTTCCAAGATGCAGTTGCAATATGTTTTACCCATGAAGCATATGGTTTTTTAGGCCAGAAGATTTGATCATCTTCATCCCAAGTATAACCTATACCTGCATAGTTTCCTCTAAATGGAGTTCCACCGTTTTTATGTTGACCACCAGATGTATTGTATGAAGTTTGAATCCACATTTGTGCAGGCCAATTATTGTGTGTTTCTAAATATTGTTGACCTACTGCTTCGTCTTCAACTCCGTCAGCGTTTAACATATCAGAATTATTCAAAGTTAATACTTGAATAACTTTACTGTTCGCTCCTAATTTTGCAAAATGTGCCATAATTATTCTCCTTATATATGTTTTTTATTTATTTGTAAATACATCATTATTATTGAAATTTGTATCTAATAATAACAATTCCTGATCCACCTGTTGCTCCTGATAGGTTAGCTGGATTAGAATAACTCGCTGTAGAACCTCGTCCACCTCCACCGCCTCCAGTATTTGCGGTTCCTGCAGTTCCTGCATTACTACCTCCTGCTCCTCCTGCTCCACCTCCACCTGCGCCACCATTTCCTGCACTTACATTGTAGTATGGATAACCACCACCTGCTCCACCACCTCCACCAGCATAACCTGTTGATGTGCCTACAATTTCTGAATATACACCTGTACCACCTGCACCTGATGAACCTCCCCCACATCCTGGAGAACCATTTCCACCAACAGCACCTGCACCACCTCCACCACCTACTTTCGCTAAATATTGCCACGAACCACCATTATTACCTTGAGGAGGACTTACTGGAGGAGTATTACCTGCGCCTGCACTACCCCCATATCCACCACCTCCACCTGAACCTCCAGCTGCACCTGTAATTCTACCTGGTGGTTGATCCATATAAAAATTTGATCCGTGACCTCCACCAGCAGAGGTAATAGAAGAAAAAACAGAATTAGAACCAGAGTTAACGCCAGGATAAGAATTTCCACTTGAAGAAGTTCCACCTGCACCTATTGTAATTGGAAAAGCTGTTGCTGTTACTGTTAAAGCTGTTGGTGTTGCTAAAGGACTTGCAGTATAAGAACCTGATACAGGAGTTGAATGTGATTCTCTGTAACCACCTGCACCTCCACCCGATCCACCTAAATCAGAACTTCCTACTCCACCGCTTCCTCCACCTGCAACTACTAAATAGTCAACTGAATTTGAACCAGCAGCATTTCCTGCACAAGAAACTGTAAAAGTTCCTGGTCCTGTAAATTTATGAATTTTAAAATCTCCACAAGTAGTAATTGTACCACCTGTAGCTGTTACAAATTTTATATCTTCAGTAATATCCGCTGCCTTCGAAGCATCGGTAATAACCCAACCTTTTGTTGAGTCTACATAAATTAGAATGATTGAACTTCCTTCGACAGTAATTTCAAAATTAGTTGTTGAACCTTGAATCTTGTTTCCGTTTGCATTTAAAATACATTTATTTGTATCAAATGTATTTGCATAATCTTTGATACCAACCACATCACCAGCAGAAGGTGACGCTGGTAGGGTCACTGTAATTTGACCACTTGTTGTATTTACAAAAAAACCTTGGTTATCTGTTGCTGTAAAACTTGCAGTTTTAATATCTCCAGGTTTCCAATCAACTTCACCTCTTAAATAAATTGATCCTGTTGTATTATTAATTGTACCACCTGTGATTCCCGCAGTTGAAATTGATCCTGCATTTGTAATTGTTGATCCACCTGATGTAGATACTGAATCTCCACTATCTCCGATAGTTGTTGTTGTCCCTTTTCTTGGACTAATTTTATTTGTCTTAAATTCACTCATAGCTATTGAAATTTGTAACGAATGACTATAATTCCTGATCCACCATTTCCACCTATACCAACACCAACACCAGGACTAAATCCTCCTCCACCGCCACCACCGCCAGAATTGGTTGTACCTGCTGTTCCAACAGCACCATCTTCACCGCCAGCTCCACCACCACCTGAACCGCCAGCTCCTGCTGGACCACCTGTTCTTGCTCCACCTCCTCCGCCACCTGCTCTTGCAGTGGGTGTTGCATTAATTGAACTTGTTACTCCTACTCCACCAGCACCTGCTGTACCACCAGATGTAGCTGCACCAGCACCTCCAGCGCCACCGCCTCCACCACCAGCTTGATTGTTAAAAGGTGATATATTTAAAGGATTACCATTTCCACCATTATTACCTTGAGGAGGACTAACGGGAGGTGTGTTACCTGATCCGCCAGGGACTTGATTTGGTCCTGATGCTCCTGAACCTCCACCACCACCAGATCCTCCAGGATCACCTGCTCTAGCATTAGGTGAACCACTTGGTCCACAACCATTACCACCACCTCCACCTGCTGATGTGATTGTTGAAAAAACTGAATTTGATCCAGGAGTACCTTGTCTAGCACTACCTTCTGGACCAGGACTACCTTGTCCAACACCACCTGAACCGACTGTAATTGGATATCCTTGAGCTGTTACTGGTAAAGCACTTACACCAGATCCTAAAGGAGAAGCTGAATAACAACCACTTGCTGCACCAGAAGATTCTCTAAAACCCCCAGCACCACCTCCTCCACAACCTCTACCACCACCGCCTGCTCCTGCACCTGCAATTACCATATAATCTACTGAATTTGAACCACTAGAATTACCTGCGTTACTTACTGTAAAAGTTCCTGGACCTGTAAATGTATGAATTTTAAAATTTCCTGAAGTTGTTATTGTACCACCTGTTGCAGTGACAAATGAAGGCCCTTCAGTTATATCAGATGCTTTTGCTGCAGCAGTTGATAACCAACCTTTTGTTGCATCAACATAAATTAAAGTTATTGAACCACCTTCAACTTCAATTACAAAATCGTTTGCAACACCTTCGATGTTAGAACCGTTTCTTCCGATTGTAATATTATTTGTATCAGCAGTGTTTGCATAATCTTTGATACCTACTAAATCTCCAGCTGAAGGAGATGCGGGTAGGGTTACTGTAAATGCTGCTGAAGTGGTATTACAAAAATATCCTTCACCTGCTGTTGCTGTAAAACCTGTTGTCTTGACTGTTGTTTGCCAATTAACTTGGTTGTCAATTGTTCCTGTAATTGAAACACCTGTAATTGTTCCTGTGTTTGTTATTGTTCCTGAATTTTGTAAAGCGCCACCACTTGTTAAAGTAACACCGGCTGGAATAGCTACAGTATCGCCACTATCTCCGAGTGTGACTGTGCCACAATCTGTTGTTGGTGTAATTTTGTTAACTTTAACTTCACTCATATTACCTATTGAAATTTGTACCTTATTATTACTACTCCTGAACCGCCGTTTCCACCACCATATGGAGCTGCGTTTCCTGTTCCACCGCCACCACCACCACCAGTGTTTGCTGTTCCGTTTCCTGCTTGAGTTGATCCTGCTCCACCTCTTCCACCTCCTCCTGGAGTTGCTGGTGTTGAAGTACCAGGTGATGATGCTCCACCTGAACCGCCTGATGCTCTAACCACCGGTGATCCATTAATATTTGTTGTTGTTCCTGCTCCACCTGCTCCACCTGTTCTTTGAGGGCTTCCACCGACTCCACCGACTCCACCAGCACCACCACCGCCACCACCTGCATGGCTTCCTGTTGCTTGAGAATTTCCACCATTATTACCTTGAGGGGGACTGACTGGAGGTGTATTACCTACTCCACCTACACCTGGACCACCTTGACCTACTGCACCTGCACCTGAACCACCTGTCATATTGATGTTAGGTGATTTAATTCCTCCACCACCTGTTGATGTAATAGAACTAAAAATTGAAGAATTTCCTCTAGCAGCACAATCAGATGTAGCAGCTCCACCTGTTCCCCCACTTCCTACTGTTACTGGAATTGCTCCTGGTGAAATTGATAAAGAAGTTGAACTTGCTAAAGGACTAGCTGTATATGATCCAGATGTGGTTGCACAGTGAGATTCTCTATAACCACCTGCTCCACCTGAACCTCCGTGGTCTGGTCCTCCACCGCCACCACCTGCAATTACCATATAATCTGCTTTTGCTACTGGACCTCCTCCAGCTGAAACACAAAAAGTTCCCGGCCCTGTAAATGTGTGAATTTTAAAATCTCCGCAAGTTGTTACTGTTCCACCTGTAGCTGAAATAAATACGTTTTTTTCTGATGAACCAACATTTTCATTAACAGGTACCCAACCTTGGGTTGCATCAACATAAACTACAGTTAATGTATTTCTATTTTCATTAATTGCACCATCGTTAGCTACTCCTTCAAAATTAGAACCATTTCTTCCTAAAGTAATAATATTAGTTCCAGCTGTTCCTGCATAGTCTGCGACAGATACAATATCTCCCGCACTTGGAGAGGCTGGAAGTGTTACAGTTATAGCTCCACTTGTCGTGTTAACAAAATATCCGTTTCCACTAACTGCTGTGAAAGCTGCAGTTTTAGCTGTTGTATCCCAATTTACTGTACCTGTTCTACCAAAACCTGTCTGACTTGCACCTGATGCAAGAGTAACGGTATCGCCACTTGCACCTAGTGTAATTGTGTTTGAATCTTCTTTGATGATGTTAGCACCGCATTGATTCTGAATATTGTCTACTTTAATTGTACTTGCCATAATTTTTACCTATTGAAATTTGTACCTTATTACCACTATACCAGATCCGCCAGTTCCACCACCAACATCATTACCTACACCACCTCCACCGCCACCACCGCTGTTAATAGTTCCTACTCCAGCAGGGTTTCCACTAGCGCCACCACCACCTAAAGATGCACCTATAGCAGGTGTGCATAATCCACCACCGGATCCACCGCCTGCAAAATATTGAACACAAGAAGAGCATACACCCGTTCCTGGACTCCATACATTATTTTCAAATCCAGCACCAGAACCACCAGCTCCACCAACTTTTGGACCAGAAGGTCCACCAGCAGCACCAGCAACAATTGCACCTCCACCACCACCAGAACCACCAGAAGTTGGTCCTCCACCGTTTCCACCATTAGTACCTTGAGCTGGGCTAACGGGAGGTGTATTTCCTGTTCCACCACAAGCAACAGAGCAATTCCCTCTTCCACCAGCGCCTGAACCACCATCACTTCCATTTCCTCCACCTGGTGCAGGAGGGGAATTATCTACTCCACCACCGCCACCACCGCCACCAGCGGATGTGATTGTTGAAAAAATTGAATTAGAACCATTTGATCCGTGTGGTGCACAACCAGCAGATCCATTTCCTGGACCTGGAGCAGTTCCTCCACCACCAACTGTTATTGGATATCCTTGTGCTGATACTGGTAATCCAGCAACTCCACAAACTAAAGGTTTAGCAGGAGCACATCCTATACTGAATGTAGTTGCAGAAGCACGAAGACCTCCAGCACCACCTCCAGCACCAGCATCTGCTCCTCCACTTCCACCACCAGCGACTACTAAATAATCTACTGTAGCTGAAAGAGGATTCCCTACTCCAACACTAGAAACTGTAAAAGTTCCTGGGCCTGTAAATTTATGAATTTTAAAATTCCCACAAGTTGTAATTGTTCCTCCTGTTGCAGACATAAAAGTTTCAGCTGTAATATTTGATGTTGAGTCTTGAACATTTTTCCAACCCTCTGTGTCATCCACATACACAAAAGTGACTGATTGACCTTCTGTGTTTAAAACGGCATCTGCATTTACTCCACCAATTTTTTGAGAACCATTTGGTGAAATAGTTAAATTATGTGTTTGAAAAGTGTTTGTATAATCTACAACAGAAACAATATTACCAGCAGTTCCTGCAGGTAGATTCATTGTAAAAGCGCCGCCTGATGTATTTGCAAAATACCCTTCACCATTAGCAGCTGTAAAAGTAGCTGTCTTGATACTTCCTGTTTGCCAATCAACAGTTCCTGTTCTACCAAAACCTGATTGACTAGCACCACTAGCTAAAGTTACTGTATCACCAGAAGCACCTAGTGTTAAGGTAGTTCCGCATTGTGGTTCGATTGCATTTACTTCTATCTTACTCATTAAATAATTACCAATGTCCCTGTTACTGTTTGTGTTCCAGTAATAGTTACTGGTCCTGCTAATACGCCTGAATCAAGAGTTTGGTCTTCGTCTAAAGTAGAGGCGTGAGTTACAACAAATCCTGTTGCTGTCATCACAGGTGATACAGTTCTCTTTGCAGGTAATGTACAAAATACATTTTTAGTTCCCGCTGAAAAGTTTACTGCAGCATCACTGTTAGATGATGATATAATTGTTGTTCTTGATAAAGTGTCAGGAGTTGCATCAGTTACTGTACCAATACCAACCTCATACTCACCAGCTGAATTTAATTCAATTGCATAGTAAGTTGTATTACCAGTTCCAATTCCTGCAACGAAACTTTCATAGCCAGTTTCCGCACCAGCTAGACTCAAAGTTCCTGTTCCAGTAGTTGTACTAGTTTCTTTAACTCTATCGTTAATTACTAAAGCCATTTCTACTCCAAAATTTTATTACGCGTCGCCAAGTCTAATGATTGCATTAGAAGAATCAGCAGTTGGAAACTGAACAACGAAATCACCGTTAGTTGCAGTTTTTGTTCCGCCAAAGTCTAGAACTAATACAGCTTCATTACTTGAACCTTTATAAATCAGTGCTCCTGTTGCTGATAACGTTACAGAACTAAAAGTAGAATCTGCAAAGTCAACGTATGCAATGTTACTTGATATAGCTACACCATTATTAGTTAGAGTATTACCACCCGCTGTATAGTTTGTACCAGATGAAGAAACTTCATTAGTAGTTGTATAAGCAGTTGTTGAAGTACTAAAACCAGTAATATTACTGTAGAGTGCAAGTTTAAAAGTTGATCCACCAGATGAATCAAAATCAAACGTACCACCAAGTAGGTCTGTTTTAAAAGAGTCAGGTA
>Ga0208643_1001498_pt1 | contig 12740 bp, 14 predicted proteins | sample VirMetDEL_Nov_12_FD_184516 | JGI IMG/M metagenome (GOLD analysis project Ga0208643, IMG submission 184516) | Aqueous microbial communities from the Delaware River and Bay under freshwater to marine salinity gradient to study organic matter... | ecosystem: Environmental > Aquatic > Marine >... | reverse complement strand
AGTTGCCAATGTCGCAGCCGTTGCAGCAGCCCCACCGTCAGCAGAGGTGATAAAGCCAGTGTCGTTGGTCAGAGTGGAGATTGCGTCTCCTGGCTGCGTGGCTGTGTCAGCGGTGGCACCCTGAGCCGCTGTTGCGTAATCCGCACTGGTGAATGCCTTGACCTGAGCAAGATTCGTGATCTCACTGTCCATGAGCGCACCAGCAGCAGTCACATTAGTCGTGTCTGTTACATCAGCACCGGCTTCGATGCCTGCCAGCTTCGACCTTTCAGTAGCTGTGAGGACTTTAGTGGTGGTTCCTTCCACCATGCTGTCCATCGAGAAGGCGTCTCCAGCGACAGCGGTTGGGTCGTAAATACTCGCCAGCATGTCGCCAAATTGTGCCGCAGCGACCCCCGTTGAACCAGCGACGGAACCAAACTTATCAGATACAAAGAATTTGGCGTCGGCAGGATCAGACAGGTCTGTTGTACCACGTTTAACAATCAGAACACCTCGTCGCATCGCAGAGGTGAAACCGATGAGGTCAGGGAATGTCGCAAGAGACAGACCCTCAATAGCTTCCTTCATTGTGTTGTAGGTCGTGGTTCCATACTGCACGAACACCTTGTTTGCGTTTGCGAAGTATAGGAACTGTTGAATGGCAAAATCGTTCACACCCACTGTAGCAAGAGTGCCGGTTCCATCATCATAATTCAGAGGATTGACGGTGGTCACGGCAGCCTGAACGGAAGTTCCACCGCCCCCGTTACGGAAGATGTAGTTAAAGGATGCTGGGTTCAACACCGCTGTGGTGATCCGATGAGGATCAGTCTTACTGGCAGCGGAATTACGGCCAAAGGAGAATACTGTACCAGCGGATTTAGCAACCGTCAGGTCTATACCGGCTGCCTCAAAGGCATTACCACTCAGATTGAGATCACCCACTGCGCGGCTCAAGTCGCGTACACCAAGACCCGGCGCATACGAGGGAATTTGGATTGGGAATACGTTACGAATGGACGCCCCAACATGGTCAACACCGCCAAGCAGGATATGGGTCCGCAGCTCATCAACTGTGAAGCTGCGCTGCTGAACAACTGCACCCGCTGCATTGATTGCAATGTCAGTCGAGGTTGCCGTTGCCAGGTCGGTCAGGGTCACTGCCGAGAATGCTGTCCATGTGACGGGAGTTAGGGCTGGGGGTGAAACTGTGTCATCAATGACATATCCAGAACCGGCTGAAATATCGAGTTTAGTAGGGTCTGCGTTGATGGTGAGGACACCACCTTCGGTGATGCCTGTGTTACCAGTTACGCCTGCGAGTACCCCTTCTGCGTCTGTTGCAAAAGCAGTGGCATGTTGCCCATCAAGTAGATCGGCATCGAGCAGGGAGCCTGATCCATCAACGGTTTGGATTGCGGTCATCAGTTGGGCAGGTGTCTGGTCCGCTGTCGCACCTGGTTCAATACCAGCCAGTTTGCTGATCTCAGCCGCAGTTGTGAACTTCTTCGTGGTTGCGGCATCAGAGATGTCATCAGCGTCCAGAACCACTGCGCCTGTTTGGGTGTTTACACTGTCAACCACGTTGACTTCAGCACCTGTGGCTACGCCAGCAAGCTTTGCCTTCTCGGCATCGGTGTAGGCATTGGTGTCCAGTTCAGCCTCGTAGGCTGTCTTGATCTGCGCACCAGTCTGGTCTGCCGTGGCTCCAGCTTCAATGCCATCCAGTTTGGTCTCATCAGCCGTTGTGAAGGAAGCTGTCGTGCCAGCAAGCACGGCGCTGTAACCCTGCACAGTCGTACCAATAGCAGCAGGCTGTAGGGCCGTGTCGGCTGTGGCACCCTGTGCCGCCGTGGCGTAGGCCCCGCCGCCTCCGGTGCCCGCCTCAAAGTCTGAGAAGGAGACAGCTTTTGTTTCGCCGGAAGACGCCTCAAAAAGCAAAAGGAGGTCATTTGCCGAAGGCGTTGATACCGTGACAAGCTGACCGATTGTTTTTACTATTCTCATAGACCTAGCACCGCCGCTGTTTCACCCGCACCGTCGGGATCAGTTCCCGGTAGACCAAGGTTGTCCCATTTGTCGATGTCCGCCGCAGTGCGACCCGTGCTTTTCGCAATGCTGGCAAGCATGGGCTTGATGGCCTGCAATTCCGCAACCACGGCCCGATTGTCTAGCAACTGCCTTGAGTTGTTGTTTGATACGACTTTGGATGGCGCTGTGTATTCCAATTCGGGACCATTTTCACCGACCATGCGCCAACCGCCGCTGTGTGTGCCGCCCGCTGCGAAGCCTGGGGTTTTGATGCCCTTGGCTTCATCAGATTTTGCAATATTGGCGATAATTTCATTCATGGGGACCGTTTTTGCCTGCTTCATGTAGTATTTCAGGCCGTCAAGGTCCGCTGTTCTCCCCAAATACTTCTCATAGGCAGCGCCGATGGCCTTGGCGTCATAGGCATCACTATATTTCTCGTATGGCGTGGTGCCACCGAATGCGTCTGTGGTGAAGCTGGTTGGAATGATTGCAGACTTTTTAGATGGGACCGAAGCGCCGCCGCCGCTCGCCGCTGACTTTGCCGCTTGGAAATTTGCCATGGCATCCGCAAGCGTCATAATCGCGTCATTAATACCCAAAAGGGCGTCAAGCTGCTGCTGCAAAAGTTCAACCTGCGCATCAGCTTGCGCCTGCGCATCAGCAATTTGGCCCTCTAGCAACAGAACCGCTTGTTCATCTGCTGAAAGCGTGGCGGTTGCGCTCTTTTCCAGTGCTGCGATTATGCCCGTGGTGATATTGAAATCTCTGCGATACGCCTCAAGAGTTTCGTAGGTGTCCGCCGATGGATCGGCAACAACCGCCAGCGCGTTCTTAAACGCCTCCATGTCGTCAATCGGCCCTTGCCCTACAAGGCTGCGCAGGTAGGCTGTCGCTTGGTCCTGTGATGCCCGCTGCGCTTGCACCGATGGGAAAACACGGCCATTCAGCGCATCTGTAAGGGCGTCAGCGATGGCCCTTGATGTTGCCAGCCGTTCCCGCGCATCGGTCAGCGTTGATTGCAGGTCAGAAATCAACGCGGCAAACTTGTCGCGGGTGGCCTGTTGCTCTCGCGCAAATGCCGCTTGCAGGTCCGCTGTCGCAGTTTGCAATGCCGCGTCAAGTTCTGATTGCGCGGCGTCTTGCAAGCCCGCTGTCGCGGTCAGGATATTGGCAAACGATCCGCTCAACTGGATCAACTGCCCAACCTTTTGCGTATCCCCCAAGCGCTCGGCTTGCTCGACCAGCGCGCGGAAACCTTCAATGGTGGCGGGCATCACAAGGCCAAGATCAGACAGCGCCCGCCTCATTTGGGTCGTCGCGTATTCTGTCCGTTCAATCTCCGTGTAAAATGTTTCGTAATAGCTGGTTGCCGCAGCGTTGAGGTTTTCGATTGATCCGAAAATATCAACAAAGCTGCTTGCGAGTGCAGCGCCGGAAATGCTTGCGTCAAACATCGTGAAGCCAAGCGTTGCGAAGATTGCGTTTGTGCCCGAAAGAGAAGTCGCCAGCCGGTTCAGTGTGCCGGTAGCCGTTTCGCCTTCACGCTGCAACTCTTGCAGGCCGGGGACCATGGCGGCAAACTCGTCGCTGAAGCCCCCCAGCGCCTCCATGATGGCTGCTTGGGCTTGTTCGTCAGTCATGTCTTTGGTTGATACTGTGATTTGGCTTGTGAAGGCGTCAAAGGCGTCTGCGCTTACGCCTAGAGCGCCTGCGGTGTTGAGGACGCCTGTTTGAATATCCCCAATCACTTTTTCAATTGGTCCCGCCGCAGCGGCATCCAGCTCCTCGAAAGAGGTGCGCACCTTTTTTGAAAGCCCCCAGAATTTTGTGATTTTTTCGGTTTTGAAACTTTCCAGAAGCGTATCCATGCCTGTTGCAGTGATGCGCAAACCGCCGTCGAGAAGCTCGACCTTCTTCTTGAAAAATGTGATTGCCGCGACAACCACCGCCAGCGGCAAGGCTACAGCGCCAAGCGCCGCCGCAATGGACGCTATGCCGGGGGCAGCCATCGCCGCGCCAACCTGCCCGCCGATGGATGCAAAACCCATACCTAGACCGCCGCTCATTGTTGCCCCCAAAGCGTTTGTAAACCCGCCAAGCGCAGCCGTCCCGAAGGTTGAAACAGCCGTTCCAATCCCGCCGAAGCCCATACCGCCGCCGCCGCCAGGTTGCCCCGCCGCCGCTGCGCCTGCACCGCCTGCGCTGATGCCCATGCTCCACATGATCTTCTTCTTTGCCGCCATGGCAATCATCTGTGAAAGCATTCCAGTAAATGTTGACAAGACCGACTTTGCAAAGCCTTTGAAGTCCTTGAAGCCTCGCGCCACGAAGTCGCCAAATGCATTTGATACGCCATCAATGCCGCCAATGAGAATGTTAGCCTTCGCCTTGCCCAAGTCCTCGGAGGTCATAGCCGCGTCTCGCATGGCCGCGTCATAGGCTTCGGCTTCGGTGGCCGCTTTCTCAAGTGTTTTTGCCGCCTTGCCCGCGCTTCCGCCTGACCCGCCCAGGTCGTCTAGGCTGTCATTAAGCTGGTCTGTGCTTTCTGCTGCCGCTTCTGTCGCCTTGGCTTCTTCGCTCACAACATCGCCTAGCTTTTGGATTGCATCAGCAACATCGCCGCCAGCCGCTTGCCGCATGTTTTGGGCCATTTTGGTGTAAGTTTCTGACCGCATTGTCAAAACCGCGATTTCATCGGATGCGCCTGCAACTGCCGCCCCAGCCCTATCCGCTGCCGCTTGAAGCCCGGCCCCTAGATTTTCCAGCATTTCGGGCTTCACTGCGTCTGGAATGGAGTTGATTAAGTCCATCGTTGTCCCAGCGATGCTGGAAATGACGCTTGACCATATTTGCTGCATCGCCATCGCCATTGACGCAAACGATGCCTGGATGCTCAACCAGACGCCTTTAAGCGAATATGGGACCGACTGTGCAGCCGTCACGATATAAGCGAAAACCGCACTTGCAACATTGCCCAAAAGTCCCATGGCTTTGCCAAATCCGCCCGCGCTTTCAACCAGTTTCAAGAACTTACCAATCAGCAAGCCTGCACCGACAACCAAGGCACCCACGCCCGTTGCCATCAACGCGCCTCTGAGCGTGATCAGCGATGCAATCCAAGAGGCTGTTGCAACCGTGGCCCCGATAATCGCAGGCGTATATGCAAGCAAAACACCGCCCGCCGCTGCCGCGATGATGCCAACAACGCTTTCCATATTGTCAGTGAGAAACAGAACGCCCGCCGCCATCGCCGCATTGGCTGCTGTCGCCATTACGGTCAGGCCAAGCGTGTCGTTTAGGGCAAGCAAAAACTCCTGTTGCCGCTGCGCAAGCGTATCTTGTGCGCCCGCAAGGCCCGCCGCCTCCTTCGCCGCAACGCCGCCATATTGCGCGGCAAGTTCGCCAAGAATGAATTGCTGTGCTTTGGCGGTGTCTCCGACATTCACCATGCCTTTGACCATTTCCTTCTGCGCGTCGGTGAAAACCGTGCCGGATCGGGTCAAGGCGCTCATGCCCGTAATCGGATCTTCCAAAGCCTTTGCAAGCTGCATGGTCGCGCTATTAAGGTCGGTCCCCATGGCCGCTGCCAGGTCCATTGCGCCCGCGATGGCATCGTCAAAAACCTCGCCGCGAATGTTGCGGAATGTCAAAAGCGTCTGCTGCGCCTTCATCACTCCTTCGGTGCTTGCAAGCGTGGTCAGCGCAAGCGCCTTGGCCTGTTCGTGCAACTGCTTGGCCGTCTTGCCCGCTGTTCCGCCTGTCGCGCTGATGATCGCGTTTGTGCGCAGCATGTTGCGCTCAAGCTGTTCGGCCTCGCGGATCGCCCCGCGAAACGCCAAAGAACCAACGGCAACAACCGCCGCCGCGCCAAGCGCAGCCGCAGCCATCGCCGCCTTGTTAAAGCCCGCCGCCATTTTGTCAGTGGCTTTTTCGTTCTTGTTAGCCGCTTCGGTGGTGTTCTCGATTTCCTTCCGGCCTTTGACAAGTCCGGTGGTGTCCGCCGCAAGAACAAGCGTTGCAAAGTTTGCCATGTGGGTTTGTTCCTTTGGGGGTTATCGGTCAACGGGGGCGATGGAAAAGGGGCTTTTGCCCTCCTCCAAACCCGCCGCGTAGGCTTGCGACATGCGCCGCAACAGACTGGCTTCCCATGGTTCGACCCGCTCCATGGTCAGGGACGTGTAGGCCGCTAAATCGACCCAATCCAACGCCTCAACGCCGCCCATGGCACCGCTCTTGATCGGGCCTGCGTCCATCAGCAATTCCATGAAAATTCCGCCCGCGTCCAATTTCACAAAGGGCGCGGGCTTGCCTGCATCGCGGTATTGCTTGGCCCGACTTTCAGCCGGCCTGTCGGTCTTGTCGTTCTTGTGTTCAAGCGTGGCGTTTAGCCATCCGGCCTGGTGCGCGGCAACAATCAGCCGCTCTTGGCGTTTCCCAAGAAGTTTGCTTGCCGCCCTGCAAAGTCGCCAATCTGCTTGGCGAAAGGCTCGTTTTTCATTTCAAAAACGGGGGTGCCTTCCTTGTCCATCACGGGATTGCCTTCGTCGTCCTCTTTGACGCCCATTTCAGGGAAAGACAGGTCCAAGAACCACTCCACGTCCTCAAGGGTCATGGGCCTGCCGTCGCGTTCCATATTCTCGAACCCAACGATAAACGGCGCGGCCCCCTCGCATAGCTGCTGGTGAACGTCCTCCATTACGCGGGCTTCGTCCTCATCGTCTTTGCCCTTCTTGGGCTTTTTCGCCATCAACGCTTTCTGCTTTTCGCGCATCTTGGCCTGCATCGACTTGGACGCGGTGCCGCGCACAATCACCCGGCACGGCTTGTCGCCGTCCATGATTGGCTTTTTGATGATGGGGTCTTTGATCTGCATTGGCGCGCCTGTTTCGGCACGGCTGCGGCTGTCAAATTTAGAAATATCCATTGGTTTTCGGTCCTGCGGTTTCTGGTTTCAAAGTGATGCCGGGAAGGTGAAACCAACTCCCCCCCGGCATCGTTTACCCGCCGTAGCGGATTAAACTGGCTCGGTTGCCGTGATGGTGAAGTTGTTCTGCTTGAAGTTCACAGACGCGCCCTGAAAGCTGTTGTCTGTCGGCTGGTTTTCTTCATAGCTGTGCAGATAGCCTTGCGCATATTGCACGGCATCGCTTGTCACTGGTGCAGGGCCGTCGCCTGTGTCGGTCCCTGAACCGTCCACGATTTTCAGCGCGACCACGCCATCGGGATCAACCGCTGCCGTCTCGACGTTGCCTTGGCCCGTGTCGCTGTCAATATCGCGGTAGGAAAACTGGGTGTCACGGCCCGATGCAGCGCCTTTAACGCCAGACGTGAAGCCCGTCGCCAGGTCAGACACGTCAATGTTGCTGTGAGATACGCCAAAAACGGGCAGCGTTTGAATGCCTTTGACCTGTACCCATGTCAGGGCTTCAAAACCCGCTGATGTGTTTGCTGCCGGTGCTACTGTGGACATAAACAGCGTTTTGCCGATGTTGTTCGTCGTCATTTGCTCGATCCTTTCAAGCGTAAAAGCCCCGCAGGCGGGGTTGTTTTAGTTTAGGTTTTCAAGTGAACCCGCTGCGCCTGATGGCCCCCTGCGAGTGATGGGGATTAGTCGGCCTTAACCCAACCCGCCGCCAGCCAAACTGGCGCGTCTGTGCTCAAGGGCGCTGCGATTGCGCCGATGATGCCGTTTTGTGAGGTGGTGTTTTTCAGCTTGACCCGCTGCGGTGCTTTTGGCTCCGCTTTGGCCGTTGCTTTTGGACCCGCCTGGGCGGTCTTTTTGTCTGCCATGATGGCCTCCGTTGTTTAGTTGGCCCAATAATCAATCTGGACCGGGACGCGCCAATCAGGCCCGTCGCGCAATCCTGGCAGGACGTTGGGTGCGTCCATGATCGTCACGGTCCCGCCGTTTTCGGTCAGCTTCACGCCTTTGCGAAAGTGCGCTGCGATGCTGTCTGCGATGGTTTCGGCGGGTGTTGAAAACTGATCAATGTCGGTGACAACGGTGACTTGCAGAAAGCCCCGCGCTGTAATGCCGCCGCCGCCCGCCAGGTCCATCGACCGACGCGAAACGCGCACCATTTGGATTTGGACATATGGCCGCTTTACGCTGTCGGGCTTGTCCTTGTTTTCCCAAACGATGGCTGGAACGCCGCCAAGCGCTGCAAGGTGTTTGCCAAGGGCCGCGCTAATGTCTGTTTCGTTCATTCCTGAACCTCTTTTGTGCGCTTTTCGACAAAATCGGAAAACCTGCGGGCGTTGGCCCCGACGAATTGACGCCCGGCAAACTTTGATGTCCCGACTTCAATCGCCATGGCGTGTGGCGCGGTCCATGCAAACTCCATCACATCGCCAATCTTGAAGCCCGCGATTGCAACCGTATAGCTGTTTTCGCCTGTGTTGCCGTTGCTGGTAAGGCTGTTGATCAGTTCTTTTTCTGCAACAGGGATTTTGCCAACCTCAAAGCTGGTTGCGCCTTTGGTCATGCCAAGCTGGGGTGTTTGTGCCGCTTCCATCACGTCTTGGATGGCCTCGGCAGCAACATAGCGCATATTCTTGACGCTCAGTTCTGCAAAGTCTTTCAACTGCGCCTCAAAGGTTTTCATGTTCAGTCCCTCGGCAGTTTGACGCGATAGACCGCGATGCAGCGGCACCCAATAGAATGCTCTGCCCCGCCGCGCGGATCGTGTGGGTGGCTCATTCTGGTTCCATCGGGGAAAACAAAGTCCTCGCCAACTGTCAGCGTCTCGCCGTCCATGTCTACGTGATCGGGGCGCGGCACCTGGCTTAGATTGTGCTGCCAACGGACCGTTGCGCTTTCGACCTTGCCGCCCTCGACAAGCTGGCGATAGGCTTCATCCCGGCCCGATGCCTGCGCAATGAATGCTTCGTTTCGCGCAACAATCCTGCCGCGCTCTCCTGCGGCCTTGACCTTGTACGCCTCTGCGATGCGGTCAATGTCTGCCGTGTTTAGCGCCTTGCCGTCCTTGATTGCGGCCCTGACCAGCCCGTCAAAGCTGCGGTTGCTTTGCTTGTAGCGTGGTTTCGGGCCGTTGAAGTATGAAGCGATGGTGTCGGGGTCGCTTAGAATTGCCCGAATATTTGCCATGCGCTCGGCCTGGGGCTCGGTTAGCCCGATGATGCCGCCGACGCGCCGGGTGCCGACCTTGCGACCGACCAGATCACGCGCCACGCTGTTTAGGCTGCGGTTTGTCCTTAGTCCCTCGGTGATTAGCTTTCGCGATGCCTCGATTGCCTGCGCTGACACGTTTGTGACCAGTTCTGCCGCTTGCTTTTGAGCCAAGGCAACGGCGCGGGGGTGATTGCCGTCAAAGCCGAAAGCCCCTGAAATGCCCTTGGGCAGTTCGTCTGCGACTGCCAGCCCGCCACCTATGATGGCGTCTCTGATTGCGTTCTCCAACGGGAACAAAACGCCGCGCTCCATTTTGAACAACGCCGCCGCTCTTTGAATGTCGCCGCTTTCAAGAAACCGGACCAGCGCGGCCCGGTCAATGTCTGTCGCCGCCTGCTCCATTGCCAAGGTGAATGCTTTTTGAATGTCTGCGGTTTGCTTTTGCAGCAGCCGTTCAATCCGGCGCTGTTGGGCTGTCTTTTTCGCCATGATGCCCCGCCTTCGCCAGAATGTACCCAAGGAAGAAAGCCGCTTTAATCCGCTCGTCCCATGCAGTGAATATTTCGGGTGGATAGTTTAGGGCAATGAGCGCCTCTAAGGGCCGTCCCTCGTCTTTGTGCGACTGCACCAGCCAGCGATGGCTGAACGCTGTCAGCGCGTCTATTTCGGCCTGTTTAGGTGCTTCAATCAACCAGCCTGACCTTGTGCATCAGTGCAACGCCGCCGGGGGCAAGCGTTTCAACGTCCGCTATCTCGTGAAAGACGGTATTGGCATCCACGGCAGCGGCCCTGACATTGACCGCGACCAGATCGCTTTTCAAGGGCGTTGCCCCTGTGGCGTCCAGCATCAAAACAGTTTCGGCGCGGGCTATCAGTGTTCCAACGCTATCACGGACAACCTTTGTTGTCTCGACGCATGTCAATTCGTAGTCAGTTGGCGCACCGATTGCCGCCTCTGACCATGGGGTCTCCGGCTCTGCGCCGCCCGTTGCGGGTCTGCGCAATGTGCAATACATGGTTGCCGCGCCCGTGGCTGCGCCTGCTTCTGCAAGCCCCGCCTTGATTTCCGCTGCGATGGTGCTGCCGTTGCTCATGCTCTTAGGATCGTCTTGGTTGATCCGGCAACATAGGGCCGCAACATCGCTTCAATCTTGGTGCTAACGGGAACCTGTGAGCCGCCTTTGCGCCCGGTGTATTCCCATGAAATGCCCTCGACCTGGGTCAACACCTTTTCGCCCGCTTCCGTGTATGTGCGCGAAAACAGGTTCGGCGTTGCCAATTCAAGAATGGCCGCTTCATAGGTCGCGGTATCGACCGCCGCCGGGGGCGTGGTCACGTATGCCGCAAGAAAGCGCTGCTCGTATTCGTCGCGGATATAGTCAGCCGCCCGCACAAGGGCTGCGTCTGCATCTGCATCTGAGGCTGATGTTGGGGCGCTGTCGCCACGCTCAAGGGCGTAGGCGCGCAGCCCTGCAAGCGTGGTGGTCATTACAGATCAACCTTTGTGATTGCTTCAAGCTGTTCGCGCAAGGCTTTGGCCCCGCCCTTGGGCTTTTCAACGCCGTGGGCCTTGAGGCTATCGACCAGATCGGCGCGGGTTTCGTCAATCGGTGCCGCGATGGGTTCGGGCTTGGCTTTGGCCGCTGCCTCGCGGCGTCTGCGTTGAAATCCTGTAGCTGACATTTTGTTTCCTTCCGTTTGATCTTACAAAAGGGGCGGGATTGCGCCCGCCCCTCTGAAAAATCAGCCGTTTGTAATTATAGCGGCAACTCTAACATTTTCGCGCTCGTAAACGCGGTTCCAGTTTGCCGCCAGCGCCAGTTCGGCGTTTGTTGGCGAAGAAGCCGCAACAGAACCGGAAATGAACGCTGCCCCGCGTGGGTGCATCAGGAAGTGATCGCGTGTGACCAGAATATCCTGACCTGCCAGGCTGTCGCGGTCCGTCTCTGTCGGTACGGGTGCAGCACCGCTGCCCATGCCGATCGCGCCTTGGCCGAACAGATATGTGGTGTAATCCGCCGCCGCATCGCCTGCCAGTGCGCCCGCCGCTGCCGTGGTGGGCATGTTGCGGTCAACAATCACGCGCAAGCCGCGATAGGTCTCAACTTCCAGATCGCCCAGGCTTTCACGCTCAAAGCTGATGTTGTCCAGCTTTTTGAGGTTGTGATAGACAACAGGGTGGAAGCTGATGCCCGACAAGCCGCCGATGGCATCGCCAAAGGTTGCCTGGCCGTCAACGAAGGTATCACCGGAAAACTTGGTGTCTGCCGTTACGTCGGCGTTTGTCGCGCCTGCAACGTCTGCCACCATGTCGCCGCTGTCGTTCGCCACGTTGTCTGCAAAGACGCCCTTCAGAGCGGCAAGCGCAACTGCGGAACGCTTGCGCGCCCAATAGGTTGCGACCAGATCGCCAATCGCGCCCATGGGGTCATCACCGGACAGAGCAACTGCCAGGTCATTGACCGACCATGCTTTACCGCGCATCAGCAGGACCGCAACGTCCTGCAAAGCTGAGATTGCCGCCGGGGTCAGTGACCCGCTGTCAGACAAAACCTCATCATCGCCCGAAAGATCGGACCAGAAAGGCATGTTGATCAGCTTACCGCCTGCTGTTGCCAGGCGGTCCAATTCTGGGTTGCTGGACACGATGCCGCCCAAGTAAAACTTGGCAAGGTCGCTGGTGCGTTCGGTCACGTAGGGGTTAAATACGCTCGGAACAATGACGTTCGAAATTACTGTGTCGGCCATGATTTTATCCTTTCAATCATGAAAGACCCGCCGCCGCCCTCAGTTGGGCCGCAGCTTGCGGGTCTGTTTTGAGAATTTCCGCTTGCCTTGTGAGGTTGCGGGTTTCGCTTTTCCACGGGTTGTCGCCGTTGGTTTGTCCGCTCTTGCCGCCTGTCGCCCCGCCGCCTGCGGGTGCTTTAACGAAAGCCTTGCCTTCACCCGCTGCCCATCGCGTCACATGATCCACAAGGCCAAGCGGCCCCATGTCTGTTTCTACGAATGGCTTGCCGTCGTCCCCGACCTTCACGCCGTCTGCCAGCATGATGCGGGCCGCTTTTGCGTAGGCTGGTTCAACAACGCCTGCCGCGTTCAAGGCGTCGGTCAGATCGCGCTCAAGGGCGTTTTTAAGTGACGTTCCTTGGGCGGTTTCAAACTTGCCTTTCCAATCGTCACGCTCGGCCTCAAGGGTCTGGCGCAACTGGATCAACGCAGCTTCATCGGCCTTGCCGTCCTTGAGTTTCTCCCATTTTTTCAAGTCAAAATCCTGGGGGAAGTCTTGGGCAAGTGCCTTGGCCGCATCGCGCTCGGTTCGTGCCGCATCGCGGTCCGCTTTCGTGCGCTCATAGGCTGATTTTAGGTTGGCAACGTCTGGGTGATTGTCCACGCCTGAAATTTGCAGGATAAATTTGTCATCCTTTTCGGCGTAGTGTGCTTTCAAGGCGTCATCAACGCCGTCAAGGGTATCAAGAACGGTCTGCAAAGCCATCGGCTTTTTTCCTTATGTTGGGGGTGGGCCGTCGGCCCGTTGGGTTAAAGGCTGTCAGCCTCTACGTCGCGCCCTTCGATTAGGGCGTATTCTTCGTCA
>Ga0208643_1001496_pt1 | contig 12767 bp, 15 predicted proteins | sample VirMetDEL_Nov_12_FD_184516 | JGI IMG/M metagenome (GOLD analysis project Ga0208643, IMG submission 184516) | Aqueous microbial communities from the Delaware River and Bay under freshwater to marine salinity gradient to study organic matter... | ecosystem: Environmental > Aquatic > Marine >... | reverse complement strand
TGAAGCTTCAAGAAATATGTTAATGGATACTGGTATCAAGACCAAGATTATCAAACAGTATTTGCCTGTGATGAATAAGTTAATCAATACCTATCTAACATCAATGGAGTTCTATGTTAACTTCACTCTTAATGAAAACTTTGACGAAACTATAAAGTCACGTTATCGTGATGAGTTTACCTACGCATCATTTAGTGAAGGTGAGAAGATGCGTATTGATCTTGCACTACTCTTTACTTGGAGAGCAATCGCAAAGATGAAGAACTCAACAAATTGCAATCTACTTATTTTAGATGAGATATTTGATAGCTCACTTGATGGAACAGGAACAGATGAGTTCCTAAAAATTCTGAATACATTAGGTGATGAGAATGTGTTTGTGATTAGTCACAAGCAAGATATACTAGTTGATAAATTTAGAAGTACAATCAAATTTGAAAAGAATAGGAACTTTAGTCATGTTGTTGCTTAACGGAGATTGCATTGAAGAAATGCAAAAAATGATTGACGAAGGAGTCCAAGTGGATTCCGTTGTTACAGACCCACCATACGAACTTGGATTTATGGGTAAGAGTTGGGATTCAACTGGTATTGCTTTTCAGAAAGAAACGTGGGAACTTGCATATCAATTATTGAAGCCTGGCGGGCATTTGCTCGCATTTTCTAGTAGTAGAACATATCACAGAATGGCAGTTGCGATAGAAGATTCTGGTTTTAATATTCGTGACCAGATTATGTGGTTGTATGGTTCGGGGTTTCCTAAGAGTTTGAATATTGGAAAGGCGATAGATAAAAAATTGGGAGCAAAAAGAAAAGTAGTCGGACAAAAAACAGCAGGTGCATTAAGTGGCAATTCTAAATTTAATGATGCCAAGACAGGAACGATTAGTCGCAACCATAGTAATCCTACTCAATCATATAAAAGTGGTAAAGCTGGAATGTATGATGTTACAGAACCAACAACACCCGAAGCAAAACAACATGAAGGTTGGGGAACTGCAATCAAACCAGCACACGAACCTATTGTGATGGCAAGAAAACCATTCGAAGGAACAGTTGCAGATAATGTATTGAAACATGGAACTGGTGGCATCAACATTGATGGGTGTAGGATTTCTACAGAAGATAAAACACAAAGAAAGAATAAAGGTGTTGAATGGGGAGTTAGAAACGATAAGTCTGGTAATGAATCTAATGTATATGATTCTACCGAAGGCAGATTCCCAGCAAATGTAATGCATGATGGAATAGAAGAAGATTGGGCGAGATACTTCTATTGTCCAAAGGTATCCAAAACAGAAAGAAACAAAGGATTAGATCACTTACCAACGAAGAAAACTTCCAGTATGTCAGGCAGACGCGACCCACACAATATGGAAAAATCCAAAATAGATAATGATGTTACGGGCAGATTTGTTACAGAAAGAAAAAATGTTCATCCAACAGTAAAACCGCAAGAGTTGATGAAATACCTATGCCGACTTGTAACACCAAAGGACGGCACAGTCCTAGACCCATTTATGGGTAGTGGTTCTACTGGAATGGCTGCAAAAGATGAGGGTTTTGATTTTATTGGTATTGAACAAGAGAAAGAATATTTTGAAATCGCAGATAGTAGAATAAATATTACTGCACCATTATCGGAGTTTTTTGAATAATGGCAACATACAAACTAATTGAAAACACAAATCCTATTCTAAGCGTTCCTATTGAAAAATGTAGTGAGGATTTAGATAGGAACGAACTGAAAGAAAATTTGATTGAGACAATGCAATCTTCTTTCGGTGTTGGTTTATCTGCAAATCAATGTGGTGTTATGGAACGTGCGTTTGTTATGTATTCTGATATTACTACGAAAGAAATCATTAGTTGTTTTAATCCTAAGATTGTATCATACAGCAAAGACAAGTCTCTCATGGACGAGGGATGTTTAACCTATCCCGGCCTATGGATTAAAGTTCAGAGAGCAAAAGATATAACCTGCTCATATGAAGATGAAAATGGTGAGTTAAACGAAGTTCAAATGTTTGGTTTAGAAGCCCGTATCTTCCAACATGAATATGATCACATGGAAGGTACAAACTTCACCAACCATGTCAGTAAATTAAAACTTGACATGGCCAAAAAACGATTATCTAAGGTAACAAAGAAATCTCAAAAACTTGTTGAGTCTTAGTCCTAGACTCAAGTTCTACATTATTTTTAGCTCTAGTAATTGTCCTATATGCTCCTGATCCAATTTCGTCACTTGCAAGTGGTATAATTTGCGCTACCACCAATACAACGAGAATTGATGCGAGGTAAGCGGTTTTCATTATTTTTTCCTTTTGGGGTTAATTAAGTTCTTCTTACACAAATATTTATATGTTGCGGTGCAATATTATTGGTCATAACACCTTTTCCAAATTAGATATAATAAATATTTAATAAGTTACCATAAATCAACAACTTACCGACTGCGATTTGCCTTGACAAAAGTTGGCCAGCTCTGTATACTAGCTATATAAGATGAAAAATTACATAAAAACCACGATAAAGATTTTTGTTGACAATTCTTGGCTCACATGGTAGCATATATAAATGATGAAAAATAAATCAATAATTGCAAAACTCCTCGCTGAAGAGGATATCTTCGTTGTTTACAAGAAAATGGAAACAGCGTATTTCAATCCTAAATCACGCGAATTAGGTCTGCCCATCTGGAATGATGAGATGATGACACCTAACATAGAAGATTTGATGGTTTGTCACGAGATTGCTCATGCACTCTGGACTCCACTCGATATGCTTGAACAAGCTAGGGTTCGTAAAATCAATCACTCATTTGTAAACATTATTGAGGATGTTCGTATTGAACAAAAAGTACAGGAACGCTATCGCGGTTCTGTTGCAGTATTCAATCGTGGATATGATGATTTGGCTGCTAGAGATTTTTTCGGTATTGCAGATAAAGATGTTTCTGAGATGAACCTGATTGACCGCATTAATTTGTTTTTCAAGATTGGTAGTCGCCAACAAAAAATTGAATTCTCTGATGAAGAAAATGTTTGGGTTAAAAAAGTTTCTAAATGCGAAACGCCTGATGATGTTCTTAATGTTGCTGAAGAACTTTACAAGTGGATGAAAGAAAACGAACCAGAGGAAGAACAAGAAGAAGCTTCTAGTCAAGATAATTCTGCTGACGATTCAGCAGAATCTTCTGACGAAACTAACGATATGAATTCTGATACTTCATCTAGTGAACCTAGTGAAGAAGAGGAAGAAGAAGAACTTGCACCGAGTAATAGTGGTTCTGCTGATGGTGACAAAACTGATGATGCAGAAACTAAAGAAGCTAGTGATAACAAATCTGGTGATGAAGAAAACAATGATGCCAGTATAAAATCAGCTGCAAACGGTGCTGATGGTAAAGATGATATTACCGCATCAACTGATACTGATGTCAATAATGCGATTGAAAAATTGATTGATGAAAATGCTACAGATCGTGTTTATGCAAACATTCCAGACATTTCTGGTGATGATATCATTATAAAATATGATGATATTCTTAAAAAGTCTACTAGTGTTTTTACCTCATTTGATGAAACGGATTCACCTTTTTATTTGAATACTAAAGAAGCAGTTGTTGACATGAAAGCAGATTCTAAAAAAACTGTTGCTTATATGGTTAAAGAATTTGAAATGAAAAAGTCTGCTGACCAGTATGCTCGGGCTTCAGTTTCTAAGTCTGGTTCTCTTGATATGAATCGGTTACACACTTACAAATACAATGAAGACTTGTTCAAAAAAGTTACTACATTGCCAGGCGCTACTAATCATGGTATGGTTATGGTTGTCGATTGGAGTGGTTCTATGTACCAAAACCTTACAGGTACTCTGTCTCAACTATATAACCTAATTTGGTTCTGTCGCCGAACACAGATTCCTTTTGAGGTCTATGCGTTTTCTAATGCATCTCAGGTATTATCATCTGATGAAAAAGGTTACAACAAACAACATTTAGAATCTTTTAAAGCTGGTAATTTGGTTTTGGATAACATGAAACTTCTAAATTTCTTTTCTAACAAAATGACCGTTGACCAAGAAATGACTATGATGCATTATCTTTGGATGGTTGCCAATCAATATAATCACTATAAAAACGAATATGGTTATCCATGTAATATCCCAAGTATATTTAATATGGCAAGTACACCATTAAACGAAGCAATTATTGCAATGATGAACATTGTACCTAAGTTTAGAAAAGAAACTGGTGTACAAAAAGTTAATACAATTTTCTTGACTGATGGTGCTTCCAATAGTAATCGTAGAGTTTATGATTACAGTTTTGATGAAAAAGAAAATGAACATTACGAAACTGAAGAATATTTGGGTAAGGGCGGTGACAAAGTTGTAATTTTGTCTGACCCCAAAACACGAAAAGATTATGAAATAAAATCTTTAAATAGAATGACTGATAATTTATTGACGATTTTAAAAGAACGTGTTGTGGGAATGAACTTAATTGGATTCTTTATTGCTGGTTCTGGTCGCTCAGGACGTATTGATAGACAAATTCTTTCTTGGTTTTCCAAGATACCTAGTTACAGTGATGAGATGGCAGCTGTTCTTAAAAAAACGAATAAAGAAAAGTTCTATGTTGTTAATGGTGATATTACTGGTTATGATGAACTCTATCTTTTGGCTGGTGGTAGTTCGCTCCAAGTTGAAAATGGTGGGTTGAGTGATGATCTTCAGGGTGCTTCAAAGGCAAAACTCAAGTCTGCATTCGGTAAATCTATGAAAAGTAAGATTACAAGTCGCCAATTACTCAATAAATTTGTAAAATTGGTTGCGTAGGCCTTGACAAAAGTTGGCTGGCTTGATATACTAGCTATATTATGATGAAAAAAGAAGGTATAAATATGAATTTGACTCCACGAAAACAATTATTTGTTGATGCTGCCATTCAGATGTTTGGTGATGCTGCAGTAATTACAAACGCTCAAGTTAAAGAAGCATCTGCAAAAGCAGGTGTACCTAAAGCTGGTTGGTTTAAAAAATCGTGTAAGATTGGATATAATCAATTCCAATTGCCTAGTGAGAGTAACGCTCCTGTCGCTCCTGTTACTGCAGCTCCTGTTAACGCAGAAGCATCAGTAGTCAATCTGGTTGCTACTAATATGGAAAAACAAAATCTAGTTCCTGCTAAATTTGAAGGGTTTGTCTCTTGGGGTAACTTCTCCCTGATTGAAAAAGTTGTCAAGTCTGGTATGTTCTATCCTATTTTTATTACTGGTCTATCAGGTAATGGTAAAACATTAATGGTAGAACAAGTTTGTGCGAAACTTAAAAAAGAACTTATTCGAGTAAACATTACAATCGAAACTGATGAAGATGATTTGCTTGGTGGTTTCCGTTTAGTGAGTGGTGAGACTAAGTTTGTGCCAGGCCCTGTTATTGAAGCAATGGAACGTGGTTGCACGTTGTTGCTTGATGAGTGTGACTTGGGTTCAAACAAGTTACTTGCATTACAACCTGTACTCGAAGGTAAAGGTGTTTATCTCAAAAAGATTAACAAGTGGGTCACGCCTAAAGAAGGTTTCAATGTGATGGCAACTGCCAACACTAAAGGTAAGGGTTCTGATGATGGACGTTTTATCGGAACTAACATTCTTAACGAAGCGTTCCTAGAACGATTTGCAGTTACAATGGAACAACCCTATGCATCAGTTGCTGTTGAAACTAAGATTGTCTTAGGTGCAATGAAAAAGTATGGTGCTGAAGATGTTGAGTTTGCTAAGAACTTAGTCACTTGGGCTGATGTCATTCGTAAGACATTCTATGATGGTGGTGTAGACGAGGTGATTTCGACTCGCCGCTTAGATCATATCGTTAAGGCCTTTGCAATCTTTGGTGACAAAATGCAATCAATTGAATTGTGTGTCGCTCGCTTTGATGAAGATACTAAGGTTTCTTTTCTAGACCTCTATACTAAGATTGATGCTGGTATAGATGTCGAGGCAAAAGATGTTGATGCAGAAAATGATAAAATTGTAGAAGAAGTCTCTGAAGATGTAGCGGCATTCTAAAATTACTATCACGGCGACAAAATTGCGGGCATCGTATAATGGTATTATGTCAGTTTTCCAAACTGAAGAAGGTGGTTCAATTCCATCTGCCCGCTCCATTAAAAGATTAAAGTTCTTGTTGCAATCGTTATAAATAAAATTGTATCGCCGAATTTCGGGATACATTTAACGTAATCTTGCTTAATAAGGAGAAATAAAAAATGGTTACAAAACTAAGTCTATTCGACAACTTTAATCAACTAACACCCTACGCAGTTGGGTTTGATCGAGTCTTTGATCAACTACAAAATTATGCTTCGCATAATGCAACTTCATCAGGGTTTCCCCCATACAATATCAGAAAGGAAGGAGAATTTAGCTACGTCATTGATATGGCACTGGCTGGTTTTTCAAAAAATGATATTGAAGTCGAAGTAGCAGATGGCTTACTTACGGTTCGTTCTGTTAAAGAGAATGACGAAGATGATTCCAACATTTATCGTGGGATTTCATATCGTAAGTTCAATCGCAAATTTACCCTTGCAGATGAAATTGTGGTAAAGGATGCTTCCCTTGAAAATGGTATGCTGGTGATTTCACTAGAGCGTGTTGTTCCAGAGGAGAAGAAGCCGCGAAAGATTAAAATTAATTAATTTTAATTAAATCAAAAAGGGGGGTTGACTTTAACCCCCCTTTCCTGTATTATAGTATAAATCATGTAAAGGAGATATCATGAAAATATTTGAATTTGATAGTGTAGAAAAAGCAACTGATGGTTCTGTTGGTCGTCAAGTAGATGGTGATGGCAATCCAGTTAATGAGGACGGAACACCTGTTGTTACTGATAATGTACTAACTGGTAGTTTTACTGGTGGTGCGACAGAAGAAGAAGCAGAACGTAATGCAAGACTTGCTCGTGAAAATGCAGAGATGCTTGCAGAAGAAGAAGCGAAAATGGAAGAAGTTAATCATGGATTAAAGTTTGCAATTCGTCCAATTAAAGCTTTCTCTATTGGTCGTATTGAATTTCCAATGGAAATCATAGACGAAGTTAATGACCACATTGACAATGTAATCATACCAAAAAGTGAAAGTTTTGCAGATGGTTTAGTCGGCCAACTTAAAAATGATAAAAGGTCTGCACAATTAAATTTTCCTCTAGATGATGAAGTTGGTCAACAACTAAAGACCGTATTTGAACAGGTTGGCAAATCTTATCTCAAACAAGGTTATGATCGTGATGCTGATACGGATTGCTTTCAGTGTTGGTCAAACCATGCGTATGCAGGTGACTATAATCCTTTCCATGATCATGGTGTTCAAACAATGGCAGGTCTGTCAGGGTTTCTGTGGTTGAAAAATCCAGAGTGTATTGAAGAACTTGAACCAGTTCCAGCAGGATTAAATAATGCAAGTGGAGCAGTTGATGGATTTACTCATTTGATATGGGGAACGCACAGTAGAAAAGATACTATGCAACTTAGGGGGCAAACTGAGGATTATATAAAACCAGAAGTCGGTGTTATGTTAATATTTCCTAACTGGCTAAAACATCAGGTAATGCCATTCTTTGGCGAAGGTGAAAGACGCTCTTTGGCTATGAACTGGAATGTCACAGACACAGAAGCACAACTTAGAAAATTTATGTCTGACCGCGAAGAAGAAAAGTATGACGATTATCTTGCAGAGAAAAAAGGTAAATGATGAGTAAACGTCCAGACTACAAATACAATGAAGGTGAAGCACTTGCTGAACTTGAAAAGTATATCGACTCTACCTATGATGAACATTATAGCAAAAACAAGTTTCAAGCTACAGAGTTTATCATAGATGGTGGTCATGGTGAAGGGTTTTGTATCGGCAACATTATGAAATATGCACAACGATACGGAAAGAAAGGCGGTAAGAACAGAAGTGACTTGCTAAAAGTGATTCACTATGGTATTATAGCTTTACACATTAATAATATGGAGAATGGTGAATGAGTGATGTTGATAGATTAGTCTATCTAGTTGAAGAAATTGCAATTCTAAAAACTAGAATACAAGAACGTGGAACAGGGCATATTAATACAGCAATTAGTGTCTTGGAAAATAGAGTAAGTGAATTGAAGGAGAAATTAAATAATGAAATTAAGTAATGAAACGGTATCTGTATTGAAGAACTTTTCTACAATCAATCAGAACCTTGTGATTAAAGGTGGTAATAAGATTGCTACTATGTCTGCAATGAAGAACATTGTTGCAAAGGCTGAAGTGCTTGAGGAATTCCCTCAAGAGTTTGCAATCTATGATTTGAATGAGTTTCTTTCTGCAATCTCATTATTCTCAAAACCAGAATTAGAATTTGAGAATGATTTTGTGATGATTACAGAAGAAGGCACATCTACTTCTTTAAAGTATTGGTATTCTGACCCATCAGTGGTCACAACACCAACTAAAGATATTACTATGCCTGAGTGTGAAGTAAAATTCAACTTATCAAGTGATACTCTTTCAACGGTGACAAAAGCAGCTGCAGTTATTGGCGCACCTGATATGGCACTTGAAAGTGGAAGTCTTAAAGTTACAGACAAGAAAAATGCTACTGCAAATAACTATGCATTAGATTTAGATGTTGTTTCTCAAAGCGACAACTACAAGTTCTGGTTTAAGGTTGAAAACTTAAAATTAATTCAAGGTTCATATGATGTACAAGTGTCCTCAAAAAATATAAGTCATTTTAAGAACTCAACAGGAAATGTTGAATACTTTATCGCTCTGGAGCCAGAGTCTGCTTACAATGCTTAATTTGAGGAATTTATATTATGGAAACATTTTTATGGGTGGAACAATACCGCCCAAAGGATATTGGGGCGTGTGTACTTCCTAATAACCTAAAAGATACTCTCACAGAATTTGTGAGTGAGGGTAATCTTCCTAATCTGATCTTGTCTGGTGGGCCAGGCGTTGGTAAAACAACAGCTGCGAAAGCAATGCTTGAACAGATTGGGGCAACTTATATGATGATCAATGGTTCTGAGGAATCTGGTATAGATGTTCTCAGAACCAAGATTAAAAACTTTGCTTCGACAGTATCATTAGAAGGTGGGCGTAAGTACATCATTCTTGATGAAGCAGACTATCTAAACCCACAGTCAACTCAACCAGCCCTTCGTGGGTTCATAGAAGAGTTTCATAAGAACTGTGGTTTCATTCTGACTTGTAATTACAAGAACAGAATTATTCAACCTCTACATTCTCGTTGCAGTACTATTGATTTTAATATTCCTAGTTCTGAAAAACCAACTCTTGCAAAACAGTTTATGGCAAGAGTTATAAGTATTCTTGATGAGAACAAAATACAATATGAACCAAGAGTTGTTGCTGAAGTTATTAATAAACACTTTCCTGATTGGAGAAGAGTACTAAACGAACTGCAACGATATTCTGTATCAGGTAAAATTGATGCTGGTATTCTCGTAAATATTTCTGAAACTAACATCAAAAATTTGATGGAAGGAATGAAGAAAAAAGAGTTTACTAATGTTCGCAAGTGGGTTGTCGATAATCTAGACAACGATCCTACACGTTTGTTTAGGAAGCTTTATGATAATCTGTATAACTATGTGGACGGTGGCAGTATCCCTCATGTGGTTGTTATCTTGGGCGAATACCAGTATAAAAGTGCTTTTGTCGCAGACCAAGAAATAAATCTGATGGCTTGTTTGACTGAGATTATGGGAGCAGCGAAATTCAAATGATAGACATATATGATAACGTATTAGAACCGCATCTTGCAGAACTAATCGACCTCAAATTAAAACAACAAACTTGGAAGTATGATTACCACTCACAACAAGGAACTCCAAATAAACATTGGCACGTTTTTTGTGGTCACGATCCTCGACAAGTAATAAAACAAGAATTTGAGTGGTTGATGCCAATTTGGAATACTGCATTTGAAAAGTATGATTTTAAAAAGAAATACAATGTAAGTACATTCAAACGATTGTATTTGAACGCACACACACATGGTATTGAACCGCACATGCACATAGATGATGGTGACTTTACTATGATGTATTATCCTAGACTTGATTGGAAAATGGAGTCGGGTGGTGGAACTGTTATTGATGGTCAACTAGTGCAGAACATTGGCAATCGTTTAATTGTATTCCCAGCATACGCACCACACCAAGCACAGCCTGTTTCACGACAATGTTATGACCTAAGAACTGTTGTTGTATTTAAAACATGGGTTGATAAATAAAATGTATGAACTAAAAGAATATCTCAATGCAATAAATGTGTCTAAAGAATCTCTATTGGACAGCGAAGATGAAATGTGGGAAAAGAAATACGCACCATTTATTGTAAACAAGTGTGTTGCTCCGTTTCCTGATACAATACAGCTTGTTAATGAACTTAACCAATACCACCACCTAGATAAGAAGTTACAGTTCGATTTTTTACTAAATAGTCTGAGAACAAGGAAAAGATATACCCCTTGGTTGAAGGCGAAGAAATTAAAGAATCTAGAGTATGTTAAAGAGTATTATGGTTATAGTAACGAAAAGGCAAAGGCCGCTCTTGATATATTAAATGATGAACAGATTTCTGCCATAAAAATAAAATTAAATAAAGGTGGAAGAAATGGAAGAAATTAATTGGACACAAGAGGACATGTTAGAGATTACTCTAAAAGAACCAGACGATTTTTTAAAGGTTCGTGAGACACTTTCTCGCATAGGCGTTGCATCAAGAAAAGAAAAGAAATTATATCAATCGTGTCATATTCTGCACAAGCAAGGACGTTATTATGTACTTCACTTCAAAGAACTATTTGCGCTTGATGGGAAACCTACAAACCTAACTGAAAATGATGTTGCAAGACGAAATACTATTGCAAATCTTTTAAAAGATTGGGGTTTGGTAAACATTAATGGTGAAGTTGGAGAGCTTGCTCCCCTCAGTCAAATCAAAGTATTGTCTTTTGCTGAAAAAAACGAATGGGATTTAGAAACGAAATATAACATTGGGTCTAAAAAGAAAGAATCCTAATGGAAAAATTCAAGTCATTTATCACTGAGGAAACCCAAGAAGACTATAGAGTTGTCGTTCTTTCAGTTGAGCATAATGATAATTCTACTACTGCAAAACGTATAAAGGAAGAGTCTGATAAATTAGGACTTGCAAACTATGTCATTTCATTAGATGGCGCAAACTTGTCCTATGATAAGACTTACAAAATTCATGAAGCTGGTGATGAAAAGGGATTTGATATTTCACCATCTGACACAGTTGTGTTTGTTCGTGGAACACCAACCAGAGATAGCTCATTAGATTTAATTTCAGAGTTAGAAAAGATAGGCATTTGTTGTGTCAATCCTAGACTGACTATTAATATGGCTGCAGATAAGTTTCGCACATATATCAAGTTAAAAGATTACGGATTAACTCAACCCAAAACAGTTCTCATACCAAATCAAGATGAGTTAGAAAACGCAGTTAAAAAACTAGACACAAAGTTTCCTATCATAATGAAAACTTTGAGAGGGGCAAAGGGTGTCGGTGTTCTGTTTATCGAATCAGAACGAGCATTAACCTCAATCGTGCAGTTGATGTATAAGACAGATTCAAGTGCAGATTTATTAATTCAAGAATATATTAAAAGTAAATTTGATGTCAGGGTAGTGGTACTTGGTGGTAAAATTATTGGCACTATGCAAAGAGATGTTGTAGAAGGTGATTTCAGAAGTAACTATTCTCAGGGTGCAAAGGTTAAGTCCTACAAACTATCTCAACTTGAAACAGAACAATGCTTACTTGCGTCTAAAGCGATAGATGGCATTTTAACTGCTGTTGATTTTATACCATCAGCTAGTCCTAAAACAGCTCCACCATTTATTTTAGAAGCTAACTCCAGCCCCGGAAGCGAGGGAGTAGAGGAGGCGAACTCTGGACTCAATGTTGCAAAAATAATTCTAGAACATTTCAAAGATGTTGCATCAAGACGCACTACACCAGTTCAAGCAGGTTACGAAGAGGTGGTAAGTATTGCTCCATTCGGTGAACTGATTGCCAAGCTGGATACAGGAAATTCTGGGCTATCAGTCCTACATGCTGAGGACATTGATGTGCAAGGTAAGAAAATTACCTTTACATTACAGGGTAAAACTATAACTACAAACTGGATTAAATCTTATGAGGTTGATACAGGTGGTGGAAGTGATGAACGGCCCGTAATTAAACTTGATGTAGATTTTGCAGGGTCAACATATAAAGATGTAATGCTTGGCCTGAACGATAGATCAGAAATGGGAACAGATGTCTTATTAAACAGATTTACTATGAACAGATTTAATATAGCAGTCAATCCTTCTCGCAAACACGTTATCACCACAAAATATACCCTCGAAAAATAAATTTAAAAAGGTACTTGCTATTATCCATTAAATGTGGGATAATATTTTAAACAATTCAAGGACAATTATATAATGAACAGTGTATTAAACATTAACCCCACAAAAAGGGTAACTGAAAAAGATTTTTATGTGAAGTGTATTCTTCCTTATGAAGATAATCATTTACAAACACATAAAATAAATTATTGGAATCCAGCTTTAAAGCCTGGATGGTTTACTGATTTTGAACATATGGGATTTACATATGTTAATACCATTTTGATGGAAACACACGAACTTGAAATGGCAAGAACGCATGGATTATT
>Ga0208643_1001495_pt1 | contig 12778 bp, 26 predicted proteins | sample VirMetDEL_Nov_12_FD_184516 | JGI IMG/M metagenome (GOLD analysis project Ga0208643, IMG submission 184516) | Aqueous microbial communities from the Delaware River and Bay under freshwater to marine salinity gradient to study organic matter... | ecosystem: Environmental > Aquatic > Marine >... | reverse complement strand
CTAACAAGTAACACTCAGTCAAGAGCAAAAATGCTGGACAGTTTAGATGAGATTCAGGATGTTTTAAGTAGAAACGGAATTAAATATAAAGATGATATATTAACGCAAACTCATGTCGCTAACGCGCTAGATAGACGTTTTAAAACACAAGCGGCTACAGGGTTCGAAAAAAGTATAGCAGAGGCTGGCGCAGAGGCAATAGGTAAAACTAGCGAAAATTTAGTGTTGGACGTTATAGGTGGTGCAGCAAAGAAATTTAGCGGTGTTACTGACGATAAAGCTATTGAGGCACTATTAAGGATTTCTAATTAACTGCGAATCCATCCGATGAGGTGGCAAGAGGCGATTGCCGCAACTACTCCAGCCCCAAGATAAGGGTTTATAGCGAACAAGATGATTATAAATAATATTTGCATGTTAAAATATTACCACAGTATTAAGGAATAACAAAATGGCACGATTAATAAACGCACTAGAGCAAATATTAGATGACAATGGTGATCCATTGGTGTCTGGCTTGCTAGATTTTTATGAATCTGGTGGCAGTACAGTACGCAAAACAACATACGCAGATAGTGCGGAAACAATCCCTAACGCTAACCCATTGGAAATTAATGGTAACGGTGTAGTGCCTAATGTTTTCGGCACAGGCACGTATAGGGTTGTGGTGAGAACCGCAGAAGGTGCGCAATTACGACAGCGCGATCCTGTTGGCGGAGAAACTTCTTTAGGTTTTGGCTCTGACTGGGTATCGACTACATCCTACGGATTAGCCGAGGTTGTAAAAGAAGATGGTCAATACTGGGAGTCTCAAACAGCAGCAAATGCCGGAAATCAGCCTTCTTTAGATAGTGGTACGAACTGGCTATTATTTCTTAGTGGTGTAGCAACCAATACCGCAGATATAGCAGATAAAGCAGATTTAACCGGCGCAGCATTTACTGGCGCAATATCGACAATAACAAGCAATACGGTTTTGTCTGATGCTGATGCTACACTTACAGCCGCTCAGTTAATCGGTGGAGAATTTACCATCACCCCTACTGTGGCTAGAACACTCACCACTGATACAGCCGCTAATATTATCGCGGCGATGACCGACAGTGTAGATGATAGCAGTTTTGAAATAACTATAACAAACCTTGCGGTTTTTGATGTGACTATTGCAGCCGGAGCGGGTGTAAGTTTGATCGGAGACATGGCAACCAATGACGACTCGTCTGTTTTTAGAGTTAAACGACTTACGGGGACTACCGTTAGCATTAGACGGTTAGGCAATAGCTCGTCAATTCTTACAAGGTCTTACACAAGTGGCGAAGAGGGAATATCTGCAGGGTCTAGTGTATTATTTACGCATGGCCTAGGGAAAACGCCCGAAATAATAACTTTCAAATTAAAATGTGCAGTTGCAGAAGATGGTTATTCAATAGGGGAGGAAATTTTAATTTCACCTAATATTCAAGGAGACTTTGCTAGTAACAAGGGAATTTCAACCACAGATATAAACTCTACTACTTTCGCTATAAGATATGGCTCTAACACGAATGTTTTTAACGCTTTAGTTAAAGGAACTGGAGTCGGTGCAGAGCTGACAAATAGTAGTTGGCGTTTAATAGCTAAAGCCTTTGCTTGATTTAGCATTGCTGTTTATAAATTAAGATGCGTATTTCAATCTTGCAATCTGCAGTGCTTCTTCTCTGGTTTTGTACGTTTTTTTGTCAAAGAAGTAATCGTCATCATCAATCCAAAACAAAAATAAGAACCGTTCTTGTATTTTGTATCGCCTGTTATTGCATTTGACCGCTCTGTAATTTTTCATAGGTAATACTCCTTAACTCTAGTGTACTTACCAAACCGCGTTTTTACGCGTTTCCAGCGATCTTTAATTACCACGCCCATTGCCCTTAGGTTGCTTATTCTTTTGGGGTAGTCAAGGATTCCTAGCTCGTCACGTGCATCTAAGCTTGTTAGCATCCTACCTTTCTTTAATTCTATAGATACTTGCATTTCTTGGTTCATTTCATCACCTGATTTAAAATTATTATATGTTGATGCATACGCTATTAGCGATTGATTGCTAATCATTACCGTAAACCTTGTAAAACTCATCATCACTAACGCTACAGCCTAGCAAATATTCTTCTAGCGTTATCCCGTATTGGTCTAGCGTGCTTTGCAGTTCTTCGTTCATTATTTACTCCATACCATAAGTCGTTTAGCAGTCAAAACAACCGCTTTATGTAATCCAGCGTTAAACCATCGTCTTATAACGTAGCTCCTAACTAAACTGATCGCAGTAAACCAAAAACCGATTATTAGATTGGTTGAGAGCGGAACGTCAATACCAACAAGCGGGAATATAATTAGTTGACTAAGTAATGCTACAAAGTACCCTATTAATATATTTACAATGCTTTCAAGTAGCGATTCTAGTTTAGTTTGGTTCATTACTTACTCCATGATCTATCATTAAGCTGTTCCAATACCGGTATGTCTCTAGTTTTCCTATTGCCAAGGCTTACAACATTTTTAGGCCGTATTGCTGTGGCTTCAAATTCTGCCATGGTCTCACGCGATAAAGAGGCTTTAGTAAACGATATATTTATCCCATCCCATCCTTTTACGCCTACCGTCCAGTCGATTAGCTCTGTCGGTGTCATACCTACCTCATGCGCCCTTAATGCCATAGCCATGGCTTGATTGAATGCTCTTTGAGTAAGCGGCTTACCCTTGTTAATTCGATGCTCCACATAGCTTTGTGCGGCCTCTATCTCTATTTCAATATCTAATCCAGTGTAGTCAATCTTCGTTGTTTTTTTCATTCGATACCTCGGTTGCTTTTCCGTTTTTATCAAAGTATTCATTTAAAGCCTTGGACACATACCATGTATAAGTTCTTCCCTCCTTTATCGCTATCGACTTTAATTTGTTCAATAGATTTTCTTCTAGCCTAAATGCCACTTGCTTCTTCATTTTAAATCTCGCTTTAATTAATCGCATCCTTGCGAAAGTTTATTACTCAAACATATCGCCACTTTCTCCAGCGAATCGCTCCGATGCTTTTTGCATATTAATAATTGATTGTTTGTAATAAGACTCTTTTAGCTCCACTCCTACCGCTTTTCTTCCAAGGCTTGCTGCGCTGTAGGATTCCGAACCTACGCCCATAAACGGCGTAAACACCACCTCGTCACGGTTTGAATATAGCTCCACAATCCTGTCAATAACGTCTAATTGTAGAGGGTGAACGTGCTTCTCGTCATCTTCTTCACGCGCTTCTCGGAACGGCAATACGTTATCAATTCTAATATCATCCCAAACGCTAGATGCGTAACGCTGCCATATGTAATGAGATAGCTTGTTTGTTTTCGCGTCGCTATGGTTTATAAATTCTTTGTTTAAATGCGCCCATAGTTCATCAGAACTAAATTTAGTTTTATTTGCATTATTCCATGCTTGTAAAATATTAGGTATTATTGGCATGGATCCAAAGTACCGCTTTAGTCCGCTAGGGTTTGTTACGGGAGTTTTATTTTCACCCTTTTTAGTAAAAATCATCATATAGTCAGGCATAGCGGTAAAGCATTTAGTAGAGTCTTCTACTATAAATTTATGCATTAGGCTCTGCACCATTGTTCTCATCCTCACCTTTAAAGGCTCTTTCCATATTGTTATCCTATTTCGATACTCAAACCCGTATTTAATATGCAGCTTGATAATTTCGTGAGGAAAATCCCAAAGGCGACAAGTATTATCAAATACGTCAGTGCAATGGACGGCAGTTATTCGTCCAGGCTTTGTTACTCTAGCCATTTCTTTTATCAAAAATTCATACTGATCTAAAAACTGCTCTTTTGAGTCACAATTACTAAAGTCTTTCGGGCTGCTAGAGTAGTTGTAAAGTCCAGCAAAAGGCGGAGAGTACACGCTTAGGTCAACGCATTCGTCTGGCATTTCAGTTATTACATCCATGCAGTCCGCGTTATATATTGAATAGTTGTCTGTGATTGTTTGGTTAATTATGCTCATTTTAAAAACTCCGCTAGTTTTATTTCTTTGTTAAAATTGGTTTCTTTATTCTCGTATATGTCATTTACCGATCTTGTTAGCTTCTCGTACAAATTGTTTGCTTTATCTCTTTTTTGCTTAATAGCTTCCATCATTCTTCCCTGCCCTTCTGACATAACAACATCAACAACAACCTCGCTAGTCTGACCAAACCTCCAGAACCTTCTGATAGACTGGTAATATTGCTCGTATGAGTACGTTGGGAAAAACACAGTATGATTGCAGTGCTGCCAGTTAAGCCCCATAGAAGTCATTTTTGGCTTAGTGATCAACCTTTTTATTTCTCCTTTTTGGAAGGCTATTAGCAATTCTTCTTTCTTGTCAATTTTCATTGACCCAGTTATAGCTACCGCTTCGCTATCTATTTCTGATAGTAAGTCGTTTTCCGCATTAGTGTTGCACCAATATACTGACGTTTTATCATGAGCAAGATTCACCGCTTTTTCGCATCGCTCTTTGTACGTTTGTTTCTGCTCCACCCTTAATTCTGAAAATGTTTGAGCTATCTTAGCTTCTATCATCAACTGCCCACCAAGTCCCTCGGTACTTACGTTTTCTATAAAGTGGCTGTTTTCAATAAGCGGCGGCAAGTCGTAACGATCATCAGAAAACCCAAGGTCGCTAGGGCATCTTATCATAATCGCCCACTGGTTAACCCATGCGAAAAAATCACTCTCTGCGTGTGGTTTTAAGTAATACTTTTCTCCCACGTTTCTGCTTCTTGAGTCGTTTGAGTTCTGGTTGTTTTTAAAGAATGCCCCTAGCATATCCATATATCCCATAAACCCTAGAGCCTCCGAGCTATTTCCTAGCTCCGTGTAATCGTTGGGGGATGGAGTAGCAGACGATAAAAACCTGTAGTTAACCTTTCTTATAAATGCTAATAGCTGGTTTTTTATCTTGCCGTCAAAATTCTTTAAAATTGAACTCTCGTCAAGAACCACGGCCTCAAAGTCTTCAGGATTAAAATGCCCAATACGCTCGTAATTAGTGACGACCACTTTTGAATTAAACTTCCCATCCTTTGAGTATTCAATCTTGTCAGCGCCTATCTTTTCAGCTTCCTGAACAAACTGATAAGCAACGGCAAGCGGCGTTAATATCAACACTTTTCTGTTGGTCGATCTAACTATGTTTTCGGCGATAGATATTTGCATTAGTGTCTTACCTAATCCTGTGTCAGCGAAAATAGCTTTGCGACCGCTTATCAATGCTCGTCTACATACCTCTTCTTGAAAATCAAAAGCATTGGACGGTGACCAAATCATTTCTAATCCGTCATCTGGTATTCTGTGCCTTTTTGCGTTTATAAAGTCTAAGTAATTCATTGTTATTTCCCCCTTAATTTATAGGCTTTGTTATGCTCTCGTATAACAAGAGCTACACAATGCTATACAGACACCTTGTGTAAGTAAAGCTTTTTTTAATTTATCTTTAATCCTTGTGTATTCAAAATCATTCTCTGATTTTAAGTTATAGGAACCCCACTATTCACACCATGGTAAGTACCAGCAAGATACTTATTAGGCTTTATTGAATAGCTGATCCACACCACTACATTTTACTGTAGAACCATAATTGGCCTGTTACCGGCTATAATTATGGTCAGGCCGCATAAATGCGCCAAATTGTGACCATGTTGACAGGGGTTAAGTCATTGCATGGATTTTTTGGTCTAATTTGCGTTTTTTAGAGTAGTGTCAAATCGACTGCACAGAATAAACTACTGTGCCAAACGTGTAGAAAAGTAACACTTGATAAACAATAAGAAAGGTTGTTAAAATACAATTATGCCGTGAATGGCTGAACCGTAGTTGCTTACTGTTTACCAAAGACCCTGCATAGGTCGTTCGGCAATATCTATATTCTAAGCCCTAGCTTGGCGTAATGTCAACTAGGGTTTTTTATTGTTTGTTATCTAAACAATCATTACAGAAATAACCTTCATCTCTATCATTGTGGCACTCTGCTATAAACTCTTTATCGCAAGAGAAACACCCCATTACTTCAATATCACCTATAAACGCCTTTAAAGCATCTCTGTACGTGTTATATTTATGTGCCGGCACAAAGAGGTGTCTAACCTCCCTTAGCCCGCTAGAGGCCTTTCTATCGCGCTGTCGCTGGCTTATCTCTTTTCGTGTTAATGGCATAATTTATACTCCCAAAGCCTTTATTCGCTTCCACCATCCACGCTTAGTTTCGATTATAGGTGTTGTCAATCTACGATAATCCGAATTTAATTTATTGCAACTATCTATATCATCAAACGCATAACCAACAAGCACGTCATCTTTACCTTGAAACGGCTTGCATAAAAACCGCCCTTTACTTTGTTTAAATAGCTCGTACCATAAATCAAAATGCTCTCGAGGTATATATTCTGTAGCTTTCATTTTAACCTCCTTAAATCGGTTTATAACAACCGCTTTCAAAATTGACGGTTGTTGTTAAGTTTCTTTTTCAGCATCTTCATGCCGCGCTTTAAAGCAAGGTTATACGTCTTTACGGTTTGCATATACCCAAGACACTATATCAAACAAGTTGACCGTGTGCTGCTCAAAAGCGCCAAACTGTTCTGGCTCGCATTCTTTGAATATTAAAACCCCGCCGGTGTCGCACACTATATCAATATTAAATTCTGGAAATATATTTCCGCCAATACATAGTAAATACTCTTTTATAAGCTGTTCGTTCATTTTTTATCCTTAAATAATTAAATGCGTATAACAACCATTTTATAGCAGACAGTTATAAAACTGCTTCACTTCATGCTGCGTACTGCCGCAGCTAAAAATAAGGTTATTCCCAGACCTCTTTGGTCTCGCGCACTAGGTCGTTATTCATCACGCGCTTATCATACCGGCGCTTTAAAAGTCGCAGCCTTAACAGTTCATCACTATCATTTTCTTGCGCCTCTAGATTAACGCAAGTGCGACAGACTGACATTTTGCCGTCATACGCTCCGGCCAGATTGCTATAACTCACCAGAGTTTTCTCTTCGTTGCATTTAGCGCAGGGCTTGGTTTTTTGGTTGTAGATTGAATATGTATTATTCATTATTCGCTACCTTCTTTCATGAATTCCCACATACTCACATCAAGCGCAAAGCATATTTTCCGCAATACTTTCGTGTTTGCATCATTCCCTTTTATCATCCTAGATAATGTTTCTTCTCTAATTGCGGCCTTTTTAGCTAGCGCTGCCTGCGTCATATCGCGCTCAGCAAGTAATTTTCGTATTGATTTTTTAATATTCATAGTTTTCTCCATTTGCCTAATCATAAGCCTTTTATTGCGCGAGGTCAATGCGGATTATACTAATAGCGCAAAATAATTGCAAAAAAAGCAAATTATAGCTTTACAGTGTAACGCCTTTGGTTTAATATGTAATTCATCAACTACAAAAACAAAGAGGAAAAAGTGATGAGCGATAAGATTTATGCAACGGTAGATTATGACGAGTGCATTGTTGGCACTATAGATCAAATAAAAACATGGTTCATCGATAATACGGGCGCTTATGTAATCCCTAGAAAATGGGAAGCTCAAAAACGAATTGATTTATGTAGCCATCAGTACGACGACGATGGTGCAAGAGATATAGAAGAAACGATTTATTTAGTAGAAGCAACATACATGGGAGAAGCATCATGAATAATTACGAAGTAGTAGGCATGGGTTTTAGCAGTAAAGACTACGAGCATCCAAAGCCATTAACAGAGTCCGATATGGTGCTTGGTAATACTTACAAGCTGATTAAGCCTAGAAGTCAGTTAGAAAGCGGTTTTTTTGAGTATAAATCGGAATCTAGCACCACCTTATTGAAAGGCTATTTTCTTCTTGATGGGAATAAGTTTGGTGAAGAGTATTTTTTAAGCTACGCAGACATGATGCCAGCAAGCCGAATGGTTAATGTTGATGGTCACGATGTTGAAGTATCAAAAGAAATGTACGAAGAATTAAACAAGCTAAAGGCTGAATTATGAATATTAAAACAGAGTTATCTTTATGGTTTATCGCAGCAGTAGTAGTAAGTGTTGCGGTTTTTATTTTTGCTGAACAAGTAGCGGAGTGGATATGAGTATCATTAATAAAATATCAGCACCAGTGGCACTATTAATCATAGTAGCTTGCTTATTAATCACAGGCACTATGGATTACAACGATCAAATAATGGGGGTGACACGATGAGTACAGCGCTAGCACAATTATCAAAACGTTTAGACGTATCTGAGGGAGAGCTGCACAGTATAGTTCTTAATACTGTAATGCCAAATGGCGGTCGAGGAGTGAGTAACGACCAGTTTGTGACATTTATCGCAGTAGCTAATGAATATGGCCTAAATCCAATGGTGAAGGAAATATACGCATTCCCAGCCAAGGGCGGAGGCATACAGCCTATAGTATCAATTGATGGATGGTTAAAGATCATCAACAACCATAAAGATTTTAACGGCATGGTTTTTGAGGACGTTAGAGAAGATGGCAAACTGGCCGCTATTAAGTGCAAAATCTACAAAAAAGGTATCGAGCATCCGGTGGAGGTTGTCGAATACATGGACGAGTGTAAAAAGCCAAATAGCGAGCCGTGGTCAAAGTGGCCTAGCCGTATGTTGCGACATAAAGCGGCTATACAGTGCGGTCGTTACGCGTTTGGCCTTAGCGGTATCATTGATCCAGACGAGGCAGAACGATATAAGGATGTCGGTGTTATTGAAAAAGAAGATACCGCCGCGCTTGCTGAGCGAAAGATCGAAATAATGAATTGTGAGTCTCTTGATGACCTTGTCGAGCTATGGAAAAAGACAAACGACGAATATAAAGGCAAGCCAGAGTTAAGCGTTTTAAATGAGCTTAAAAACCAGAAAAAAGACGAGCTTATGAATGTAGGAGAAGATACTAATGATTAAGCAAGGCACTGAAGAATGGCACGCCGCAAGGCTTGAGAAGGTCACGGCATCTAAATTATCGGCAGTAATGGCTAAAACTAAAAGCGGTTATTCTGCTACTCGTAAAAATTACATGATGGAGCTGATATGCCAAAAGCTATCCGGTCAGCGTGAAGAAGGCTACACAAACGCGGCGATGCAGCGAGGCAATGATTTAGAGCCTATTGCGCGTGGCGCTTACGAAGCTGACAAAGGCGTTTTTGTTGATGAGTGCGGTCTAATCGATCACCCTAAAATAGATGGGTTCGCCGCCTCACCTGATGGGCTTGTAGGTAGTAATGGTTTGATAGAAATCAAATGCCCAAACACAGCTGCACACGTAGAGTTTCTAAAAAACGGCAAGCCTAAGCGTGAGTATATACTTCAAATGCACGCGCAAATGCTATGCACAGATCGCAAGTGGTGCGACTTTGTTTCATACGATGATCGCTTGCAGGGCTTAGAATATCGATGCGTTAGGGTTGAATATGATGAAGACCTTGGCAACGAAATAATCAAAGAGGTAACAAGTTTTATTGCTGAAATGCAAAAAGAATTGCAAGAAATAGAAAACCTAAGAGATATATAAAATACTAATACTTATCCGCATCGCTATAAATACAAATGATTGTAACGCGTAGCGGATATGCGTTACAATAGGTTAACGAATTGGAGGTAGTATGAAAAAAGATTTTATTTGCCCTGAGTGTAACAAGCCAAGAAAAAACGCTCGCATGGATGCAGAAGTTTGTAGCTCTAACTGTAGGATCAAAAAGCTGCGAAGAATTAAGAAAGAAGAGCGCGAGGCAAATAGCCCGTTAAACAAAATATTTAAGGGCCCGCAAGACGCACTTAATAAATTAACAATAAAATAGAGGTTAGTATGAGTAAAATTGGTGTGGAACTAAAAATTGATGTGACAAAAATAGATAAAAACCTTTTGTTCAAGGGAGCTAAGGGCACGTATCTTGATGCTACCGTGTTTATTGATATTGATGAAAAGGATCAATACGACAATAACGGTATGATTACTCAGAAAGTCCCGCAGGGTGGAGAGAAAAACAGCGGCGCTATATTGGGCAACTGTAAAGTGTTTTGGAAAGATGAACAGCCGCAAGCGCCACAATACAATCCTCAAGCGCCGCAGCAAAGTATAGTTGACTCAGATTTGCCATTCTGACATAACCGCGGCGGTTAATAACAAAGTAGAGGGTAAAACCATGAGCAACTACGTGGACACAATAAGAAAAGCGACAAGGCTAGGCATTAACGATGCTAATCAAGGTTTTGAGAAAAACAGCCGGTCAGTGGCCGGCAGCATGTGGGATCGCTACTACACCAAAGGCTACGATAAAGCCGTTACAGATAAGAGGTACTTTAACCGCTTGTTATGTTTTAGTGCCTCGGTGTGCTTGCGGCACACCGAGGGCTTTTAGATGTTTTGATAGATGAATGCGATGGTGATGATGAGTTCGGAAACTGCAAACAGCACTAACGCAACATTTACTTTAACATCAATGTTGAGTTTGATTTTCATGGTTTGTACCCATTAGATCGACTCAACCGGTTGAGTCATGGAAGACTCGTTTTTATATACCGCCTTGCGAGCGGTTTGAGTTACCGTAACTAGCATAGGCTTCTCAAGGCGGACGATTTCTGCTGGCACAACCAGCCCAAATTTCAAGCCTAGCCCTAGATAAGGGGTCGCCCTTTAGCCGCTTACCAAGCGACAATCGGAGCTGGTGACTCCGAAACTTTTGAAACATAACCTATTAATGTGCTGCGGCACGAGATAACCAAAAAGAGCGGTGCAGTGTGACCGTCAGAACTATTAAGCTGTTAGCTGTGGAGGCTAAAAATTATGAATGAACGATTTACAGAACAATGGACACAAAAGAGCTTTACTAATGCAGACGGAGATAAGATGCGAATAAAACATGACGAAGATGATTTTGAAGTTATGAGTATCTGCATTAGTGGCGAAGAGTTTTTGTTTGACAAAACAAATGCAAGTAGTATAGCTGAAGCATTGCAGCAAATGGCTGACAGCTAACCTAATACTAAGTTGTTGGCGTGTAGCGTCAGCGGAACGACAATCAAATTGAGTAGGTTGTTATAAAGATTTTACTAGCTAGTGCTTGGCTTGAACCACTGAGAGTCCTCTGTGGTAGTAAAACGGTGAAATTTGCGCACCGTAAGCACATCGCAAACGTGAGTTGATAATGCACACTGTTTATGGGAATGATGGAAGATGAAAATAGCCACTCGAAATAAACTGCCTCTTGTCCGCGCTGATTGGGGCGCGATTGACGTAACAGTAGCCAATCTTTATAACCTTTTAATAATTTGGCACGGAGCAGCGCGGAGTTGCTCAAATTAATTACGTTGTTAGCGAGATTTACGGAGTGCATATGGTAAAAGAAAAAATTGTAGTTAGCTTTAGCGGTGGAAAGACTAGCGCATATATGAGCCAGTGGCTTGCAAAAGAATACAGCCACACTTACGAGTTTGTTTTTATTTTTGCAAATACTGGGCAAGAATGCGAGGAAACATTAATTTTTGTTGATAGGTGCGATAAAGCCTTTAACTTAAATGTTGTATGGGTTGAGGCTGTAGTAAATCCAATTCATGGAAAAGGAATTACACACAAGGTTGTTGATTTTAAAACTGCGGCCAGAAGAGGAGAACCATTTGAAGCGCATATAGCTAAAAGCGGAATACCGAACGCAAACAAGCCACAGTGCAGCGACAGATTAAAAGCTTTACCGATTGAGCATTATAAAAAAGTAAATGGTTTGAAAGGCGTTAGGCATTGTATAGGAATAAGAAAAGACGAAGAGCGCAGAAAAAGCGAAAGCTCGGTTAAGAAGTTTAATATAATTTACCCGCTGTGCGATTGGGAAGAAATAGATAAGCAAGATGTAAATAGCTTTTGGGAAGGTCAAGAGTTTACTTTAGAGCTTGAAGAACACCAAGGGAACTGCAAAACGTGCTGGAAAAAGAGCGACAAGAAGCTATGGTTGATTGCGATAGAAGAGCCAGAAAAGTTTACTTTTATGCAGACAATGGAAGATAAATACCAGCACGTAAAGCCAAACGATGACGGAAAGCCTAGAGTTTTTTTTAGAAAACACCGAAGCGTTAATAAATTGATGGCAGAAGCAGAAAAGCTAGACAGTGTTACGCTAAGGAAAATGATCGGGTATAAAGACGATCAAGATTCTGGTTGTAGCGAAAGCTGCGAGGCTTATCTGTAAATCTCGCTAACCCTTGGTTATGTTGCCACGATTAAATAATAAAAGATTGAGGAATTGAAGATGACGAACGAAACTACTGAAAAAGAAACAAGCGATGCAGTAAGTGGTCAAAATGATCCAGTTGTTATGTGTTTTGATGACGGTACTGAGGCCAAATATGGAGATGTAATTCGATGGAATTGTTGGGACAGTGATGACTGTACCACGTGGACATTTACAGGATTATACACACGAAGAGGCGTTGTTTATCTGGGTGGCGGTATAGATTTTGGTATGGGAATGGGGCAAGTCGATTCTATTGCGAAAGTTATGGAGGAGGCTGAGCATAATGATCCTGACGACAGGGGTGTAAAACGGGTAGGAAGTGCATCGAAATTGGCCGAGTATATTAGCAATTTTATTGACACATAACCATAGCTTTAAAGCGCGGCATGAGAATGCCAAAAAAGAAACTGAACAACAACCGTCGATTTGAAAGCGGTTGTTATGTGTAAATTGAAGGGGGATTTATGAAGAGACTTAA
>Ga0208643_1001491_pt1 | contig 12794 bp, 12 predicted proteins | sample VirMetDEL_Nov_12_FD_184516 | JGI IMG/M metagenome (GOLD analysis project Ga0208643, IMG submission 184516) | Aqueous microbial communities from the Delaware River and Bay under freshwater to marine salinity gradient to study organic matter... | ecosystem: Environmental > Aquatic > Marine >... | reverse complement strand
GACATCGGTTGATGACAAAGATACTGCGTTTGGCTTAAGTGTGGGTTATCAATGGACTTCCATGGTGGCAATCGAATTAGGCTATGCCGACTTTGGTAATGGAAGTGCGCGGATTGAGGGTGCAAGTTTGACTCCGGCGCAATATCATGAGCAGGTCAAAGCAGTGACCCCCGTACTGGCTGATGGCGTGATGTTGGGATTGCGTTTAACCTTACTGCAGCATGATGCTTGGCGCTTTGAAGTGCCTATCGGATTGTTTCGGTGGCAAGCGGATATCAGTAGCACTATGGGCAATAGCCGTTTAACCACAGAACTCGATGGCACTGATTGGTATGCCGGTGTGCGGTTTAGCTATCAAGTGAGCGACGCTTGGTCAGTTGGCTTGGGGTATCAATATGTGGATATTGAGCCGAATGACTTCCTCAGTTACCAGCTCAATCTACGTTATCAATTTTAAGCGTTAGCATATCAAAAGGGGCATTCGCCCCTTTTTACTCTCTAATAAAAACATCATATTTGAGAATATTTTGAAGGTGTTCACTTAAGGTTGGGCTTGGTTTGTGATGCATGTCGCAAAGGATTTGTGGCTTACCCTTAGGAGTATGTAACAAATTCAGGTTGTAGATTAAAGACAGGATAGTAAGATTGTCACTTATCTTATTTAATTTATCGCTTTTTTATCTAGAGGCAGTTATGTCGCAGCGGCAGAATAAGCCGGAAATATTGCATACCGAAGTTGTCGCGAAAAGCCGATTATTTCAAATTGAGCAAGTGCATCTTAAGTTCTCAAATGGTGTCGAACGCCAATACGAGCGTATGAAAGGCGGCAGCCGTGGTGCTGTGATGATAGTGCCTATTCATCAAGGGCAAATGCTACTGGCACGCGAATATGCAGCCGGAACCGATAATTACGAGCTCGGGTTTCCTAAAGGTCTTATCGACCCTGGTGAATCGCCAGTCGAAGCGGCTAACCGTGAATTGCAGGAAGAAATTGGCTTTGGGGCGAATAAGCTCACGCTATTGAAAGAACTTAGCCTAGCGCCGGGTTATTTCTCCAGTAAGATGCAAATTTTTCTTGCAGAAGATCTGTATGAGAGTCGCCTTGAAGGTGATGAGCCAGAGCCCATTGATGTGGTGCCTTGGGCGCTCTCCGATTGGGAGGCCCTGCTCGATGATGTCGATTTTTCCGAATCCCGTAGTGTGAGTGCGTTGTTTTTAGCGCAAAAGTATTTATACCTTAAATAATCTTTTTCCTTTTAAGCGTTCAAAGCTGAAACGCTTGCAAAACATTCGCGAACTTTGCGATTGGAGTTGTTATGAAGCCAGAAGAGTTGATCGACGAAGTTATTGCGATTGCGACCGATGCAGGGATAACTATCCGTGACATTTATCTCAAAGGTAATTTTGAGCGAGAAATGAAGTCTGACAATACCCCTGTCACTTCCGCAGATTTAGCGGCGAACCAGATCATTTGTGACCGATTAACTGCTTTAACGCCTGATATTCCTGTGTTATCTGAAGAGGCGGCCGATATTCCTCTGAGCGTACGTGAATCTTGGAAACGCTATTGGTTGGTTGATCCACTCGATGGCACGGGTGAGTTTATTGCTGGCAGTGGTGATTTTTCGGTGATTATTGCACTCGTCGAGCACAATCGTCCCGTGATGGGCGTGGTGTATGTGCCTATGACGCAAGTGTGTTATTACGCGATTGCAGGTTTAGGCGCATATAAACGCACGGATAAACAGGAAGTGCGTATTAGTAGCCGCCAAATCGAGCACCGTGAAAAGGTCTCCCTAAGATTGGCCGTGAGTCGTCGTCAGGATCCTCAATCTGTATTGACCCTATTCAACCATCCCAAACACTGCGAGTTAGTCGTTATGGGGGGCGCAGCGTTAAAGAGTTGTCTTGTCGCCGAAGGTCGAGCCGATTGTTATGTACGAGTCGGACCAACGGGTGAGTGGGACACGGGAGCCGCGCAAATTATCGTCGAGGAAGCGGGTGGACAGCTGATGGATACTGAGCTGCAACCGTTAACCTACAATGAGCGCGAGACGTTAGAAAACCCTAACTTTATCGTAGTGGGCGCACCCAACTTAGAGTGGGATAAGATTTTAATAGGTGAATGATTTTCGAATGCAGTCTATACGTCCGGTATTTAAGACAGAGTTATTAGCGGTTTATCAGCTTGAGCAGGCCATTTTTGGTGAGCATAGTTATCCCGATTTTTTCTTCCGTCAGGGATTTGATTGCTGGCCAGAGCAATTTTTAGTGGCGGTGGATGAAGATAATCTTCTGCAAGGTTATTTGCTCTGTGCCCAGAGTGGCGATCCTACCTGTAGGTGGATTTTATCTGTTGCAGTAAGTGAAGATGCTCGTGGAAAGGGATTAGGCAAACGTTTGATGCAGCAGTGTTTAGCTGAGTTACCCGTTTCTGTTGAACGTGTGTGTCTAACGGTTGACCCGAGTAATCCTGCCCATGGCTTATATCAGCATTTAGGTTTCGTTGATTCGGCTTTTGAGGCCGATTATTTTGGCGCTGGTGCAGATAGAGTGGTGATGACTTATCGCAGGCCTTAAATTCCATGGTCACTTTTAATTAAAAACACCTTTGAATTAAGAATGATTTTTAAACCAAAATAATGGACGGCGTGCTGACTGAGCGCGCCGTTTTTTATGTTATTTTGTGTGGTGTAATCCCACATATATAGTGCAGTTTTACTGAGTGAATCGATTTCGAGCGTCTATCTTTATTTATCATCCTCAATGATATCCTTCACTATTTACCCGCAACTGTACGTAAAACAAACTTATTTTGAACGTTGTTTTTTATTTTAACTGCTGTTAGTCTCTTGCTATCCAAGAGGGAGTGAGACCTATGGCCAGACGAAAAGAACACAGCCATGATGAAATTCGTGCGATGGCAATACAAGCGGCAACTGAGTTACTGACCGAGCAAGGTGTTGTCGGGCTGAGCTTGCGCAAAGTGGCCAGCCAAATTGGCTATGTCCCTAGTACTTTGATCAATATTTTCGGCAGTTACAACTATTTGCTACTGGCCGTTTCTGAGTCAACGCTTAGGGCTTTACATGACAGATTAGCGGGTGTTTGTGCGGTTGACAGTTTGCGTAAAATCATTGCAATGGCGTGGGAGTATAGTCAGTTTGCCCATGAGCGGCGGCAAGCTTTCAAGTTGGTTTTTGAGCTGCAATTACTCGATTCTGAGCCTTTGCCGGCATCACAAGGGCAATTGATTGCAGGGTTATTCACACTGATTGAACGTGAGTTAGCGCAGCTCTTCTCTGATGTAACACCGGAGCAGCATCTCAGTATGAGCCGTGTGTTGTGGGGGGGGATTCATGGGCTAACTGCTTTGTCCCTCGATAATAAGCTCTTTGCTGAATCGTTATCACTGCGGGATTTACTCGAGAGCCATGTGCAGGCTTATCTACAAGGAATGGGTTACCAGAGGGAACTATCATGTTGCTAACAAAACGTTTTTTACCTTATTTTGCGACTCAGTGCCTCGGCGCCTTGAATGACAATATCTATAAAAATGTGTTGCTGCTATTAGTGACTTTCAGTCAAGTCAAAGACTTGCCCATAAGCGTCGATATGTTTGTTAATTTGGCTGCAGGGGTGTTTATCCTGCCGTTTTTCCTGTTTTCGGCCCACGCGGGTGTGGTTGCCGATAATATGGATAAGGCCAAACTTATCCGTCGATTAAAACTACTCGAAGTCATTATTATGTCCTGCGCCGCTATCGCGATAGTGAGCGAGAACTACATGATGATGTTATTGCTGCTATTTTTAACCGGTAGTCAGTCGGCTTACTTCGGTCCGGTCAAATATTCCTTGTTACCCCAAGCGTTGAAAGAGGACGAGTTAGTTACAGGCAATGCGTGGGTTGAAATGGGCACTTTTCTCTCTATTCTGGTCGGCACGTTAAGTGCGGGGATCTTAGTTTCTGAAGTCAACGGTACACTTTGGGCTGCCATTACCGTCGCCGTATTGTCTTTAGCAGGATACTTGTCGAGTCGGGCTATTCCGGCTTTGCCCCCGCAGGGGACAGTACAAAAGATTCAGTTTCGCCCACTTTCTGGTACTTGGCGCAGTATTAAAAAAGCGCGTCAAACACCTTCAATCTGGATGGCGATCCTAGCTATCAGTTGGTTTTGGTTTTTAGGCGCGACCTATCTGACTCAGTTCCCTAACTTTGCCAAGCTGCATCTGCATTCTGGCGCGACTGTGGTGTCGTTATTGTTGGGCATGTTTTCCATCGGGATTGCCGTTGGCTCCTTCGTCTGTGAACGTTTTTCCTACGGCCATGTGGAACTCGGTTTGCTGCCATTTGGGGTATTGGGATTAACTATCTTTGGTGTCGATTTGCTTTGGGCGATTCCACCTGCGCCAGTGGATGCTAGTTTTGTCTATGGATTAAAAGCCTTTATTGCTGAGTCGCAACATTATCGGGTGATGCTAGATTTCTTTATGATCGGCGTTAGCGGCGGCTTGTTCATCGTCCCCTTATACGCCTTTATTCAGTCCCGTTCGGCCAAGGGCGAATGTGCTCAGGCGATTGCTGCCAATAACATTATGAACTCTCTGTTTATGGTGGCTTCGGCGCTGCTATCTATCTTGCTGCTTGGCGTTGCGGGTTGGACGATTCCGCAGTTATTCCTACTGCTTGCCGTGATGAACTTTGTCGTCGCTCTCTATGTTTATTCACAAGTGCCAGAATTTACTCAGCGATTTATCAGTTACTTATTGAGTCATGTTATGTACCGCGTGACTGTAACTGGCCGAGAGAGAATTCCAAAGGAAGGGGCTGGCATCATAGTCTGCAACCATGTGAGTTATGTGGATGCCTTGATTATTATGGGGGCATCGACTCGGCCTATTCGTTTTGTAATGGATAAGTCCATCAGCGAAATTCCTTTGCTGAAATATTTGTTCCGCCACGCTGGAGTGATCCCTATCTGTTCCCCTAGACAGAGTGAAACCACTTATAACCAAGCGTTTGAGACTATCCACGAAGCGCTGATAAATGGCGAATTGGTGTGTATTTTCCCTGAGGGTCGACTCACCCCTGACGGTGAATTAGGTGAATTCCGTCCCGGTATCGATAAGATCTTAGCCAGAGATCCTGTGCCTGTTATTCCCATGGCATTACACGGATTATGGGGTTCTTACTTTAGCCACAAGGGCGGACATGCCTTAGCTAAAATGCCCAAGCGTTTTTGGTCAAGGGTGTCGGTGGATTTAACGGATGCCGTCGATGGTAAGCTTGCGAATAAGGAATCTTTGAGAGTCCAAGTGGCGAGCCTGCTGGGTAAGTCTTAAATCCGTTTTGTCAGTGTGAAATAAAATGATAACCGCGAAGCTAATGTTCGCGGTTATCTTATTTTAGGGTGGCGATTTATCGTGTCTGATAGCTATCCAGCCACTCATGCATGGCTTGGTGCGAACCTTTAAAGAGCACTCGTTCGGACTTGTTCTGTAATTGGTATCGGTACATAGGGTCGTAATACTTATGTAATAACAGGTTTATCCAAACTAAGTGCAGCGAAGTGTCATTCTGGTTGATTTGCTGATCGAGTGCTTGTTGCATCAAATCTTGCAGTTCTTGATGTTGTTTCCCGCCTAAACGTTTACGAATACTCACTAAACTTTGCAATAGATAGTCGCTAAATGCCGCAAAACCCGCTTCCGGCCCTAGGCGCTCACAGAAGCCGTTATACATTTTATGCACATATTCATTGCGTAAGCGTTCGAGCCTCGCATCGTCTGACTCTTCTAGCACTAAGACATTGGCGGCTTGCATGGCATTGTAAAATGTCTGCGGCAGCGCCGAACGCCCAATCAGGAAGCTTTCATCTTCGAGCAGTAAACAGGCAGCGTTACTCGTTTGATGCTGTAGCAAGGCAATGGCGAGTTGATTTTCAAAGTTAATCTGCGTTGGCTGTGGGTCGATATTTTTCCCAAAGCTAGAGCCTCTATGATTGGCTATCCCTTCAAGATCGACCGCTTCTTTACGTTTTAATAGAAAATCAGTTTTACCGCAGCCCGTCATCCCGCTCAAACTTAATAACAGCTGCTGAGCTGGTGCCGCTTCAATCACGCCAATCAGATATTGGCGCATGGCCTTATAGCCACCCTGAATATAAGGGACTTCTACACCGGCTTCTTTAAGCCATTGTTGCGTGAGTTGCGAGCGTAAGCCGCCACGAAAGCAATAAAGGTAGGCGTTGGGGTTGGCTTTCACATAGCTTACCCAAGCCTCGATTCTCTGTTGCTTGATGGAGCCATTAACCAGTGAATGACCCAATGCAATCGCGGCTTGCTGACCTGATTGCTTATAACAAGTGCCGACTTTTTCCCTTTCACTATCCAGCATCAAGGGTAAGTTGGTCGAGTTAGGAAATGCACCTCGAGTAAACTCTACAGGCGCTCGCACATCCATGATGGGATGTTGATTGAGGAAAATTTCCCGATATTGTTCTGCAGCGACGATCGCGTTTGGCATCAGCACAACACCACATTCGCTTCAGTGGTGGGTGTTTCCAGTGATCCAATGCAAATTGGGGCGATGTGATGCGCATCGAGTAGAGCAATCAATTCCGCTTCGGCTTCGGCCGATACGGCAACTAACAGACCACCACTGGTTTGCGGATCGCACAGAATCGCTTTTTGATGCTCGCTGAGCTCGGGGAGATGCTCGCCATAACTGTCGTAATTTCGGTGAGTCCCGCCAGGAACGCAACCTAAGGCTAAGTAATCTAAGGCGCGTGGCAGTAACGGCACCGCATCAAATTTGAGTTTTGCCGTGAGCTTGGCACCTTGGCACATTTCGAGTAAGTGTCCCGCCAGTCCAAATCCTGTGACATCGGTCAGGGCGTTTACGCCGCTAATTTTGGCAATCGTCGTGCCTATAGTATTCAGCTGGCACATAGCATTAACCGCAATGTGACTGTCTTCATCTTGGAGTTTTTTCTGTTTTTGCGCCGTAGTTAAAATGCCAATGCCGATAGGTTTAGTGAGATATAAACGATCGCCCGCTTTAGCCGTATCATTCTGTTTTAAATCACTTAAGGCAATTTGTCCTGTCACTGCGAGCCCAAAAATCGGTTCAGGCGCATCTATGCTGTGGCCACCGGCTAGCATGATCCCGGCTTCCATACAGGCTTGTCTGCCGCCATCGACCACTTGTTGTGCGACTTCTGCGGGTAGCTTATTGATTGGCCAGCCTAAAATAGCAATCGCCATAATAGGCGTGCCACCCATGGCATAAATATCGCTGATCGCATTGGTCGCTGCGATACGACCGAAGGTGAATGGATCGTCAACTATTGGCATAAAAAAATCGGTAGTGCTAATGATGCCTATGTCATCATTGAGTTTGTACACAGCGGCATCGTCACGGCTCTGATTGCCGACTAACAGATTAGGATCGGTAAACACGGGTAATTGCGAGGCTAATATAGTGCTGAGCACCTTAGGGGATATCTTGCAGCCACAACCTGCACCATGACTATATTCTGTTAGTTTGATTGATTCTGGGAGTGTAACTGGGGAATCTGACATGATCTCAACAGCCTATTTAAGTGATTAAGGCATCATCATAATCAGATACGGCCACCATGCAAGGTGGCCGTATGACTTTCGGGCAGAATTGTGGTTTAGCTATAAGTTGCGGTTAGGCTGCGCCAATGTTTTTGCTGGACTAAAAAACGCGCCTTTAGCTCTTCAACTTGCTGCAATAGCTGCTGATCGACAAGTTGCTTGCGTTTGGCCTCAAGCAAGGTTTTCTGTGCTTTGTAGTAATCCATTAAGTGCAGTTTGAGTAATTCATACTCAGCTTGGACTTTTTCAATAATTTCATCGGCATTGGGTAAGTGCACGACTTTGTTCTTGGTCCGCAGCAGCTGCATCTGCAAGCGTGCGCTCTCGATACGTTCCTGTGGACTCGTACGCAAGTCCTTGGCTAACCCCAACCAAGATAATGACTTAATCAACCATTTGGTTGGATCGTAGTGCCACCATTTAATGCCATTACGATAGTCATTTTCGAAGATGTGATGGAAATTATGGTAGCCCTCACCGTAGGTCAGCATGGCGAGAAAGCCATTATCGCGGGCGGTGTTCTTATCGGTATAAGGCTGGCTGCCCCACACGTGCGCTAAAGAGTTGATGAAGAAAGTGCAGTGATGCACCACCACTAAACGCAGTAAACCCGCCATCAATAACATAGACAGCACGTCGCCATTTAACCAGCCGAGCAGGGCAGGCAGTCCAATGTTCATCAGCAATACAAGTGCGAGGTAATGTTTGTGTTGCCACATAACGATACGGTCATTTTGCAGATCGCGCACATTTTGATAATCATGATAGCGTTGCGACTGATACTCTCGCAGCATCCAACCTATATGGCTGTACCAGAATCCCATGTTGGCTGAGTACGGATCTTTGTCGTTATCATCGACGTGCTTATGGTGCACTCTGTGATCGGATGCCCAGTGTAATGCACTGTTTTGTAATGCTAAAGCGCCACCGAGTGCATACATAAACCGCACGGCTGGATGGGCTTTATAGGCCTTGTGTGACCATAGTCTGTGATAACCTGCGGTGATCGACAGACCACTGGCAAAGGCTAAGACAATAAAAGCGATCCATTCACTAGCACCATAGCCGTGAACAATACCGCGCCATGGAACTAAGATCACCGCACTGAGGAAAGTGATGGCAAACAGACTGACATTAAGCCAGATGATAGGGGGTTTTTTCATTATAGGTTTCCAAAATTCGCTTTTGAGCGTACATCTGTAAGCTAATTTAGCTTAGCTATATTGTTTGGTCAAGGACGATGGGGCTGTGTTTAATGCCTAAAAGCGGTATTATCGCGTCATTACATTCAGTCAGCGGATTTAAGAATGGGTATTCGAGCACAGCAAAAAGAGAAAACTCGTCGAGCTTTAGTCGATGCGGCCTTTAATCAGCTAAGTGCTGAGCGCAGTTTCTCAAGTCTGAGTTTGCGAGAGGTTGCTCGGGAAGCCAATATTGCGCCGACATCTTTTTATCGCCATTTTAAAGATATGAATGAACTCGGTCTCACTATGGTGGACGAGGGTGGGTTAACACTCAGGCAGATGATGCGCAAAGGCCGTCAGCGAGCCGAAGCCGGTGGCAGTGTGATCCGTATATCTGTTGATACTTTTATGGAAGTGCTTGATTCTAATCCAAACGTATTCCGTATCTTATTGCATGAACGTTCAGGAACCTCCGCAGCGTTCCGTGCGGCGGTTGCTCGCGAAATTGAACATTTTATTTCTGAATTGGCTCACTATACTGAAGCGAAAGCGGGCCGAACTCCGTTATTAGCTCGGGCACAAGCAGAAGCCTTAGTCACTTTGGTGTTTAACGCCGGCGCTTCCGCATTAGATATGAAACGTGCCGATCGTAAAATTCTTGCCGATCAATTAGTCATGCAACTGCGTATGGTCGCCAAAGGCGCCGAGGCTTTGCAGCATAAGGTTGAGCACCGCTAATCTGAGTGATCTGCACATCAGCTGCTAAAAATAATGGAGCCTGAGGCTCCATTATTTTTAGTGAATTTATGTTTGAGTTCTAGCTACGTTTAACTGCTATGCAGTCGAGTTCAATGTATTTGAGGTGACTAACGACGCTCTAGTAGTACACCTGTTTCCATGTGATCGGTATAAGGGAACTGATCAAACAAGGCGAAACGAGTGACTTTATGGGTTTCGTTCAGTTGCTGCAGATTGTCTTTTAAGGTTTCAGGGTTGCAGGAAATGTATAAGATCCGCTCATAACCTTGTACTAACGCCAACGTATCAGGATCAATCCCTGCGCGGGGGGGGTCGACAAAAATGGTGTTGCACACATAGCTGTCGAGATCGATACCTTCTAAACGTCTAAAGCTGCGTTTCTTCGCCATGGCATCGCTAAAGTCTTCAGCCGACATGCGAATAATCTGCAGGTTCTCAATACCATTCACTTCGATATTGTATTGCGCCGCATCGACTGAGGGCTTAGCGAGTTCGGTGGCCAATACGCGATTAAAGTTTTGCGCCAGTGCGATTGAGAAGTTGCCATTACCACAGTAGAGCTCGAGTAAATCCCCTTCACTCTTCTGAGTCGCATCGATAGCCCACTCCAGCATTTTTACGGAAACTTTGGCATTCGGTTGAGTAAAGCTGTTCTCGATTTGCTTATATAAGAAGGTTTTATCATTCACTTGTAATGACTCGACCACAAAGTCTTTATCTAAATCGATTTTCTGCTTACGGGCACGGCCGATGATGTTGACGTTAAACTGGCTGCTTAACTTGGCTTTTAGTGCAGTCGCATCGGCGCGCCATTGGTCATCAAGCTGTCTGTGATAAAGCAAGGACACTAAGATCTCACCGCTTAAGGTCGACAAAAAATCCACTTGGAACAGCTTATGTCTTAGACTAGGATTCGGTTTTAGTTCGGCGATTAAGGCCGACATCATTTGATTGATGAGCACACTGGCTGGCAAGTATTGATCGCATCGCACTTTCTCATTCAATACTTTATCGAACATGTAATAGTATAAGTCATCACCGTCATGCCACATGCGGAATTCAGCGCGCATACGGTAGTTGGCAGGCTCTGAGGCAAAAACTTCAACACTCGGTGTTTCAAATTGGGCAAAGGCTTGTTCTAGCTTGATACGCTTGTGTTCTAACTGCGTATCATAAGTCTGAGGGTCCATTGCTGCTAAGTTCATTGTTTGATTCACCGTTGCTGTAAATTGGGGCGCAAATATTATACTAGGTGACACGAATGTCCAGCATCTTGCTTTTGCTGTTTACGCAAAGCTGTGGGAAAATCCGCGCGCTTGAGTGTGATTCTATGGATATTCAGTGCGTATTTGGTTGAATTCATCCAGTCATCAAACATCGAATCACTTAATGTTGCAATGCGTTCAATCTGTATAGCCTACTTGTTGTAACCGAAACGGGAGATTTACTTGTCGCGACCTATATTAGTGTTTGATTCTGGGATTGGTGGTCTATCCGTTTTGGCTGAAATCCGCAAAAGTTTGCCCCATAGCGACTATTGTTATCTTTTCGACAATGCGAGGTTGCCCTATGGCGAGTTAGAAGAGCAGATATTAATTTCTGGCTGTGTCGAATTAGTATGTGATCTTGTAGCTCGCACCAATGCAATAATAGTCGTCGTCGCCTGCAATACCGCGAGCACAGTTGTGTTACCGGCATTACGTGCAAACCTCTGTATTCCTGTTGTGGGCGTAGTACCCGCTATTAAACCAGCAGCACAGATGTCTAAGAGTAAACGTATTGGACTCTTGGCTACCCCAGGCACAGTTAAGCGCCATTATACCCATGAGCTCATCAGCCAATTTGCCGATGATTGCCATGTCGAACTCTTTGGTTGTTCTGAACTCGTCATGATGGCGGAGCAGAAAATAGCGACAGGTGAAATGGACATGCACAGACTGGCAGATCTACTGGCGCCAGTCGTTACCGCGCAATTAGATGTTCTCGTACTGGGTTGTACTCACTTCCCGATGATCAAAGCTGAATTACAACAAGTGCTCGGTGCGGGCGTAACGCTAATGGATTCTGGCGCTGCGATAGCTAAGCGAGTCGTGACTCTTTTAACGCAACAGAATCTTATTGTGGAACAGCGCAGAGTAACAAATGAGAGAGAAGCAGTAGGGCAGTCAGTAATGCAGGCGTTCTATACTAAAGCGGAAATCAGTGAAGGCTTAATAACAACATTAATTGATTGTGGCTTTTCAACTATCGAACGAATCACCACAACCAACTAAATTTACAACGTCAAACAAAACAGTTTAAACGGTAATGCTACTCGTCAGTACCTGTACGGTCGGCAGCTTCCGAATCTTGTGTTTTGGCTTCTCTTACTTTTAAGGTTCTTTCTTGGAAGCTATAGTCATTCAGTTTAACCATGGCCTTCTGAGCGCCAGACTCTGACATCTCCACAAAACCAAAACCTTTACGACGACCAGTCTTACGATCTCTGACTAAACGCACAGAGTTTACTGGGCCAAACTCACCAAACAATACTTTTACTTCACCTTCATGGACACGATAAGGCAGGTTACCTACATATAAGGTCATAGTAGGACCAACATATTGTTCTTCTGTAGCATGAGATGATGAAGACTCTGGAACAAGTTTAAAGATAAGGCTAGTCACGATAACGCCTGCAACGAAGGCAATATAAGCCGGCAGCGTAGGTGCAAACTGAAATAGCACAAAGGCGCCAACAATGGCGACAATCAAAACAATAAGAAATGACTTTTGCATAAGAATGCTCTCTGATGAATGGAAAATTGATAAATAACTGTTAACAGCAAGTATATGGTAATGAATTATTTACTTTTACACTAGACCATTGCTGAAATATTGAGCGTGAATTATCAATTATTAGCTAAAAAAGCTGACTTATCTCTGATAAATAAGGTCTACAAGCTAAAAAATGGTCATAACGTTTAAAATATCGACGTACGATTCAATGATCGCTAAAAAGCCCTTGCGGACTTTCTCAATCTCCCTATAATGCGCATCCACTGACACGGCAGACAGCGAAACGTAAGTTAAGCAAAGAAAGCCAAGCAGTTCATCAGTTAGCAAGCTAAACGATGAGTGTTGAGAAAGTTGAAAAAACTACTTGACGCACTAACGGGAATGCGTAGAATACGCAGCCCTGACCCGCTGAAAACTCAGTGTGTGGTCAACGCTCTTTAACAATTTATCAAG
>Ga0208643_1001487_pt1 | contig 12813 bp, 16 predicted proteins | sample VirMetDEL_Nov_12_FD_184516 | JGI IMG/M metagenome (GOLD analysis project Ga0208643, IMG submission 184516) | Aqueous microbial communities from the Delaware River and Bay under freshwater to marine salinity gradient to study organic matter... | ecosystem: Environmental > Aquatic > Marine >... | reverse complement strand
CAAGAGCAAAAAACACTAGAAAATCTAGGTAATGAGGGTTACAGATGGTCTACTGATGTATATCCTATTGACTTTAAGCCGTCTTTAACTGAGAACTTTAATAAAATAGGCTTTCCTTATATTATGCACATAAGTAATAATATTATTGATTGGGATTATGATCATAAAGTAGAGTATATTAAAACAGATAATTCTAAGGTTAACGAAAACTTATTGAAAGAGAACGAGCTTTTAAAAGTACAACTATCTAATATTGAGGAGTGGTTAAGAACTAGCGTAACTGGTAATGAATCATCAGAGCATATATTAAATTTATTCTTTAACGATTAAGCATGAAGAGAGTACTTGTTTCAATGCCTACAGCAGATAAGAAAGATTATTGCGTAGATGAGTTTATAAATCAGATTAAAACCTTTACATATCCATTATATGACATCTTTATCTTAGATAATAGTAAAGACCCTAAGCACGTTCAAAAGTTTTGGGAAAACGGTATTAAGGCAGTACATGAACCTGTTAACGGTAATTTTAAAGAGGAGTTAGCTAGGCATCAAAACATAATTAGAAACTACTTTTTAAATGGTGATTACGATTATTTATTAATGCTAGAGTCTGATGTATTCGCTGGTGAATGTATTATAGAAAACTTAGTAAGTTATGCTGATGTTTATAAGGCTAGTATAGTTACTGCTACTTATGAAATTAGAAAAGATGAGGATGTATTATGTTTAACCTCAACATCTGATAGAAGAGCTGTAAGAAGTGAGAAAATACTAACTAGAGAACATGGCTATAATATAATGGGGCAAGGTACTTTACCATTAAGACATTTATTAGTAGATCCCGATGCTAGAATAACCGCAACTGGAATAGGTTGTACATTGTTTAGCCGTAATGTTTTAGAGCAAGTAGAATTTAGAGTAGACTTAAAACTAAATCCTAATGCTTTTAGTGATACATTTATTTTTACTGATGCTATAAAATTAGGGCATGAGGTCTTAATTAATTCTAATCTTATATGCAATCATAAAAAGTAATTTATTATTTTAGCATTATGGATGAAACAATAGGTATGGCTCTAAACCCTGAGTACTTTGATAACGATAATGAAATGGATGAATTAAGTGATGAAATAGCAATGATACATATAGCTATCGGACACATACCAACTACAACAAAAATAGATTTTATAAAACAAAATTAACATTAAGCCACATGAGTTTAGCCACTAAAAAAGTATTAGAGAAAGAGTTAGAAGTATTTAAAAGCCGTATTGAGTTTTTAAACAAATGGATAACTGAGATTAGGAATAAAACCTATGAAACAGATTACGATAGTTTCTCTGCATTAAACGAGGTTTACAAGTTAGAAAACGAGAGAGATTTCAAAGCTACTTTAGTATCTCAAAGAGTTAGCCAAATAGAAACAATCAACCAGCAAGAGGAGTTAAAAACAAAAGCATCTAAGGAGCTGCCTGACTTAATTAATAAGGCTGAAATCGTATTAGAGCAAGTAAGAGCGGATTTAATCGCTTTAAAGACATCTAAACCACTAAAGAAAGAAGCTAAAAAAGATAGATCAGATGGTATTAAGATGATTTCATTACAAATAGAGCAGATTGATAGTATTATAATGGGTTGTATTGAGAGATATAAAGCAAGTAATACGCATACACAACTATTAGCAGACTTTAGGGTATTAAATGAGGTGCTAAAGCTTAAGAAATGAGTTTAATAGGTTTGTTATTTACCTTAATATTAATTAGAATTATAGTTAAGTTTATAAGTAAAAATATCCAATAAACAAAATTTATTTTTAAAAGGGGGTTTAATTACCCTCTTTTTTTTGTACATTAGTTTTATCCAACTACAAGCCGTATATCTAAAAATATGGCAACAATAATAAATAGTACAGACGGTATAGAGGTTACCGATAACGGTGGTAGTGTTTACTTTATCAAGTATGATAATGTTAAACTTCTTAAATCAGAAACAACTTTAAGCATTTACGATAACTCAGAAAGGAGATCAGGAGCTAACGCTTTAAGGTTTACCAGTGCTGAGGTAACTAATCCAGCTACAGCTAACGTAGATGCTCTTTATTTATCAATTAGAAACTTTATAGATTAATGGCTACAATTACAAATTTAACTAGCGGTATAGAGGTAGACTTCGGAGGGGCAGTTACTTATATCAAACACAATAATGTTAAACTTCTTAAAAGAGGTACTAACATTAATATTTACGATGATTCAGATGATGACGGTAACCAAAGAGGGCAAGTATATATAACTATTCCATTTAGTGAGGTTACAAGTCCTGTTACTGCTGATATTGATGCACTTTATACAGCTGTTAAAGGTTATATAGATGTTTCTAGTGGTGGTGGTGGTACTGATGCTAATGCTGTTCATGTTAACGCTGCTAACGAGATTACAGGAATAACAGAAAAAACAAGTGTAGATAATCAGGATGAGTTTATTATAGAGGATAGCGAGGCTAGTTATGTTAAAAAAAGCATTACTAGAAAGAATATTGTTAAACCTATTGTAAATAGTACAACAACTACAGCTACATTAACTCCTAATATTGATGAGTATGAGCAAGAGGATGTAACAGATTTAGCTAGTGCTTTAACTATAGCAGCTCCAACAGGTACACCATCAACAGGAATGAAGTTATTATTTAGAATAACAGATGATGGAACTAATAGAGCTTTAACATGGAATGTTATTTATAGAGCTATAGGAATTACTTTACCATCAACAACAACGGCTAATAAGATTTTATACATTGGTTGTATTTATGATGAGGCTGGTAGTAAGTGGGATGCTGTAGCAGTTAAAGAAGAGGTTTAAAAAGTAGTAATAATAAGTATTAAAAATTAAAAAAAAGTGATAACAATAATTAGTAAAATAGAATTAGAGGGTACTGATAACTTAAAATATACTGATGTTGGTTACACTACTGAGGTAAGCTTAATAAATCAGATTAATGAGGCTTATGATGTTTCTTTAGGTGCTTTTTTAGGAGAAAATAGGACAAAGTTAGAATTAGGTGAGGTATTAATAAGTACTTTTTTTAGTGGTGTTAGCTATGTTAACGAGGCTAGAATAGAGGTTGATAGTGTAGAGGGTTTAAGTCTTATTGAAATTACTAACATAAACCAATTATAATGGCTGTACCAACTAAAGGAAATACTACAAGTGCTAACCAGACACCAGCGGCTAATTTTAAAACTCAAAACCATACTCAAGATACTGGTGATAATGGTTTAATAATAGCTCAGTTTACTATGAGTAATGCTAGAACTTACACTAGTTGTACTTATGGCGGTGTTGCAATGACTCAGTTATATCAGATTAATAGAAGTGGCTTATCTCAAAGAATGGCTTTTTTTTACTTAGAGAATCCACCAACAGGAACAAATCAATTAAGAGTTAATTTTAATGGTTCACAATGGAATCCTATTAGTATGCATATAAGAAGCTTTACTAACTCAGGAGGTATAGGTAACTCATTAAGAACAGGAGGCGTTACAACACCGAACACTCAGACTTTAACGGTTTCTGATGATAGTTTAATAATGATTACTTCATGTAGTATTAACGCTATTACAGGTCAACAAATACCAACAGGAACTAATAGAACTTACTCGCAACATAACACCAATAGACAAGTTGCTACGGGTGCTATATCTGCTGATGCTGGTCATAGTGCTGGTTCTATATCATTACGAGCTACTTCTACATTTGGCAGTTTATCATTAGATAGAACAGAAATACTAGGTTTAACTAATACGGTTGATACTTCAAGCGGCGACTTTTTTATGTTAATGTAATATGGAGAGCGTTTTAAAAGTATTAGCTGAGAATTTAGAAAGTAGTTTAGTATCTGCTTTAGTTATATTGTCTTTATCTTTTATGTGGATATTTAAAAAAAGTATACCTACATGGGTAAATACTTTTTTAAGTGTAAAGCATAAACTAACAATCAAATCTTTAGAGCATCATGACGTTTTTAATACCTGTGCAAGGGTTGAGAAAGAAGTATCTTTTATGAAGTTTTATACTCATGGTGAATATGACATATCTAAGAGCAAAATGTGTAAAGACTTTGTTAAGTATAAGATCAAAGTTTGTTCAGAAAGTTTTAACAACATACTAAAGGATGATATTGAAAAGATGAACCCTGATGAGTTTAAAATGTACATTATAGAAGCTCAGACTCAAATGCATATTAAATATATTGGTGCTATTGTAGATGAGTGGAGAGAAAAGGGTATTTCTGAGGATGATATTAAGTACGTTATTGAGTTATTTGAGAAGTTTAGGTATGATGTTGTAAAGGCTTTTGAGTATAGAATTAATTCAATCTTTAGTACTACCAGCCATAAGAACAATACAAGACGGCTATTAGCTATCTTTGAGATGTGGGCTTTTGGTATTGATATGCTTCCTAGAGATATGCAGACAACTTTTGAAACTTTAAACGGTAGATTTAAGGAAATAAACTACTAAGTAAGTCCTTATTTAGAATCAATCTAAATTATTTTAGTATATTTAAATTATGGCTGATTACAGTAATATAATAGATGAATTACAGATAATAGCTAATGCCTTTGATGATGTTAGCTATTTTCTTTATAACAGGGTTAGCGCAGTTAACGGAACACAAAACGCTAAAGGCTATCCATTAATTTTAGTAAACTCTACTCCTAACACTATACGAGGTGATATTAATAATTCTTTTTTACCGAATAATAAGCGTTTTACCTTTGATGTATTTTGCTATAATTTGCGAAATAGAGATGTACAAGCGGTTAAGACAATGCAAAAAAGTCAAGCGGAGGTAGATGCTATTTTAGATAAATACATAGCTGAGGTAATTAGACGAAATATATCAGGAGCTAACGGCTTTAGTATAGTAGAGTTTAACACTATAGGCGGTTTTATGGCTCATGATGTTCACAATGATAAGTTAGTAGCATCTAAGTACTCAATAACAATAGAGTTAGACTCAAATTGCGTAACTGGTATATTTAATTACTAATGCTAGACTTTTCTAAGGTAGAAAATATGATAATAAAGGCTTTGCAAACTGAGTTAATCGGGCAAGGTCATAAAGCTAGTGGTGAGTTAATTAGTACAATGGAAGGTAGGACTATGCAATTACCTGACAGCGTAGTTATTGAGATACTAATGCAAGATTATAGCAAGTATGTTAATGATGGTAGAAAGGCTGGAGCAAAGAAAGTACCTATAAGTGTTTTAGTAGATTGGATAGAGCGTAAAGGAATAGCGAGTGGTGATAAAGAAGTAAAAAACATGGCTTTTGCTATTCAGATGAGCATATTTAAAGAGGGCTCACCAACTCAAGGCAGTTTTAAGTTTAGTAATAACGGTCGTAGAGCTGGTTTTATAGACTTTGTAATACTTACTGAGATTAACCCAATAGTAGAGGCTTTAGGTAGGGAAGTGTTTAGAAACGTAGATGATATAGTAACTGATATAGTTCAAGACTATAATAAAGATAATAAGTAATGGCATTAACACCAATAGCAACACCAACATCAACGCAATCTGTAGTATTAGCCTATAGCCCTGTGTTGTTTCAATTAAATAGTAATAACGCTGATATAGTTCACTTGATAATTGAAACTCATATATCTTATGATACGGGCGTAACATCAAGTAGAATATCAGCAACAAGCGTACAACCTGACTTAGGAACTACTAATGAGTTTACTTTTGATATATCAGATGTATTAAATTCTAATCTTAACTTTATATTAAAAACACTAGGAGGTAGTACAGTTACAAAAACTGATGATAGTTTTACTTATAGAATACGTGCGTATGAGGTAACACAAAACCCAACAACAGGATTATTAGAAACAACTTACGATCCAGCGGATGAAAATAATAGTAACTGGCAATATTCAAGCGGTATTCAAGCTGCTTTCAATTGGAGTGAGAGTCATTTTAATCTCAACAGTTTTAACTTAAATGATTACTTTTTAGTGTCAGATGATAGGTTATTTCTTACTGAGGGTACTAATCCTAAAACAATAGAGCTTAATCAAAATGAGTTTCTAGGTATGGGTATGGTTGGGTTTACCACTGGTGGCTCATTAAATTATAAAATAGAAGTATTAACGTATAATAGTAATAACGCTTTATTAAACACTGATTTAATAGATGTAGCACAGTGGAATAGTTTTACTATGTACCCTTATATAAACCCTTATTTAGATGTTCCTGTAGGAACTCAAAACCTTATTAATGCTGGTATTAGTTTAACTAATGTTGCTTATTATACAATTAGGCTAATTAATGATGGTGGTGATAAATCAGAGTTAAGAAGATATAATATAGTTGAAGGATGCCCTACAGATTTAAGAGTGCATTTCGTTAATAAGTTTGGTAAACAAGATAGTATAACTTTAAAAGGTAATCAGATTGAGGGCTATACAAACAAGTCTACTAGGTATCAAAAAGCTTTAAGTAGTACTTATAGTTCTAGTGATTATGGTAGTGCTATTGTAAGAAATACAAAGATTAAAAACTTTACAGCTTATTCTAAATCAATTGGAAGAGATACATTAGCTTTTGCTCAAAGTATGTTAACTAATAACATGGCTTGGATTGAGGTAGATGGTAGTTACTTTAGTATCATTATTGATGATGGCAGCGGTGTAAAAGTTAACGAGAATGATATGCCTATACAGTTTATTTTAAATTTTAGTTTAGCTAATAACGAAAGAGGTTTAAGAGGATGAATGATGTAGTAATTAGAATATTAGATACTAGTAACAATGTACTAGGTGATTTAGATTTAACTAACTTTACTGATTTCCCATTAGTATTAACTAAGGGTATTGTAAACCTAGATAATTTAAAAGCTCGTACTGGTACTTATTCAAAAACTTTTAAAGTACCTAACACTAAAAACAATTCTAAGCTACTTTCTAACGTAGATGATATAAACAGTAGGAAAGACTATAGAGATGCCTTAAACCGTAAACAATGCGTTATTATAGTAAGTGGTACACAAATAGACAAAGGTTTTATTCAAATTAGTAAAGTTTTAGAGGGTTTTGATTTAGATAGTTATGAATTAGTATTTTTTGGTAATAACATTGATTGGGTTAAGGGTGCTAGTGAATTAAAGTTAAACAGTTTAACATATAGAAATAACGCTCAAATTTATAATATTGATGGTATAAATGATGCTAACTTTTCTACTGTATCGACATACGATCACTCATACCCATATATTAGTAGAGGTGGAAACGAGGATAATAACAACTCTCAAGTAAGAGATTTCTTTCCATGCTTTTATATTAAATCTCTTTTAGATACTGGTTTAAATAGTTTAGGTTGGAATGTAGATAGTACTTTTTTAAATACTGCTGACATTAAAACATTAACAGCCGATATTAACGGAGATATGAGCGTTAATAAAGATATAATAGATGAATCTAAAACAAGAGCGTCTTTAACATCTCCAGTATCTACAACAGGATTAAATAGATTGGTTTTTACTGATGATTCTACACCTCCTAATAATGATGTAAATGATAACTATGATGTAAACCCAGGTGCTGGATATGGTTATTATACTGTTCCTACTACAGGCAGATATAACTTTAAAGTAACATTAAATACTAATATATTTAGTGCTAGTAGAACAAATGCACCTATAGAGGTAATAATAGCTCAACAGTTTGGTCATACAGTAGGTGTTAAAGGTAGTCAAACTAGAACTATTGACCCTAGAATAAACGATCAAGCAACTTATGAAATATCAGTACCATGTACAGCTGGTGAAACTATATCTATATGGGCTGAATGGTTTCAGATTGCTAGTGAAACTTTTAGTTATCAAGTTGGCTCTTTTTTCGAGGTGCAAAGAAGTGCTGAATTAACAGAGGGTGATAGTTTTTCATTAAATGAAATTATACCTAGCAATATTAAATTAATAGATGTTATTAATGACTTTACTAGAATGTTTAATATTTACTATTGGACTGATGTAAAGACTAGAACAATATACTTAGAGCCTAGAGATACTTTTTTTCAAAGTAAAACAAGCTCAATAGATTGGAGTACTAAATTAGATGTTAGTAATAAATATGAAATAGATTACATAAGTAGCTATAAAAGAAACATAAGCTTTAGTTATAGAGATTTAAGTAATGATGAATGGCTGAAAGGTTGGGAGGCTTCTAATAGAAGAACATACGGTAAATATAACCATATACTACCTAATAGATTTGCTGAGGGTACAACAGAAATAAAACTAGGCTTATTTTCTGCATCTTATGCCCATATAGCATCAGAAGTAACACCTATAATAGGATCTTCTTATAATTCTAATATAGCTCCAACTACTTTGAAATATTGGAATGAGTATTTAACAAATGGACAAATACCTGATGAAAGAATAGATAGTTATAACGCTAGAGTTTTCTTTTTTAAACATAATCAACAGTCATCTCCTGACGGTACTAATAGATTATTTCAATTAAATGGATTAACTACTAACTTTACTCCTTATGGAATATTTGAAGATTACAATAATACAGCATCACCACAAAATTTAAGTTTTACGGGTGATGATGGTTTGTTTTCTACTTATTACTCTAATATGCTTAAAAACATTGAAGAGGGCGGTAGGTTAATAGCTTATTTTAATCTTAATAGCTCAGATGTAGATAATTTAGACTTTAGAAAGTTAGTATATATTGATCGACCAAGTAAGGTTAGCGGTTATTACTTAATAGAACAAGTAATAGACTTTAATCCTTTAACAGATTCACTAACAAAAGTTAGTTTATTTAAGTTTGAGAATTTAGGGAGTGTAGCTATTGATGGTACACAAGAAGGGAATAACAGTAGTGGAACAGATAACAGTAACACACCAACACCACTACAACCAATATACGTAGAGGATGGAAGTAATTTAATAGAAGTTTATATAGAAAACCCAGTAACAGGATTAATAGAACCAGTTTATAGATAAGTCATGGCAGATAAGGTAGTAGCAATAAAAATAGATGTACAAGGTACAGCAGATCAAAAAAGAAAACTAGAGGGCTTAGAAAAGACCTTACAAGGTTTAACGGAACAGCAAAGAAAGCTAAAGAAACAGTTAAAAGATGGTGCTATAACTCGTGATCAATACGCTAAAAGTATAGCTAAGGTCAATTTAGGCTTAAAAGGCACTAGACGGCAGTTATTAGTAACTAGACAAGCTATGTTAGGTATTGATGGTTTTACTACTAGACTAGGTAAATCTTTTGCTAGGTTAGGTACTTCTATTAGTGGTGCTTTTATTGGTTTGTTTGCTGTTCAAAAGTTATTTGAAGTTGTAGCATCAGGTATAAAAACTATTGAAGAGTTTGAGCAACAAATGGCAAAAGTTAGAGCAGTTTCGGGTGCTACTAGTGTAGAGTTTAAAGCTTTAACTGAGTCTGCTAAAACATTAGGGAGGACTAGTTTATTTACTTCTACTGATGTTGGTAAACTACAAGAGGAGTTAGCTAAATTAGGTTTTACAACACCTCAAATACTAGATTCAGCTGAGGCTATATTACAGTTGGCAACAGCTACAGGAACTGAACTAGCTCAAGCCTCAGAGGTTGCAGCTTCTACTATTAATGCTTTTGGTTTAGAGGCTAAGGATGCACAAGATATAGTAGATTTAATGGCAGAAAGTTTTAGCTCTACACCTTTAGATATTAACAAGTTTCAAGAGTCTATGAAGCTAGTAGCACCAACAGCTAAATCAGTTGGTCAAAGTGTACAAGATACTACAGCTCAATTAGGATTGTTAGCTAAGAGTGGTATTAGTGGTAGTATTGCTGGTACTCAATTAAACAGGGTTTTTATTGAGCTTAATAAAAAAGGTATAAGTTTAAAAAATGCTATGGCTCAAGTGGCTAACTCATCTAATAAACTAGGAACGGCTACTGAGTTAGTAGGTGATAGAGGTGCTAAAGCTTTACAGATATTTGCAGACCAATCAGACCAGTTAGAAGTATTAACGGATAACTTTAAAGATAGTACAGGAGAAGCTAAGAAAATGGCTGACATAGTAGGAGATACAGCAGTAGGAGCTACTAAAAAGCTTGAGTCTGCATGGGAGGGCTTAACACTTACTTTAGGAGAGGGCTCTGAGAAAGGTTTCGCAGCTTTTAAGCTTGGTTTTGCTGACTTCTTAAATGATGTAACTGATTTTGTAGAAGCTAGAGATAAGTTAGCTAGTAGCGGTGTTACTACTACTATTGGAGATGATTACTTTGGATTGAGTTCTGATCAGGCTGATAACATAGATAAGATAAAAAAAGAGCAAGAGTTTTTAAATAATAACTTAAAAGATAGAGAGGCTTTATTAGTTAGACAAAAAGAGTTACGTACGGCTATTAACGTAAGATTAAAAGAGGAGTTTAGCGATGAAAATAGAAGAAAAAGAAGAGCAGACGAATTAACAGATGCTGAAGAGGATAGATTAATTTATCAAAAAAACCAGCGTAGAATAGAGCAAACAGCTTTACAAAACCTAGAAAAGCAATTAAAAGCATTAGGAGAGGTAGCTGAGGCTGAGGAGCTTAAAGCTAAAGAGGCTCAAGTAATTGCTGAGCTTGGTGCTAATCAATCAAAAAAATTAACACAAGAAGAGTTAAACGAGTTAGAAAAAAAGAACGCTAAAATTTTAGAAGAAACCAAAAAAAAGAACGCTAAAATTGAGCAATCTGATAAAAGACTAGCCGAGCAAGTAAGAAAGTTAAAACAAGAGCAGTTAGTTTTAGAAATTGAGGACAAAAGAAAAGCAGAGTTTCAAAAGCTAACATTTTCAGAGCAAAACGCTATTAGAGAAGTAGAGTTAACAGTATCTACAGAACAGCAAAAAACAGATGCTATATTAGCTATACAGTCAAAGTTTAACGCTCAAAGGCAAGTATTAGCTAGAAAGAACGCTGAGGAGGACGCTAAAACTAAACAAGATGCGCTAGATAAAGAAACGGAGTTAAAACAAAAGCAAGATGCTAAAGATAAAGCTCTAAAAGAAGATCAAAAAGCTAAAGATGACGCTTTAAAAGAAGAGGAAGAGGCAAAGAAAAAAGCCTTTGAAGATCAAGTATTAGGTGAAAAAATAGCTTTAGCAGAGCAAACAGCTACGGCTTTAGTTGATGTTGCTGGTAGAAAAGCAGAAAGGGAAAAGGATATAGAACTAGCTAACTTAGATGCTAAATTACAAAATGGTTTAATATCTCAAGCTGACTTTGAAAAGAAAAAAGAAGATATAGAAAGAAAAGCTTTTAACAAGCAAAAGAAATTAGAGATAGCACAGATAGCTATTAGTTTAGCTCGTGAGATTGCTAGTATTGCCGCTAACTCTGCTGGTAACCCATTAAACGCTTTTACGGGTGGTTCTGCTGGTGCAATTCAAAATAGAATACTAGCTGGTTTAGCAGTTGCTAGGTCAGGTATTCAAGCTGGTATTGTTGCTAGTCAATCATTTGCAGAGGGTGGATATACAGGTGATGGAGTTGGTACTCCTGATGCTACAGGGTTTCGTCAGGCTGGTGTAGTTCATGAGGGCGAGTATGTTGTGCCTAAGAACGTATTAGAGTCTAACGGTGGTAGTAGATTAGTTGGTGCTTTAGAATCAATGAGAACAAACAGACCTCAGCCGTATTTAGGTAGTGGGTTTGCTAACGGTGGTTTTTCTAGTGGTGGAGGTGGTTTAGATATTAGTGGTCTTAGAGATGAAATAAGCTCAGCTGTTATTAGTAGTATTGGTTCTATTCCAGTTGTAAACGTAGCAACAGAAACAACCACACAAGCTAATAGAGTTAATAATATACAAAGTGAGGCTACATTTGGGTAAATAAAAAAGGAGGGTGCTTTAAACCCTCCTTATAAACTACTCACTAAAAATTACTACTCGCAAAAGTTTTACTAATATAATCTTTTTTATTTTAATATAGTTATATTTGTTTTATGCTATTAACTAAATTATTTGGTAAAGCCAAAAACTACGCTAGTGATATACTAGATAGTAAATCAAAGCAAAAAAGATTAGAGATATGTCAGTCATGTCCTAAATACAGAAAAGACTTTACATTCTTATTAATATTTAAAAAAAAGAATATACCTCAATGCGGTATTTGTAAATGTGCTATTAATGATAAAATTATATGGACTGATGAGAAATGTCCTAAAGAATTATGGTAGACTTTGATGTAAACGAAAATTTAAACAACATAACACAAAAGCAAAGAGATAATATAAAAGAGGCTGTTAATAAAGTGCTAGGTAAAATGCGACCTGATTCAATAAGCTTAGATTATTTATTTCAAATGTTTAAAGATAATATTGACCCAAAATTTGACGGTAAATGTGGAAAATGCAAAAAAAGAGTGATAGGTTATTGGAATCAGAGATTAAGGAGTTGGGAGATGTATTAACACATACTTTATACTCTGTAATAGATAAGGCTTTAGATAGTAGACACGCAATAACAATATTACTAGATAAGGGTTTAATTAATGAAACAGCTATTAGAGATATAGCAGTGATTAATGACTTTGATAAAATGTATAATATTCCATTAGCTAAAAACATGGATATATATTATAACCTATCTGTAAAGTATGATTTATCAGTAAACCATATCAGGAGAATAATAAGAGATAGATAACTATTTTAAGGAGGTAGTTTAATTGGGGTAGCTTAACGGTTACCCTTTTTTTGTTCATTACTTAAACATTATGTTAAACAGATTATTGTAATCATTGCATAGA
>Ga0208643_1001481_pt1 | contig 12842 bp, 17 predicted proteins | sample VirMetDEL_Nov_12_FD_184516 | JGI IMG/M metagenome (GOLD analysis project Ga0208643, IMG submission 184516) | Aqueous microbial communities from the Delaware River and Bay under freshwater to marine salinity gradient to study organic matter... | ecosystem: Environmental > Aquatic > Marine >... | reverse complement strand
TGAATAGCGTCACGGGCTTGTTGTACGTTGGTCACAGTCACTTTGGGTTTTATCATGTCGTCGATTATAACACGCGTAAAGACACCCCGCACCAACCCCGCAATAAAATAAGGTCGGGGTATTGTTAAGAATTTAAAAATCAATCACTTATCACTCTTACCTCTATACCTTACTTTTTAATAACTGTAAGAATTATAAGTATGTATATAGTATATATAATATAAATATAATAACTATATACAAGAATACTATAAGGGATTGCAAAAACGTCGGGGTACGTATCGTTTTGAGGTATGACCATATTAATCAATACTTTACGTCACCTCGAACCAATGTGGAGTTAATACATGTTCGGGTAACTTGAAATATAATTAAAATATCATCAACACTGGTCGCGAGTTTCATTTTTAAGGGGTGTTTTGAGGTAAATCGGGTTAACCGTTATTAATCAACACGTTACGCTACCTTTAAATTTACCCCAAAACTAAGGTAACAAAACACACGACACGCTGCGTTACAAGCGTGTCGTGTTATCCACTAAACCGCGCGCGCTCCCATTCCAGCACGCTTACGTAACCTAACGTATTGAACGCCGTATAGCGTCAACGATAAGAAGTCGTTAGCGGTCGATTCAATACCTGTAATACGATACGTTATTGATTCGTCACCGACTGATTTTGACGATAGATTTAATCTAGCCGCCGAATCGATGTCGTTCGGATCGGTGGCACCCGCGCCAGTGTTGTACGTAATGCTCAACCAGTGAGCAGCGTAGAAGAACACGCCGCGACGTTTAAAGTTCTGACAATCATCGACAACGAACGCGCCCCATCCACGACTACCACATTCGGGGAACGCTTCACATAACGCACCTGTGATCACACTATCGGGCCATTTTGTATCGTCGCTGAACGCTGGCATAGCATCACGAAACGCGGCGATAATTTCCGGTGTTATTGGTTCGCTCATGTTAGATCCTTGAAGCCCCTAGGGGCTTTGTTTTATTTATTCAGTTTTAATCGTACCATATCACACATTTATACGGCATACCTCTCAAGCTACTGCTGCTGATTTGCCTCACTGTTAAGTCGCCGTCTGCAATATATACTTGATAATGAAAGTTGGCTGAATCAGTAAAATTTGGAGGCATCGCTAGTCGACTGGTTACATCTGCCGCACCAGAATACTGAACTCCCATACAAAAACCCAATACAGTCGATCCGTCTGGTATCCCATGTGCTTTTGTAAAGTTGTCTGCCGTACCCGGGAACACCCCTTTTAATATTTTACACTTTATTGTTGGCTTTGCGTTTAACTGATTTTGAATGTTAGATGTACCACCATCCAACATGTTTAGCTCAGTAGTCGTAACTCCGCTAACTGCTAACTTACCACTTGCGTTTGATACAATGACTCTATTTACTGTGGCGTTACTTGTTAAGTACGAGCTAACAGCGCCAGACAACTTACTTGAAATATAATCCCAAATCTTAGAGATTTTGGTTTTTCTCATTTTGTTACCAGTTGCGATTGATGTGTCATGGTGAATAAAACCATCATCATCAGCTAGATCTTCTGTACCAACAGTTGTCCCGCTTGCGATTATTTGACCCTCTGTAACGGTTACACCTAGAGGCACTAACTTACCGTTGCTATCAGATGCTGCAAGCTGTAACGGATTGCTAATTACAGCGGTGAACGGTGTCCACATATTAACGCCAACCCCAACCACAAATGGAACGGGTGTCGAGCTGCCGTCTATGGCGTTATTGGATTTATAGATTATATCGTCTCTCTGCACAACTTCACCATCCTCATAAACCCCATTTGGAGAGTGAGTGCGAAATTTAGTTGTTGAAGTGCCGCCTTGCTCTAAGTCTTCAAGACGTGCTACAACACCCGTACCTGCTTCATTGAGTTGATTATCAATGCTAGTGACAGCCCCAACCAAACCAGTAGTAACATTGTTGAGTTGGTCGTCAACAGAATCAACATCTACACGTAACTGTAGCAACTCTGTATTATTACCTTCGAGTGTATTAACCCTAGATTCAATGCCAGTGGTTGCCGTATTAATTTGGGTGTTTAAGGTAGCTACAGATTGTTCCACAGCTTGTAACTCGGATTTAAAAGCTAGTTCTATCTTATCTCCGATCGCCATTATGCAATCTCCTCTATATAAGGTACGCCATTGTTTACTCTAAATACATATTTAGCAGCAGTAGTTTGGTCTGCAAGGTTTACTTGATCCATATTGTAATCACCATTAGCAGGAACAACAGCACCATTACGCCCGTTAAAGCTAACCACATCTGTTGCGACTGTACCAATCTGTTTCCAATTACCCACTACAGATGTATCATCGCCAGCTTCAATGCCATAAGTAAAGCCTGAGTCTTGTTGGATAGCTAAGATAGCACCACCCGAAACAGGTATAGCCAACCTAGATACCTCATCTGCAACAATCTTAATGCCTGTCGGTGAAATAGCTGTATTCAACACACCAGCACCGTCGATTGACATTGTAGTACCTAACTTTGCAATACCGGCGATAGTGCCCGACATTACAGGCATATCCCTTATCGCTGATGCAGGTAATCTATCTGCACCTTGTAGAGTTGAGATTGCTGCCACTGCCATCTCGGGATTACCCTCGTGGAGGATAGCATGGTCGCTATACTCTCTAGATATTGCCTGAAACCAAGGCTCTACACCCCCAACAGATGATATAACTTGCAGTAGCTGCCCATCTTCTTTTGTGATACTTACCGAGTAGTTGTGGTCTATTGGTAGCCACAGTGGGTATTTTAATGGCACATCAAGTTGAATAGTATTAGTGGCAGCAATCTGCATTATAAAGCTGCAAACCTCAGTCCCTGTCACCTGATTAGTAACTCGAAGTACAACACCTCCGTTATAATCCTCTGCCGGTATAATTCGGAAGAAGAAGAAAACATCATTACCTATCGTTGTGAATGTACTGTTATAACCAACAACGCTAACCCCTTGGAACCCAGACGGCTCTGTGAATAGTAGGTTATCCCCATGGTTTCTCACAGTTTGCTCAAACACGTTTAGACCGTCAGTAGTCACCCCACCCCATGATGGGTGCCAAGCTATTTGTGAATCCTCATTAAGGAATACTACGTTCTCTCCAGCACTACCCATGGAGTGCAATTCTCCAAGGTGGATTGATCCTGTACCTGTTGATACTGAGTTAACAATCCAAGCGCCTGTATCATCTTGCTCTTGGATTAGAACACCATCTTTAAATAGTTGTAGCTTACCGTTATTGCCTACGGCCATTGAATATGGCGCAGGAACGCCAGTCCCACCTTCACCACTGAACGTGATAAAATTAGGTGACCACGTTACACCGCCATCTATAGACCACCGCCAATACTTATGAAGTGCTAGATTTATGGTATCTGACCAGCCTGTATTGCCAGTTGCGCTATACTGTACTATCATCGGTGGAGCAGGTTCCCCTTTTTCGCCTTCGATAACAACAGCTGTGTTCTCAAAAAGTTGACCTGTATATCTTTGTAACTGTCCAGCTACGGTTACGTATACATCTTCTTTAAGCCTGCTAGGGTTTGTATTAAAATAGTCATTCCTGTCAATTGCGTTGGCGAAACGCATTGAATCTGGTACATTTGCCACGTTACCGCCAACGCCTCGATTACCACCAATTATAAATGCCATTATGTTAAATCCTCGTTCGGAAAGTCTAAACCACCTTCGTACATTTCAAGATACGCTTGTATAAACTGAGACTGAGCGTCCAGTGATTCCAATTCTAACAGTGCTAATCTATCTTGATAAATGATGCGATTGGCACCCTGTTGTGATAACTCCACACCTTTAGCTGTGTTTTGTGAGTTACTACGAAACACGATATCAGCACCGCGCTTGTTAGCTTCGACAGCCAACGATATGACGGGAGTTATAAACGTTATGTTCGCACCAGCGTATAACTTAGCGTCCGGTTGCGTAGTGATATCGAATCGAAAGTTGTACCACGAGTCATGTGTACCTAGTGTAACGTCGCTATCCTGTATTTCATAGATTCGACCAACCACACCAACACCGTCTGACCCAATCACACGAGCCTTCAAGTCGATAGGATACGTACTACCAACTTTGATAACCGAGTAGAATTTCTGGCCGTTCGACGTCGCAGTTATTTCTCGCGACGCTTCCCATTCTAACCCTCGTTTAGCGTTCATTTCGCGATACGATTGCGTACAGATTGCTTTCAGTCCGTTAATTATTCGAACTAACATACCGTCTGTTGTGTTGATAAATTGCCACTTGGCCATGTTAAAATCCTTCACTGACTGTGGGTATAAACGCTGGGTGATTGGTATACAAATATTGACCTAGGCTGTCACTGATAATCACTAGCGCACCAGTAGGTGTTTCACCGTCTTCAATATCTGGTATAGTTCGTGCCATTATATGTATTTCCTATTTAAGAAATCGCCAGATGTTTAGTCTGGCATTATATTAAACACTAATAAACTTCAATTAACTGCAAGCCGCTAATGTACGTGAAGTTTGCTGATTGACTTACCATGTTCAATGTTAGGTTTCCTGACAAATCCGAAGCCTGAATAAACGAGACTGGCCCATTAGCGGGCGTAGGACTTGTGTTGATATCAGCGAAACCATCAGTGCCTGATATTCTTGTGATCCTAGCGTCTGCCGCAGTTCTAGACCCGACTGCAAACACTTCGTAGTTTGTGTTTGGCTTTAGTCCTGCAAATGTAAATGTCGCCGTGTCTCCTGTATTTAGATAGATAGAATCTTTCGTGAATATACTAGAATACAAGTTACCCAAATAAGTAAAGTATGTAGGGTCTGTATTTGCTCCAGAATTATTAAGAGTGCCATTACCAGTAGATGATATCAACAATGTCGCTGATGTAGCTAACCCAAAATCGTTAACTAAGGCGATAGGCGCAGCCGAGTTAAAAGTGGTCGCCGTTACACTTGTAATAGACGCTAGAGTACTTGTGGAACCAAACTTAACCGTAATACCGTTACGCTTAATTATTGCCAGTGGTTTGGTTGCGTTATTGACCTTATAGCTAACTCTACTGGCAATGAATGGTATTAATTCAATTTCTCCAGTAGCCGATAAGTGAACTCCGTCAGCGCTAAGAAGTCTCTTAAAATCATTCCTAGTAAAATCATAAATGTCTACAACTGGCATACCATCAGTATTTATGAATTGAGCATTTATTTTTGGGATTACAAACTCGTCATTGAAAGGTTTAGATCCTAATGATTCATCGTTAAATATGGTGTCGTCAGTGATATTTGCATATGGCCTAAATGATATAGACGAGACCATGCAGTCATCAAGCTTTGTGTTTACAACATCAAAAAGCAATTGAAAGTTTGCGTCTATAGCATCCTTTTGAGGCTGTGTTAACCCACTAAACGGTCTATTGCTTGACACGTCATTACCACCTGCGTGGGCTATAAATAAAGTATCTCCGTTTGGAAATGCAACCATAGCTTCTTGCAGTCTTGTAGCTATCTGTGAGACTACAGTCCCGCTAAATCCGTAACCATACACATTAACATCAACGCCAGCATCTTTAAATGCTTGTGTTGCTGCCGCATTAGGTGTTGTTAAGTCTCGACCGAATGAGCGCTCAATAATTGACGCGCCTACAACTACAACATTAGTGTAGCTAGGTGTAACGCCCGACACCTCAACAGTGGAGTACCCACTGAAAGACTTAAATGTCGCCTCGTTGCCTGTTGCGTAGTTGTCACCATAAACGATAACACCTTGTCCAACTGAACCAGCCAAGCCAATATCTAACTCGACATTTCCCGATGCATCACTTACAAGCGTTTCACCCTCAAATAACTCAACTCTCGACAAGTCAGTTACGCGAGTGTAAACATTGCTTAAGGCGCTAGATAATCCATTTATTTTAAACTTTACTATGTTACTCATACTTATCCCCAAACAAATTGCGCTTTCCAAACGAAGTTATAACCAGATACTCCGCCGCCACCAATGGCTATAACGCCCTCAATTCCAAGCGTTGTCGGTGCGATATTATCAACTAGAAACGCCATTATATCACCTCTACAACTTGCACAGCCCCACCCGAAACACTCCACGCCCACAATCCAGCGTCACCCGTTTGGTTTTCGCCAGTCTGTGACGGATATAACAGACTCGCACCACTTGTACCCATGTCGGGTGATGTAGCGCCTGAGTATACTCTCACGTTGTCAGACGTGATGTTCTGCACGCGAACTTTAGTACCAACAGTGATACCTGTGGCTGCGTATAAGTCGACAGGTGTACGCGACGGTAAAATAACGTTAGGTAATGTATCAGCCATTTTTTTTAAACCTTCTTATAAAAATGGCCGCAATCAAGCAGCCATTCTATTAATAAATTGTGTCGATGTTATTCGCTTACTGATTCGAGCTTCGCGATTAACGTTTTAACAGTATCGCGTGCGACAACTTCAATGTCTTGCGCCTCACACAGTGCTACAAGGTCAGATTTAGACATATCATCATACTCACTCGGTGCGGACGATACGCTCGCATCATCTTCACATTGAACGAGTAACGAACCGTCTGCGATAAGCGCTTTAACGAATGAGTTAGTACACAGTTCGTTAGGTACTTCAACCGCCGGGTTATTACCTGGTTTGATTTGGTACGCTTGAGTACGTTGACCGTTTTCAAACTTACCGTTGATTGTGATTAGTCGTGCTTTAGTGTTTTTTAATAACATGATATTAGCCCTCAGCCCGTTGATTAAACTGAATCGATACGGTGTGGCGGGCCTTCCACATTGTTCCGTATCGATTCAAACTTGTTACAGTGCGTCGCGATATGCTGCACTAAAAGGATATCGGAAGTCAACGCCACTGATTTTGTATTCTGCTGGTACGACAATGTTCAGGTTCTTCATCTGTGGAGCAATTGCACGCCACGGAATAGGATTACACATACCCAAGTTATCGTCGTTCAGTTCGTACGCTAACATACGGTCTTTACCACCTACACCAGCTCCAGTTAACTGTAAGCGCGGGAAAATGCGTAACGGTTGACCGGTTGTAGTGGTGTACAAGTTGTTCTGCATGAAGAACTGTAAAATAGTGGTATCTGTACCGCTATCCATACGACGAGAACTGATAGTAGCGTAACGAGCCGAAGCAATCGCCAACGCGTTAGGTAAGTGAGTGTTAGCTGAGTTGATCCACACTTCAATCAGAAGTGAGTTCATATCGTCCACAATCTCTTGACCTGTCGCAGTAGCCCAATCGACAGTAGAGTTATCAACAGCTAGGTTCGGGTTGTTAAATAGACCAAACATACCACGAGCAGCGTCACCGAAGTAAGCCACACGCTGGCTGTGCTCTTGTGAACCACGGAACGCAGCGCGACCTTTAGTCACATCGATTGGAATACGCATTTGTTGAGTTTTACGCAATTCGTCTAACGAGTAGTCGAACGAGTTACCAGCGTAACCAATCGGCACTGATGTCTTGTTAGCTGATAACGCTACGTTTGGTAGGTCGTCAGCACTTGAGCCGATGAATTTACCAAGTGTTACAGCGTCGTAACTGATGTAATCCCACGAATCCGCCCATTCCGGAACAGCTGTGTTAATTGGGATCATTTCAGCGAAGTTAATCGACGTATATTTTGCTTCGTAAATCTTAGCTTCTAAGTTAGCAAGTTGTGAAATATAGAAGCCCATACCGTCGTCCATCGTCGGCAAACCGTCGTTAAACGATACGACGTGACCAGCTTGTAAACCTAAATGAGGGTATTCCGCATCTAGCGTCATTGTGATTTTATTGCGGTTCATGATTAACCCCCTAAACCTAATGAAATTTTAACTAAGTCACCAGCGTCACCGCCAGTTAAGAATTTAGCGTTCGGTAACAGTACACCCAGCGTTACACCTGTGCCAACAATACCAGAGAAGTCACCAGCACCGGTCGCACCGACACGTAAATATACTGGGGCGTCTTTAGCAACTGTATCAAGTACAGTAACCCAAATCACACCTTCGGTAACAACGGTCATATCGTACTTAGCAGTAGCACCCGTTTCGGTTGCTGTGCGTGCGCGGTTCAATTCGTACTTAACGACACCGTTAAATTGTGCAGCGGTTGACGCGGGTACTGGTAATTTAGCACCGTCTTCACCGTCTGTCACAACGCCTTTACCGTAAGCGATACCCACGGTGCCCTTGTTTAATTTCGAAACAGTGTTACATAACTGACGGTCTGAGACCATACCAGCATATGCGACACCATGATCAATAGCATTGCCACCTAATACTGACATGATTAATTCCCCTTCCAAGCGTTGGATTGCTTATCTTTAAATTGTGCGTAACCACTCGGTTTAGCGTCTACAACGACAGCAGGGTTAGCTGCGTCTTTAGCAAATTGTGTCAACTGGTCAACTGGCGACGGTTCGCTGAGTGCCATATCGAACGACGCTTGTACGTACACGTCGGACTTGGTAGCCCAATCGATTGTAGGACGTTTGGCGGTCAGTGCTGCGCGTTGAATGGCCACAACATCGACGCTATCGCATGTGAACGTATCGCCGACCATTTTAACGGCCTGAGCGAGAACAGTGGAAATAGCTTCAACACGTTCGGCAATTGCCGCGTCGGTTGTTTTCGCTTTTTCGGCGTCTAATTCTTCTTTCGTCATGTCGCGTTCTGCTTCGGCTTTTTCGGCCTTGGTTTCAGCGTCGGTGACTCGTTGCGCTGCGTCTTTCAGTGCGTCAGTCACAAGCTTGGCGCTCGCTTCGTCTGCAACTTCTAGTGCTACGCCCGAATCAAGTATAATCTTGAACATGGGTGTTACTCCTTCGTTGTCGTATAAGCGAGCCTGTGCACCAGCTCTAGCTCGGTCGCAGATCGCAATGTGGTTAATCTTAATGTCGCGTTGAACAAACTCATAGTTCTCGCCGAGTTCAGTGGTTCCGTTAACTTTATCATAAACAGCGGTGTAACCCGCCGACAATTGTACTTTACCAGATTCTACGGCTAAAATCGCATCTTTCGATTTAATTATTAAATTCGCTTCAACAAAATCACCGTCTCGAATGGCTGGACCACGAACAACACCTACTGTGGTTGATTTATAGTTGGCAGCATTAACTAACTCGGTGGGGTGGTTTAACGTGACGTCACACGATTCATATGATGCTAAAGAGTCAATGTTAAACACTTCGTCTGACGGGCGATATACGTTGACTATTTCATTCGGTTGACGGTCAGTTAAACCCAATTCAGACGCAAGGTATTGTTGAATACCGGTACGAGCTACACGACCGGGTACAACTAGAAAACCCTCGTCGGTATAAGTGCGTTTAGTTATGTTGTAGCTAGTTCTATCGTTTACCGTGACTTTCAACGTCTTAAACTCACTGTTCGAATCAAATGTGATAATTATATGCTTGTTTGTAAAATTTTACAAACATATTAGTTTGTCTCGTTTTTCGAAGTTGTCTTGCTTCCACAAAGGTGTTGCAAACTATAAATTTGTCTAGTATATTGACGATATTGTCAATGAATGGAGTAATACAGATATGAGTGAAATAGACGACACGGTTACGCAACGTGGCGAGCGTTATGGGTTATTCGCTGACGGTGCCAAATATGAACGAACACTTGTTGGTTTGTGCGGCACGCATGTTAAGACTGATGTTTATCGCGTTCTTGACGCGTTCAACACTGGTGACCCAATACTGGACCATTTAATAAAAAAAGCGTTGTGTGCCGGTTTACGTGGTCACAAAGATAAGTTGACCGATTACCGTAACATAGTTGAAAGTGCTGAAAAGGCGCTCAAATTATTGGAGCAAAAACAAAATGAACCCACATAAATCATGGTACGCAACGAAGCGCGACGAGTTTTACCGCGCTTATCAAGCTTCGCTAGAAATGGAAGAAATGTCGGAAGCCGAACGGCTTTTTAAAGAATATGAACGTTACGCTAAATTAGCTAAGGTTGGTGAGTGATGATTAAGTTTAAATTGGCAACTGGATATGATGGCATATCTAAAATGGTTATGAGTGAAAGTGGTGATTACGTCAAAGCTGTTCACGCTGAGAAAATGGTTAATCTACTAAAAGACATACGAATTAACCACTGTCACACAGCAAAGTTATATAATTTAATTGATGATTTACTTGATGAAATTAAGGGCGGTAAATGATGTTTAGACGTATCACCTAACGATACACACCCTTCACAACACGACCGGCCTTTACGTTGCGGTCGACTTCTTCTTGCGATACGGGCCGACCGATACAGCGACATTGGTAATCTTCACCAGGTATAATCGGCACGCCCTTATCGCTCAACGGTGGATTATCCCATCGATACACACCTTTTCCATACGCTGTAACCTTGTTCGCTATCTCACTATGTCGATGCCTTACGCGCTCGTCGTCCGAATCGTCCCACTCAAAGTATGGAAAACCAGCATCTTGTTGACGCTTGGCGTTTAGGTCGCCGTTAATTTTTGCGGTCTGATCTCTTGCAATCATCTTGGCGCGACGTTCCGTAACACCTAATTGCTGTTGCAACGCTTTAGCGATGTTTGACGGGCGACCACCTGCGCGAACGTTAGCCATTACAATCGATTCGACTTGTGTCAAGTATTGCGACGGTATCGACTTAATCAGCGCCACGTTGTCAGCGGTCGATACGGCGAGGTAATCCTGTAACGTTTGTGAGTCGCTGTAAATGTTGATCCCAAGGTCACGTTCGGTGCGTCGACGGTTCGAGTTGTTCGCAGTCGTAACGAAGCGACGCGCAATGTCAGCAACGAGCGCTTGAAACTGTGGCGACTCGTAACGCTGTCTAACAGTGCGTAACGCGGCGGTGAGGACGTCAACCCACGAGTCGAGTGTGATAGCTGCGTCTCGTTGGTATTCGGGCGCTAAGTTACGTACAACTGGTATCACGATAGCGTTAACGTCACGACTCACCGATTTAACGATGCGCTGTAACTCCACATTGTACTGGATGCCGTTAGTCATGTCGGGCTTAACACCTTTAGGTTTGCGTTTACCCGGTGCGTTAAGTTGCTGTTGGAGTAGGTCGGCGCTATTCATTCGTCGACTCGGGGTTTTCGTTTACGTACTTTTCAGCGTATGCGATTGGGTCTGTCTCGTCGACAGGCTCGTCGAACATGTTACCTTCTTCGAGCTTTTCAAGTTCGTCGATATCTTCGTCGACAAATTGATATTCTTCACCGGCTTGCAATTCGCGCATAACTTGCGAGCGTTGAATCACTGACGCGTCAAGATACAACATGTGTTTATCGGCTCGTAACTTTTCGGCCTGTGCCATTTGTAAGTCGTCGGGCTGCGCTAATGGATTCCACGTGTAGTCGTAATCCTCGGGCCAATATCCCAACGCGCTACGTACCATAACTTCGTCGAGCGTTCGCATCGGTTCGGCAAGGTATGAGCGTTGACCAGCACGAATCGAGTCGTTATAGATACGGTCGTCACCTTCACCAGTGGCGTTCAAACCCTTGGCGCTCGTTCCGAACATACGCACGACGGGAATATTCGCCGCGCCGCTAATCCACGTCATAAATAATTCGATAATAGGTGCAACGCCCGACAAGTTTAGCGTCATGCGGTCAAGCGTTTCAGTGCCGTCGAGCAGTGCCATTTGAATATTAGATTTCATCAAACTAAACATTTCGTATCGCTTGATGATCATATCGTCTTGGTCGGTGCTTAACTCGTCGGTGAGCCCTTCGCGTGTGACCACATCGATGTTCGCTTCTTGCATCAACTCGGCAATACCGTCTTTGGCCGCGACCATATCTGTGATTTCTTCGATACATTTACGTAGTACCGAATCGCCCCACCCTTGAGTCTGTGCCATGTGACGAAGCGGTAAGCGCTCACCGGTGAATCGTGCGAAGTGACTGTGATGCACTTGCATCGAACCGCCACGAACGCTGTAAAATTCAGGCTTGAGATAGTTCGCTGCGAGTACGTCCCACGTGTTAGTCGTCATTGCCGCCATGTCCCAACGGTCAAGGACTAACAAACGTTTCAAGTCGCCTTTCTTGATGAGTTCAGGACGTAACGGTTTGGTGAGGTCTTGGCCAGTGAGCATGAGAATACCCGCACCGCCGTACAGACGCGCCCAGGTTACGGCCTCTTGTACTGCGTTAGGTACGAGTAAATTTTGTTCGAGCGCTTGGATTTCTTCGGCGCCGTCCGACTTGACTCGTCGCCATTCGCGCGTCATGTCCTCGGCGGGAATGTCACATATTTTACGTGCTATCCAGTTCGACACGTAACACGCGTCAAGACTCGCCCAGTCGTTGAGCGTTGTCATTTGCCACGTGTTGTACGAGCGCTTCGACTTGGCCGTACCTAAACCCGTCATGACGTTAACGAGTCCGTCGAGGTTGGTCAACTGTGGTGGCGGGATTGGTACGATATCGTTCATTACAAATAATCCTTTAGATTACGTCGAGCTAACATGCCCGTGCTATTCGCTATGATAAACGAATCGGCAATGTTTGGCGAGGCTACGTCGCGTTTAGCTAAGTCTTTTTTAGATTCAACCTTGACTTTACCCGCGTTATCGAAGTCGCGCTTCGGTGTTGATAATTCATCAACGAGAGCGTCGAGCAGTTTAGGGTCTAAATCCTCACTCGACAAACTTATCATGTCGCTAGCTGGGAATTGTTTACCTTTCGTCACTGCCAAGTACGTATTTCGGAAACGGTCGCCGAGCATCCACCACGTTTGCGCTTTGAGGTTACAGAAAAAATCCTCGTTGTTA
>Ga0208643_1001479_pt1 | contig 12852 bp, 23 predicted proteins | sample VirMetDEL_Nov_12_FD_184516 | JGI IMG/M metagenome (GOLD analysis project Ga0208643, IMG submission 184516) | Aqueous microbial communities from the Delaware River and Bay under freshwater to marine salinity gradient to study organic matter... | ecosystem: Environmental > Aquatic > Marine >... | reverse complement strand
GTTATAAATTTGATGGTCATACTCATTTTTTCAATGCTTCGGTTTTGAATAATAGTTACCGTTACGTAAATAAACCAATGACCATTGATTGGAATAAAGAAACAAATGAAATAGAATTTATATGAGCAAACTAGAACAAACTAAAATACCATTAACAATAGGTGATACTGAATTTAATTGGAAGCTTGTAAGAGAGCGAGATGGATTAACAAAACAATCCAAAGGTATTAAATGGTTAGAGTGGAATGAAGATGGTAGTTTTAAAGAACAATTTGAAGAAGGTGCAATTGGTAGAAGTTTACTTATGTCACCGTTCAATCAATCATTCACATGGCAAACCACAACGATAACAGAAATTGTGGAACAGAGGGATGATTACATTAAATTTAAAACAGGAAACAGTACTTACGAATTATGGAAGCTATCTTAAAATTTAACCTACCAGAAGATCATATTGAATTTGAAATGGCAACCAATGGTTCCAAAATGCATTCAGTACTTTGGGAAATGGACCAATGGTTAAGAGCACAATACAAGTATATGCCCGATGAAGAATATAGTGAGGACAAGTATGAGACATTTGAGAAGTGTAGAGACCATCTCCGTGAAATTATGTTTGAAAATGATATAAAATTTGAATAATGACTGAAAAAGAATTAATTAACTTAGACTTCACTCGTACTGATGAGACAGCTGAGAATTTTGGAGCACCAAATGATTTTCACTACTACACCTACGATGTAGGTAGCTTTTGTTTAATCTCACCAGCAAGTGATGAGGTTGAGAATGATGAGTGGTTTGTTGATGTATTTGAATCTCCGGAGATTAGATTTACTAATCCTACAGAGGTGAGTATTTTATTGACATTACTTACAAACAATTATAATGAATAAGAATGAAAGCAATTAGACGATTCTTTAAACACCTTGCTTGGTTAGAGCAAGAGCGTATCAAAGCAATGATTCATTGCGGTAGACCAACATCAATTTAATAACAAAAAAATATGAAATTAGCACTTATAGCACATGATGGGAAGAAAGCCGATATGGTTTCTTTTGTAATGAAACGTTTAGATTTTTTTAAACGTGATAATGTTCAAATAGTAGCAACTGGAACTACTGGAAATGTAATTACCCATGCTGGGATTGATAAAGTAGAAAGAGTTGCAAGTGGTCCTTTAGGAGGAGACGCTGAAATAGGAGCAATGGTAACAAAGGGTGAAATTGATGGGGTTATATTTTTTAGAGATCCACTTGATAAACACCCACATGATGTTGATATTTCAATGCTTATGCGTTTATGTGATGTCCATTTAACCCCACTTGCAACTAACTATAAATCAGCCCATATATTAGTTAAATATTTTAAAGGAAAATAAACGACTTCTGCGCAAGGACTTGGCTCCCCAAGGATTTGTTCGTATATTCATGGTATAAAGGAATTAAGGTTATGACAAAAAGAGAAATACAAAAACTCCACAGAGAGCAATTTTTTACAATAGTATGTGAAAAATACCCAGGAACCCAAATTGATGGTGAAATGGGTGGTAGGTGGACCATAACAATGGAAAATGGTATGGCATTTGACCTAAGTGGTTTAAGTTATGGTGGTCAAATTGATTGTTATGAAATCCGAGGATCTGAAGATTATGATTTTGCTGTAGTGCTTGAACAAAGATTACAGTTACTTTGGGACAGTTTAAAATAAAAGTTATGGCTAAACGAGGAAGAACAAAACAAACATCTAAATTTAAATTAGGTGATAAAGTTACTATTATCGCTAAGCCTGGAATTTGGGAATTGGTTTGGTATAAAGATGGGGATAATATTTGTGGTGTACAAAATAATAGAAGGAGAATGCTGGCTAAAGTTAGTCAATTAAACCTCGCCTCTTCTTTTTTAAAAGGATTTTATACAAATAAATAAAAGTTATGAATAAAAAAGAAAAACAATTCATCATTAACTATCTTCAAGAGAATTTAGATGAATCAGAAAAAATGTGGGATGAAGATAAACCACGAGCTCAAATTGTAGGATTTCTACAAGGTACTATTAAATCATTAATCCATAGTTTAAAAGAATAATGACATTTAAAGAAACTTTACTAGCAACTATTGAAGATAATCGACTAGAAATGTTGATGCCTTCTCGAGAATATACAGAAGAAGAGCGTGTATATATGCGCGGTTATAATCAAGCATTAGAGGATATGTTAGAAGATTATGATGGTGAATTATACACTATTAATCACAATAAACACACATTTTCATTAAATTAATAAACATATGAATCCAGTAAAAGAACATTTTTTAGAAAAGTCAACAAGTGAAGAAATGCTTGATATTGTTGAATGTATAACACGAGCTGAAGATCAGGGGTTGTTAGTAGAAGTTATTTACACAGCATTAAAGGAAATGAAAGAATATCCTAAATCTTCTCCATTACTTGCTTTACAAATTGCAGTAGAAGATTGGGATATTTAAAAATTTTTTCGTATATTATATACAAATAAATAATAAGTTATGGCAAAAAATAAAGATTTAAAAGTAGAATTGGTAAATGAATTAGCATTTTTAGTTGGATTACAACAAAAAACTTGGGGTTATCATCCTAATAATCCTGATGCTAAAAGTGTTGTTGATGAGTATGCTCAACTCCAGATAGACATTGAATCTGTTGAAAAGGCACTTAAAGAACTTGATTAACTCTAAGTAAATAGGAGGGAGTAAAACGTAAAATCCTAAAGTACAATCGACGGATTGCATAAAGCTTTAGGTAGGGACTCTGAGTGTGAAAGCCGGCTAAAGAGTGAAGCCCTCCTTAATTTGCTACTGTGGTGGAATAGGTAGACACGAGGGACTTAAAATCCCTTGAACAGTAATGTTCGTGCGAGTTCGATTCTCGCCAGTAGTACAACTTACGGACTCATAGCTCAATTGGATAGAGCATCGCCCTTCTAAGGCGACGGTTATAGGTTCGACTCCTATTGGGTTCACAAGTATGTAATGTATTTTTTCTCTAAAGGGGATAGCTTGGCTATCACCCTTTTTCTATTTATATTAATAATTAAAATTAAAAATTATGGAAGTATTTAACATTGTAAAAATTATTTTAGTTTGTCTATTATTTGGATATTCAGTTTGGAAATTAGTAAATAAATTAAAAAACCAGGAAAAACAAATTCAAAATTTAAATAAAGTAGTAAATAATATCAGATCAAATGATATTACTAAAAAAGATGTTGAAAAAATTATTAATCATTTCCTTGACGAACATTTATTAGAAATAGATAAAAAACTATTAGATTGTTCTAATTCTTCAAGTAATGCTATTGGTGAAATAGATAAAAATTATAGAGGTAATATTGCAAATATCTATAATGAAATGAATAGACTTAATGATGATTTATTAACCAAAATTGATAATAATCGTATTACCAATACTAGAAAGATAACTGATGGTAATCTCCAATCAGAGTATTAATATTTATTAACACATACTAAAAAATTTTTTGCTAAAATTATTAAAATGGAACATGATTATAAGTTATATGAAGAATCAGGTCAAGAAGCACATTCCCTAGGGAAATTCGAAGAATGGCAACAAATTACAGCATCTATAATAGAATCTAACCCATCAATTAATAAAGGGGAGGCAGCTGAAAAGGCATACCTTCAATTAGTGGGGAGTGAAATTAATGATTGATCCTAAAAAAATATTTAAACTTTTTGATAGGGTTAATGAAGATACCCCTTTAATTGAGAAAGCTGAAATTGCTAGCCAATTATCTCAGGTAAGAGATTCCCCTGCTTTTAAATTAGGAATGTTTAAAAAACTTATATTTAATCATTTATCATTTAATGAAAGTTTAATTAATTTGGTTAGACGTGCAGATGAAGATTTTGATGTGGACGATGTGAAAAACGCAAGTGAATACATTGTATACGTTAAAGCATGGGAATTTATCGAAGATTTTGACCTAAAAGATGCCGAAAGTTTTGATATACTTAAAAAATATTCCTCTCAAGAATCACTTACAGCTTTTAAATTAGCTATAAATTTCTTCCAAAAATTAGAAGAATATGAAAAATGTGCTCATCTTCATAAGATAGAAACAGCAATGAACTTTTTTTTAATTTAAACTTGGATACCACCTCCCCTTCTATTATCTTGGAGATACAGGTTTAGAAAAAAGGAAAGAGAGATAAGAGATAGGGAATAAGGGGTATAAGGATACCGGAGGTTTAAAACATTAAACATTAATATAAATAAATAATATGAGATATCGTAACATAGTTTTGGATAAGACATTAGTTCTAGAGGCCAAATTAAAACAATTAGAAAATGCTGTTAACCATCAACAGCCCGTTAGAGAATTTCTTCAAGTAATTGAAAGTGCAAAAGAAATTATAGGAGAAATCCAATCATACGTTGACAGAGAAGAACGTTCTCCGGGAGAAATTAATAAAACACGATAATTAAATAAATAAAAGTTATGAAGCTAACAGCAGAACAAATCCAAATGAATTGGGTTGAATTTATGAGTAATATTGATACTTATATTTCATCTCCACGTAAAGAACAATTAAAAGCATTCTATGAGAAATTTGAAGATCGTATTTCTCTTATGCCTGCCTCACATAAAAAAGAATATCATTCTGCCTTTCCTGGTGGTTATGTTGACCATGTTAATAGAGTAGTTAAAGCTGCTTTATCAATATCTGCTGTTTGGGAAGGTTTTGGTGCTAATATGGATACATTTACCACTGAAGAATTAGTATTCTCAGCTATTAACCATGATTTAGGTAAAATGGGTGATTCGGAACATGAATCTTACATACCCCAGACTGATAAATGGAGAAGAGAGAAATTAGGTGAAGAATATATGCACAATAAAGCTATTGCGTTTGCTGCTGTCCCAGATAGAGGATTATTTTTACTCCAGGAACATGATGTTAAATATACATTTAATGAAATGATGGCTATTCAAACACATGATGGTTTATATGATCCAGCAAATGAAAAGTATTTAAAATCATTTATGCCAGAAACTAAACCAAGAACTTCACTACCATTTATATTACATCAGGCAGATATGATGGCAGCGAGAATTGAGTTTGAGATTGAATGGTTACCTAAATTTAAGAATAACTTGGATACTAGCAAGAGTAATTTTACATTGGGTGCTAATAATAAAAAACAACACATAGCTTCTACAAAAAATAAGGCTTTAGGGTCAATAAAAAGTGAAGGGTTGAAAAATTTATTTGATAAATTATGATAACAACAATAACAATATCAATACTCTCAGTTATAGTCGTACTTCTTGGATTTACGACTTTTAACTTAATGCGTAAGAATGAAAAACAAGAGGATATTTTAGTAGAATATATGAAATATTTAAATAAATTAACCACTGCCATTGAAGAATCAGATAAGCGCCTACAGGTAATTGATGAGAAGGGATTATTCAAATCAGATGATGAGATTGGATGGTTTTTTAAAGAAATTCAAAAACTACAAATGATTTTAAATGAATTTAGAATTAAAGACGTATAATGGATTCAATTATAAGAAAGAAAAAGAGAAGACCTAAATCAAAAAATTATTTTACTCAAGAGACAGAAGATGCTATTGTTAAATATAATAGTTTTGATTCTGACACCCAGGACGAAATAAGAAGTAAGATATATGAAACAGAAATTCATTATCCTTTCTTTAAACTTACAGAAAATATAATCCACACATTTAAATTTTACTATACAGAAGTAGATGAAATTGAACATTTACAACATGAAGTAATTACATTCTTATTATCAAAAATTCATTTATTTGACCCATCTAGAGGGGCTAAAGCATATTCTTATTTTGGAACTATCGTAAAAAGATATTTAATTTTATCAAACCAAAAAAATTATAAAAAAAGGGTAGAAAAATCTCCATATGAAAGTTTATTAGATGATCCAAATCATTCTTACACCCCATCATTAGATGATGCTAGAGATCCACTTTCAGATTATATTGAGGAGTTTGTAGAATATGTTACTGAAAATATTTATGAATTATTTCCTAAAGAAATTGATGCTAAAATAGCAGATGCCATATTAGAATTATTTCGAAAAAGAGAAAACATTGAAATATTTAATAAAAAAGCATTGTATATTTTTATTCGAGAACAAGTTAATGTAAAAACTCCTAAAATTACAAAAATAGCAGATAAATTATATGCTATCTTTAAAAAGAACTATACATTTTATTTAGAACACGGATATACAAACTTTTAGTTTTAATATTTATAATAAACTAGAATGTATGTATTATGTCACAATTAGATAAAATAGTATTTGGAAAGAAAAAATTTTCGGATCTTCTTGAAGAAATTTATAATAACCAAAAGAAAAAAGAAGGACAAATCGGTGCATTAATAACCGAATTAAAACCACTTATTTCAGATATAGGAGATGCAACTCTTATAGTACCCCTTATAAAAGAATATATGGATATTGGGGTTAAAAATGATGATTTACTTATTAGAATGACTACTATAGTCCAACGTGCTTTACAAGCTGAAGCCAATGGGGATGAAAGTTTTGGAATTTCACAAGAAGAAAAAGATCAACTTTTATCTGAAATAAATAAAATCGCTGATAAAAATAAAAAATAATGGATGTTAGGTATGGTCTTTCAGCTTTAGGGGATGATATCCAAAGCCCAGGAATGGGTGGTGGAGTTGGTGGTGGTGGTACTACTTTAATTCCTGTTAGAGTTGTAGACATAGTTTTAGATGATACCCACCCTAAATTTGATGAGGTTGGGGGTTGGAATGGTTTAGGCACCATATTTTATATTTCAGTAAATGATCCAGTTTTTGGAACACAAACCTCAGAAAATAAAGCAAAACCAGCCCAATCTAATATTAAACAATTACCTCTTATAAATGAAATAGTATTTATTTTTCCATTACCTGATCCAAACAGTCAATTAGGAGGAAGCAGTGCAAATAATTATTATTTAAATACCGTAAATGTTTGGAATAGCCAACATCACAATGCTTTGCCTAATGGTTTAACTTTAGAAGAAAACCAAAAAGCAGATTATACTCAAACTGAAGCTGGTAATGTTAGGAGAATTGAAGATGGTAGTACTGAAATAAATTTAGGTTCTACCTTTGTAGAAAGATCAAACATAAACCCATTATTACCTTTTGAAGGTGATGTAATACATGAAGGTAGATGGGGTAATAGTATAAGATTTAGTTCAACAGTATCAGGATCAGTAAATGATTGGTCTGAAACTGGTGAAAATGGTGACCCAATTACTATTTTACGTAATGGTGAAGATCCAGATAATAATCCCGACGGTTGGGTTCCTGTAGTAGAAGATATAAATAAAGATTTATCATCTATTTGGATGACTTCTACACAACAAATCCCAATCGAAGTAGCAAGTTCAAATTACAATTCATATTCATCTCCACCAGATACACCAGATCAATATGTAGGTACACAAGTTATAGCTAATTCTGATCGTATATTACTTAATAGTAAAACGGATCATATCATGCTTTCTTCAGCTACGTCGATTAACATGAATGCTGTAGATAGCGTAAATATAGACACTGAAGAACATATAGTAGACGCGAGTTCTGTATTATTAGGTAGTAAAGATGCTACTGAAGCTTTAATGTTGGGGAATAAAACAATTGAACTTATGGGTAAATTAATAGATGAAATGAATGCTATTAATACTCAATTAAGTGCTTTAGTTTCATTACCCCCAGGTGCACCTTTTGCCCCATTAAATGCTCAAGCAATTGCATCCCAAACATTACTTACTAGTTATAAAGCACAATTAAATACTTTACTTTCTAAACAAAATAAAACGATATAATGGGATTTGGAGGAATAGTAGCACTTTTAGTAAAAAATGCAGTTAAATCAGCTGTAAAGTTTGAGTTGGCTATAGATCCTATTATAGCTAAATTTGAGGATGCATGTCCCCCCAAATCAGAATTAGACCAAATAATAAAACAAAAAAATCAATTATCACAAGCTGTTACACAAATTGAAACATCATTAACATCTTTAAGCAGTACAGGTAGTACTATAGATGGTATAGTAAAAGGAGTTAAAGCTGGAGTGACTTTAATCAAAGCACTTCCAGTCCCATCTTCAGTACCCCCCGGTGTAGGTATCCCACTTAATGTTATTAATGGATTTTCAGATACTTTAGATCTTTTAGGGGTTTTACTTAAAGAATTTGGTGGTGTAACTTCACAAATAGCTCCATCATTAGAAATTATAACAAAAACATTAGCAACTGTTAATGCAAAATTAGCAACATTAGATGGGTTACTTGTAGGATGTTTAGAAGCTGAAACCGAGGGAATGACTGATTTAGAAAAAGAAGAATTCTTCCAAAGTTTAGGTATAGATTTAGCATCTCCAGATAATACTGGAAGTAGTAATAATACGGATAATCCTAATAATGGTAATCCTAATAATGGTAATCCTAATAGTGGTAATCCTAATGATCCTAATAATAGTGGTAACTCTAATGAAACATTAGAAAATAGATTATCCCCAAATTCTAATAATCCTATAGTTTATAAAGGATTTACAATTACATTAGATAATGATGCTGGAAATAAATTTTCATTTCCTAGCCGTAGAGCTATTGGAGTTAATGGAGAAGGGGTAAAAATAGTAACACCTTTTTCTTTTAGTTCATCAACTCAAGTATTAATAGATGCTGTTCAATTTCAAATTGACCAAACAGACTCATTAGAATTAGCTAGATTAGCTAATGAATCTAGATTAGAAGAAATTGAAATAGAAGAAAATTATGGGGTTCAAAAAATTAAAGCAGGTTTAGAAGAAAAAGCATTCCTTAAAAAAGTTAGTACTGTATTTTTTGGAGTGACAAGAAGTAACCAATATAGATCCCTCCCAGAAATACAACAATTATATAATAGAACAATTTCAGCATATGAGGCATTAAAAATAATCGATCCTGTTAAAGCTTCAAACGATGTATTTCCTGAAACAGAAGGAATAACTACCTCACCATCAAACCCTCAAGAAGTAAAATTAAATAAAAAACTTGAACAAATAGAAGATATATTAACATTTGCTAATGAAAATTTTAAAACAATTAAACAAAAAGTAAGTGAAATATCAACCCAATCAACTCAAACAGGAGGAATTGGTGGGTTTACATCAACAACCTCATTTGATACCAGATACAGTCCTATTGGGCGACCAGGTTCAGTAAATGGAGAAGTTTTATTTAAGGGTGGTCAAGCTTGGAGATTTTTAGAAGGAACAGATCTTGGAAAATGGGTAAAACATACGATTTCTTACTCCCCATTTATTGATGGGGGTGGGAATACAGCTATACTTAGAGATAGAACAATAAGGGGTGATGGTTTTATCAAAAAAGAGACATATCGTTGGGATCCATTAAGGCAAAAATGGACATTTATTTCATCAAAAATTATGTAAAATAAGTTAAAAAATTAATATTTATAATCAAAAATACAATGAAGTCTACAGAACTTAAAAAAATGATAAAGGAAGCTGTTAAAGAAGCTATTCAAGAAGAATTAAAAGATATTCTTTTAGAAGCTGTTCGTTCACCTAAAACTGTAGTATCAGAAAATATTTCGATACCTACTCCACAATTATCATCTCAACCTAAAACTAATGCTAAAGAAGAATATAAAAATATTATGGCCGAGATGATGGGTGGAGGACAAGCACATACAACAAATTCCCCTGGAAAATTTATGGCACAAGGACCTATAGATCCTGCAAATGGTACTCTACCTCCAGGTGAGTTAGGAATGGATCAAATAATGGGTCTTTTAAACACTAAATAATGGCACAAAGGATAGCAAATAGATTCCCAGTTGATTTAAGACCATCAACAGCAGTAGGTGTTAGCTTACCATTTAGTGCTGGTGGTGTCTTTACTTCTACTTATACTACTAAGGATGCAACTAAATCTAACATAATTAATTTTTTTTTAACAAATAAAGGTGAAAGACCATTTAGGCCTAATTTTGGGGCTAATTTAAGAGCTGACATATTTCAAGCAGCTACTGAATCTGACTATGATCTTTTAAAAGAAAAAATAGCATTTGAGATAAGTAATAATTTTCCAAATGTAAACTTAGATAGTGTTATTATAGTAGGAAGTGAAGATCTTAATGCTATTACTGTAACTATATCATACAGCATAAAATCATTTGGAATAACTGACGAAGTAACTTTAACATTTGAATAAATGGAAACTAAAAATATAAAATATTTAAATAAGGATTTTGCTACAATTAATCAACAATTAATTGAATACGCAAAAACTTATTACCCTAATACTTACACAGATTTTACACCATCCTCTCCAGGTATGATGTTTATGGAAATGGCTTCATATGTTGGAGATGTTCTTTCATTTTATTTAGATAACCAAATCCAAGAAAATTTTATTCAATTTGCTCGTCAAGACTCAAATTTATTTAATTTAGCTTATATGATGGGGTATAAACCTAAAGTTACTAATGTTTCTACAGTAGAAGTTGATTTTTATCAACAGGTACCATCTATATTAAGTGGATCAGTTTATATACCTGATTTCTCATATGCTTTACAGCTACCAGCAGGTGCCCAAGTAGGTTCAGAATTACAAACTATTTCTCCATTTTTAATAAATACTGATGTAGATTTTAGTTTTTCAAGTTCTACAGACCCTACAGATGTTACTGTGTATAGTGTAAGCAATAACAAACCAGAATATTTCCTTTTAAAGAAAACACGATCAGGTGTTTCTTCTACAATTTCTTCCAAATCATTTACATTTGGCACTCCTCAACAATTCCAAACAGTAGAAATTAATGATTCAAGTATCGTTAGTATTTTAGATTGTATAGATTCTGATGGTAATGTTTGGTATGAAGTGGATTATTTAGCACAAGATGTTGTGTTTGATCCTATTAGAAATACTAATACAAATGATCCTAATTTTTCAGATGATTCTACAGATGCTCCATACTTACTTAGACTAAAACAAGCAGATAGAAGATTTGCAACTCGTTTTTTAAGCCCAACAACATTACAACTACAATTTGGTTCTGGAGTTGTTGCTAACAATGATGAAGCAATTGTACCTAATCCTGATAATGTTGGTTTAGGTTTACCATTTGAAGAAAATAAATTAACAACTTCATTTTCACCATCAAATTTCTTATTTACAGATAGCTATGGTATATCACCAGCTAACACAACTTTAACTATTAGATATTTAACTGGTGGAGGAGTTCAATCTAATATTCAATCTAATTTAATTAATCAATTACAATCCGATCAATTTACTTTTGTTAATCCAAATTTAAATGCAGTTACAGCTCAGTATGTTTTTGATTCTCTCCAAATTAACAACCCAATAGCCGCTGATGGGGGTGGAGATGGTGATTCAATAGAAGAAATTAGACAAAATGCAATGGCTCAGTTTAATTCACAAGCAAGAACAGTTACTCAGGATGATTATTTAGTTAGAGCTTTAAGTTTACCCTCTAAATATGGTTCAATTGCTAAAGTATATGCAACACCTAAACTGTCAAATGACACAACATCAGAAGAAAAAATTGCAGCCCTAGATTTATATTGTTTATCTTATGATAGATTTAAAAAATTACAAACCCCTTCAGAAGCTCTTAAAAATAATTTAAAGACATACCTTTCCCAATATCGCATGATTAATGATGCGGTTACAATAAAAAATGGATATATAATTAATATTGGTGTAAATTTTGAAATTATTGTATTACCTAACTATAATAGTAATGAAGTAATATTACAATGTATAAGTGCTTTAAGAGGATTTTTCAACATTAATAGATGGCAAATAAACCAACCAATTATATTTAGAGATATTTATGCTCTTCTAGACCAAATAGAGGGTGTACAAACAATTAAAAATATATATTTTAATAATCTTAGTGGTGTAGATAATGGATATTCTGAATATGGTTATGATATTGAGGGTGCTACAATAGATGGTGTACTTTACCCCTCTATTGACCCATCAATATTTGAAGTAAAAAATCCTGACCAAGACATTAAAGGACGCGTAGTATCTTATTAATTTTTAATATTTATAATTAAATAAAAAATATGCCATTCATAGAATTATTACATAGCTTTGATAAAACAAATTTAGACTTAGAAGATGAAGCACCATCTGGTGGTCCTATTAATGCTAGTAATTATGGACATCAACAAACTTATACTCCTCAAAACAAATTTAGAGATAGCCCTGAAGGGGATAAAAGTACAGGTTTATTAAAAGATGAAGGGTTTGATGGAATTGAAGGTTTAGATTTAGAAAATAATGGTCCTATAAATGTTCCATTATATAACCATAATCAAAATTATACACCTACAGATGAATTCATTAATAGTCCAGCCCATAGTGGTTTACTTGATGATGCTGCTTTTGATGGTCCTGATCAATTAGATATTGAAACTGACCCTAAAACATTTTTCCCTAAAACAAATGGAAGAAATTCAACTTTTGTGCAAAACTGGGGACCAAATGCTAATGAATTTAGAAATAGTGAGCAAGGTAGTAAAACAGGAGGTAAATTATATCCTACCACAGATCCAACCATTGCAACTCTTACGGATGCATTTGATGGTAATTTAGATTTAGAAAATAATGACCCTGCAGTTGTTGGGATAAGTGGGGGAGGTAAAGAAGGATTTCAACCTCAATACACTCCTAAAAAAGGACAAGGATATATAGTTCCGGGTACCCCAACAAAATCAGATTTAGTAGAAATAGAACCTGGAGG
>Ga0208643_1001470_pt1 | contig 12944 bp, 17 predicted proteins | sample VirMetDEL_Nov_12_FD_184516 | JGI IMG/M metagenome (GOLD analysis project Ga0208643, IMG submission 184516) | Aqueous microbial communities from the Delaware River and Bay under freshwater to marine salinity gradient to study organic matter... | ecosystem: Environmental > Aquatic > Marine >... | reverse complement strand
GCCGGTGCTACTTGTAGATGTCAGACCTACGGACTTAAAACTAACGTAAATTTTGACGTAACGGGAGCGGAGTCCAGTGCTGGTGGTCTAGTGTTTATCTCTGAAACTACTGCTGGAAGTGTTCAGGCGACGGCTCCGGGGTCAATTGCTGGACTAGATACTCCAATTGGGATGTTTTACGACGGCGTTTCCGCAACGGGCGACGCTGAAATTTTTATCAAGTTAAGATGAATCTATTCGGTTTATATTGGGGCGCGGTTTCGATCGCGCTCCCTGTATTTATAAAACTTGGCGGTCCTCACCCGGTTAGGTATTCGAAAGATTTCTTTTTCGGTTTCGCTGTCATTTTATCACTGGTCCTTTTCGGAATGAAAAAGCACAAGAACCTTGCTTTATACTTAACGAGCGGTTTTTTTATAATCGTTGGTTTTATAAATCAATATTCTTTCGCTAGTGTTGGTGTCCAGTTTCAGTTTCATATGATGTGCGCTGGAATCGTATTGCTCAATCAGATGGTAGGAAACACCACAAAAGAAGACATAATTTACATTAAAAGAGGTTTGGCGGTTTCGTGCATAATTCAATGTGCGCTTGTCTGCATAAGCTTTCTCGGTGTTGATCTTTACAGATTATCACTGGAATATATCTTCAATGCTAGGACTCTAGATAACGACCTAAGGCCGTTTACTGCGGTTCTTAAAGGATTAGGCTCACTTGGAAATAAAGGCATTGCAGGGGCGTTTATAGCCTCGACATTACCCTTTTTATTTAATGGTAAATTTAAGTGCTTTATTCCCTTGTGCTTATGCGGTTTAATACTTACAGATTCAGCGATACCTATTCTTGCCACAGGATGCGGCTTGATAGTCTATTTCTATACCAGAGTGTTGAGAAGGCGGTATTTTTATCACCTTCTCACACTCTCGGCCATAGGCGTGGCGTTGATTGCTCACGCTTCGACTAACGCGGGGTTTTTCAGTGCAAGCGGAAGGCTAGAAACATGGCACAAGGCAATTGTATTTTTAGGAAAAAAGGATTTTCTTTTTGGTAAGGGGCTAGGCTTTGTGCATGATAAATATCAACTATTCAGTCAAGACGGTTTAAAAATGCTTCAATTGCACAATGAATATTTAGAAATATTGCTCGCTTTCGGAGTGTTAGGCGTCTTTATGTGCATATGGTTTTTTATGATTAACAAAAATAGAATTTTGACAAATGACACACATTTCTTAATTTCACTAGCAATTACGGCAGGCGTTTCTGTCGGGTGGTTTAATTTGCATATCACATCAACGGCTTTGGTCGGAATTATGGCACTGGCCATATTAATACGGGGTAAATCATGTCACGAACTTGGAACCATAAGGCTCTAATAGACAGGCTTATTATTGAAAACTGGTCTTCTAATAATGCCACAGAGAGGGGCAGAGTTATTGATTGGATCAACGAGATTCAAGACGATATTTCAAGCGCAATTCCTGTTGATTACTGGAAGTTTAAACTTAAAAAGCTTTTACCTACAGGGCAAGAGATTATTTCCCTTTCTCCTGATATTTCAGCGGCTCCGACGACTGCGTTAGCGGTGGGCGGTTCTTTGACTGACACAACGGAATATATTGTTTACGTGACCTTTAAAATATTGAATATTGACGGAACTTTGACATATATTGAATCGGTGGCGTCATTGGCATCAACAGCGAGAACGGCAACAGGCTCATCATTACAAATCGACGTTTCGGCCATTCCCATTTATCCTGGAGACACTTCGGTTAGTCCGGCGACAATTCATCGAAATATTTATGTTTCCAAAAAAGCAAGTGGAGACACGGCACATGGAGCGGCTTTATATTCAACGACAATCGAAGATAATATATCTACGACGGTCAGCATTACAACAGAGCCAACAAGTACGATTTCACCTCCAAGCGATACGGAGGTTGACCAGGTTTCGAGCGATCACTTAACGTTTTCAACAGGTAATCGAATACTTTATAGAGAAAATTCAAATAAATTAAGAAGATATGACCCGAACTTATCAGAGACAACCTCTCCAGATGCTTTCGATTTTGAGGGATTAGACAAGATTTTCCTTTATGGAAAGTTGAGTTCTAGCGCAACCACAGCACAAAGAACTTTAGAATATTACGTTTATCGACGACCTCACGAGTCTTTTTATGATGTGACCAGATTGATCGATATGCCTATTCATGCACGAAAGGCCCTTATCGCTGGGGTTACTTATAAGGCGTGGGAGTTTAAAGATCGGAACGGCTGGGTTTCAAAACAGGGCCAATACGAAGCATATAAAAAAGAGTTATTAACAAAGATTACGCGTCAAAGGGGAGCCCCTGGAAGCGTTAGAGATGTAAACGGCGACACTTACGGTTACGAGGTTAATTAATGCCACAAGCACTAAGAAAAGTACAAAAATGGAAACTATGGAATATGCCGGTTTCTTATAATATTCTCGACCAAAAAAGGATGGCCGACTGTTCAAACGCTTGCACTATTCAGAAAATTCTACAAACAAGACCAGGCACAAGCAGATGGAACGCAACGGCAATAAGTGCCGATGAAATAATGTCTTTGTCTTTTTTCACAAATAATGCCGATGCCGATTTTGTCATAAGCAAGTCGGGGGCGAGTATCTTCAAGGTTCCGGCAACGGGAGCGAGTACAGCACTAAAGGCAGGGTTAACGAGTACGACAAAACACAGGGCCGTAACATTTAATGGTAGACACTTTTTAGCAGTCGAGTCGGACGGGCTGTACTCATACGACGGAACTACTTTTTCCCAACTTGGCCAAGTGCCCCCGGCGACAGGCTCAGAAGCCTTAAGTTCTGGTGGGTCGTTAACTGACACTAATACTTATCAAGTAGGATTAACCTTTTATGATTCGACAAATGGTTTCGAAACTAATATTTTTGGTTTAGATCAATCGGTAACCGCTAGCCCTAATTTACAAATAGACGTTTCAAATATTCCGGCGACAGCGACAAACGGAAATATCGATAAAGTTAGGATATACTTAAAAGATGTGACCGCCGCGGGAGATTACTTGTTTTTCGCAGAAATTAACCTAGGGACCACCACATATACCGTAGATTCTGTTCCGACAAGCACAAGTACACCACCGACAAAGAACGCACCACCCCTGGCGGGCGGAGCTAAATATTTAACTATGTTTGGAGACAGGTTAGTTTATTCAGGAAATTCTAATTTTCCTTCTGACGTATTTTTCTCAGAAATATATATACCCGACGCGTGGGACGATACAAGTTCCCGAGTAGTACTTACTGGTGCGGGGAACGGACCTATTACGGGACTGGCGACAGGGTTTTATGGTTCCGACAATATGGATCCTTATCTATGTATCTTTAAGAGAAATTCAGTCGAGGTTTATTCAGAATTAGGCGGAATCAAAAGGCAGTCTCTGATCTCTCCAAATATCGGCGCACCTAGTCAGGACACAGTACAAGTAATTAATGGAGATGTTCATTTCATGTCCACAAAAGGCTGGCATGTTATTTCAAACGGTAACCTGATTAAAAAAGATCGAAGAGTTTACAATCTCGGAGACGGCGACGTGGATAACATATTTAATGATGATGGGTTTACTTACGCTTTAAATAAAAGCGAGATGAGTAATTTTAAGAGCATTTATTACCCTACTTTGGATCAATACATTACCTTTATAAAAGAATCCGGATCAACAAATTCCTTCAAGGCTTATAATTTTGAGTTTAATATTAACGGATTTAGGACTTATGCCTTTCCTTTAAATATCATTGACGTTGCTATGGGCGAAGATTCGGCGGGCGAGACAACAGCTTTTTTTGCCACAGAAGGCGGCTTTGTGATGAAACATAACATCGGAGAAGCGAAAAGCGATACATTGTCCGATAACACGACTCAAGCAATAAGTGTATTCGGCAATTTTTACTGGATATCTGGCGACGATATGGACGCAACTTTTAATTTTGGCGAATTTATAGCGAGAGCGTTGAGAAACGATAACTTAATTCAGTTTAATTACTATTTAGATTATAAATATGACATTCAAACTAATGAAGATTTCGACTTCACGGAAGGGGCGACAGGTTTTACTCTTGATGTGTCAAAATTAGACGAAGGTATACTTTCGGACGGGCGAAATGTAGTCAGACACGTAGGTTCTATTTATAAAACGTCACAAAGTTTATTAATCACCTTTAATCATGAAGTGTCAGGCTCTAATATTAACTTTATAGAAGCACAGTTAGACTTCTCGAAAAATGGAAACCCAAATGCATAAAATACTTAAATTGATATTATTAATGGCCGTTGTCGTGGCAATGGGAGTTTTTAGTAAATCCCACGCCGGAACATGTACGGCAGATACTTACACCTCTAATAGTGCAAATTCCGTCTTAACATCTTCTAAATATAATTCCGATAATACGACAATCTACAACCGATTAAACGGAAATCTTGACGGTGGTTGTGTAGTTGATGGAACCGTCGAGGCGGCGGCCTTAAACACAACAGAGTTTTCAGCATCATTAAACGCAATAAAAGAAGGGTGCACACTTTCTAAATCTGACGCTAATACTATCGCCGTTGATAAATGCATTATGACTGTGAATGGTTTTAATATAAAAACAACCTCCGCGAATACTGTCACGTGGGGAGACAATTCAGGATCTTCCGAAGCGGCAAGTACGACATATTATGTTTACGTTTTGACGGGATCAACAGGAACCACTTTAAATTTATCATTACGAACAACCGTGCCAAATAATGACGGTTACGACGCTAGTTCTAATAAGGTGATTGGAAGGATTCAAAACGACGCATCTAGCGATATTTCGGACACTTTTCAAGATTGGTCTAACGGCAGATTTTTAGGCTATACAGTAAAAGGCGTTGTAAGCATTTTTGACGAGAAGGCGAATAATACAGCGGGTGGCACGGCCACAACAGGCGGCTGGATAATTAGGACTCTTAATCAGACGTCTGGCGACCTTGGGGCGCTGGGCATAACTCTTGCGACTAATGTTTTTACATTACAGCCTGGTCGCTACAGAATATGGGCGCGTGCACCGGCTTATCGAGTTAACACGCATCAAATAAGGCTTTATAATACCACCGCCGCCGGAATAGCTACGGATACGGACGGTAATAGCGTGATAGGCTCGTCAGTGACATCGATAGCCTCAATGCAAATGGACTCGGTTATCGATACGGTCATTGATGTAACGACGGCGTCGGGATTTAGGATAGATCATCAAGTTCAAACGACTTTCGCGACCACTGGTTTCGGGGTAGCAACGTCATTTACTGCGACACAGGAAATTTTTACACAAGTAAGGATAACGGCTTATGAATAAATTATTTATTATAGGAGTTTTTCTATTCTCGTTTAATGTTTTTGCGAATCAGGCGAGAATTGATGCAATCAGAGATTTCGACCACGCCGCAGCCTTGGCGGGCTCCTTTAATTCGGCATTGGCTAAAAAGAAGATACTGAAAGGCGACACGGCACTGCTTATTTTAATAGAGTCTAAGGTTGCCGAAGTTGAGGCTTTTAAAACAAAGCAAGACGGCGAAGAGTTGGAGCTAGAGCAAACACGGGCGGCGATTAAGAATATATCCGACCCGACTGTACGCAAAGCACTAAGAAGAATATTTAAAGATTTGTATTTTAAAAGGAACTAAATGAAATCAATGTATGCGAGATATTGCGAGGAAAGGGAAAACAAGTTCGTTTTAGAGAATGATCTTGGATTTGTTAAATACAGCTTTGGTTATAATGAAATAGAAGTAAAGCATTGTTATATTGAAATAGTTTTCACTTTAAAAGAATCGAGAGAGAAGCACGTTGCCGCTGAGTTGGCGGATCAAGTCGCAGAAATAGCACGAAAAGAAGACTGCTTATTTCTATACGGCTCAGTCGAAGCAACGGGAAATGATAGAGATAGATCAATAAAAGTTTTACACGCCTATGGAATGGAATTTTCCCATCTTGGTGATAATATTATGTTTTTTAAGAAGGGGCTTTGATATGAGTGACGCGCTAAATGTTGTGACAAACGTTTCCACGGGTGGCCTTGTTGGTTACGGAAAAGACGGTTTCGGCGGTGGCGCGGTGACTAAGGCCGTTGGCGGTGCTGTCGGAGGATTACTCGGCGGCGGTGGTGGCGGTGACGATTACCGACCATATAAAATGATGGAACTAGACCCTTCTTTGAAAAAAAGCGTAGACATGGGCCGAGAAGGTCAGCAAAAGGGACTTTCTGCTTTAATGGCGAGCTCCGGAGAGGATGCGGCGAAAGCTGATATTGCTCGAGAGATTTCAGGACAAAGGTCAGCCGGCGAAGATGCTCAGAGAAGAATAAGAGAATCCGTTGCTCAAAGAGGATTGGGACGAAGCTCGATCGGCTTAGGTCTCGAAAAGGGCGTAGGCGAAAGAACCGCAAGAATAGGAGCACAAACACAAGCTTCCCTCCCTGGAAGAATGAGAGATATGAACAAGGACCTTATAAGCGCAAGTGGTAGGGTTTTATCACAACCAGGAGAGCAGAGAACTATTCTCGGCGGTGAAAAGAAGCAAAAGAAAAAAAGCACATTAAGCAAATTATTAAGCATTGGTGGCGGCGTAGCGGGTGCCATGTATGGCGGTCCAGCTGGAGCCGGTGCTGGTATGCAAGTTGGTTCTGGTATCGGTGACATGATAGATAGTTAAGTAGGGGTAATTTTACTATGGCAAGACAATTTATAAATTTAGCTCCGGTACAAAGAGAAGACGCCTTTGACAAAGGTATGCGTCAAATATCCAGCGGACTAAAGGGCTATGGCGAAGAAATGACTCGTCAAAAAGCTATGGAGCAGAAACAAGCAGACCGAGAACGTTCTCAATCTTTATCAGCTCAAAAATTCGTTAGCGGATTAGCTGAAAAGGGAATCGAAACAACTCCAGAAGAAAGGCAAGGAATCGGGGCGGCTTTCGCTTCCGGTGATTTAAGCAGTCTTGGGGCATATTCAAATAAGCTTGCAGAAAGCGAGAAAATTAGACGTGAAGATTCCGCGCTAAACAAAAAAGAAGACCGAAAGCTAAACAGAGAATATAAGCGGGCTCAAATTGGCGCATTAACTAAAAAAGGACAACCCGAAGTAATGACTTCAGCTCAAAGGCTTTCAAAGCAGGGCGAAGGCGTAAAGAGTAAGGTCGGGGCATTGGCAGAAGGCTTAAGGGCCTTAGGCGGAACGAGAAAAGCAATAAGTGCCGGATATGAGCCGGAGTATATTGATGTCGAAACTCCTGTTATCGGTGGAATGTTCTCAGATGATCCTTTCACTAAAAGTAGAAGAGTATTATCAGAAGTAGTCGGAAGGCTTCAATCTGGTGGTGCTATCAATAAAGACGAAGAAAAAAGATTTGTTGCAATGGGGCCAAGAGCTGGAGACACGCCGGCGATGGCGCAGAAAAAAATGGATGATCAAAAATCGTTCTTGTTAAATAAATTACAGGCGTATGGATTCAATCCACAGCAGATGCAAGAAATGGGCTTTAATATGGAAGCCGAAGACGTGGCACAAAAAGAGCCCACTAAAATAGCCATGTTTGGCGATGTGGCCGGTCAATCGGTAGCTCCAACGGCTCAAGCGGCAATGATGGAACACCCTCAAGTTAACGAGGCCCTGCAATGGGCGCAACAAAACCCTCAAGATCCAAGAGCGCAAGAAATAATCAGACGAGCAGGGGGCCAGTAATGCCTTTTGATCCTGATCAATTTTTAGCTGAAACTCAGCCGCAACAGCAGGGCCAACCAAGACAAAGGGCGGCCTTTGACCCTGATCAATTTTTACTAGACACAACTCCGCAAGAATCGAGAGCCGGAGAGGCCGCGCTTCAAGGATTTGGAGAAGCCGCGACATTGGGTTATTTGCCTCAATTACAAGCTGGCGCGGGTCAGTTAGTGCAGGCGTTAACCCCAGAAAGTGAGGCCGATAAATTATTAAAATCCAAAGGCTTTCAATTACCAGAACAAGATCAAACATATACAGAAATGAGAGATACTAACGTTCAAAGAGGCGAGCAATTACAAGAAGCGCACCCTATAGCGTCAGGCGTTGGCCAATTGGCCGGAGGTATCGCAACGGCTCCAATGTTCGGCGGAGCAAGTGGTGCCACAGCACTGGCAAGAGGGGCGCAGGCGGCGAAAACGGGCGCGACAATGGGCTTTTTATATAATCCAGGTGAAGACGAGGGCGAAATAAGTCCTGTTCAATTAGGGGATAGATTGAAAAACGCTTCCCTTTCTGCGGTTACGGCCGGAATTATGCAAGGAGGAGCCGAAGGAATTGCTCGAGGTGCCAAAATAGTCAAGTCTCTTCCTGGGGCATTAAAGAAATATTCTGAATTAAAAGCATTTAAGGCTTCCGGCGCAATGCTAAAGGATTTTAGGAAACAATACGGACGCAAAAAAGTAAACGATATAGGCCGGTCAATGATCGATCACAATATCGTCGCGCTAGGAGATGATGTTGGCGATGTCGCGAAAAAGGCCGTCATTATGCAAGAAAACGTCGGGAAGAATATCGGCTCAGTTTACAAAGATGTTGATGATCTTCTTATGAGTGGGCGCAAATTATCTAAGAAACAAATTAAAACCATAGCAGATTCAAATCTCGACGCGACGAAATTAGCCGACGAAATGGCCTTCGATATATTAGACAGACATAGCGGAAAAGTCGGAGGTCGAAAGACTATCGAGACCGTTATGAAAGATCTTGAAGATTTAGCAGAAAACGGAACCGATTTAACTATGAGTAAGTGGAACGAAATCAGGCGAAGCATTGACGACCAAGTTAATTGGGCCAAGATGAACGAACCCAAGCCAGTACAGCAAGAATATATAAATCTCAGAAATAAAATGCAGGATTTTGCAAAAAGAAGACTTAAGGCGATAGACGACGTTTATGGCGGTAATCGCTCAAAAGAAATAACTAAGCTAAATAAAGATTATTCTAATTTATCAGAAGTTTCAAAAATGGCTAAAGATAAGATGGCCCGAGAAGAGTCTAATGCGGCCTTTGGTTTACGAGAAAGAATGTCGGGCGGGGCGGGTGCAATTATCGGCGGAATGGCCGGTGGAGTACCTGGTGCAATTATCGGCGGAGCGATAGGCTCCACGGCAACGAAAGCGGCGAGACAATACGGAACGCCGGCGGTGTCGAGAATTGCTGACAAGATTGGTGATGTTCTCGAAAATAACCCTGCTCTGTTGGGAGAATTTGCACAGCCTTTAATTGATAAGCTACAGCAAAACCCTCGAGAGTTTGCGGCACTTTTAACTAATTTAATGCAAGATCCAGAGTTTAGACGAAAAGTGTCAAAGAAGAAAATAAGACCATTGGGAAGAATCGGGCGGTGATCATGACAGAAGAGAAAAAGAACTTGATGTCAAAGATCAAGAAAGTGGGGGCCGGAGGTTCTTTGACGGTCATGCTTATTGGCTTAATTGTCGAGGGAAACGCTCAGTACAAGGGATTAAAACAAGAAATCGCGTCGAATCATGAGGAAATTGCGGTAATTAAAACCATAAACACCTATCAAGACAAGACTAGCGAATCAATATTAAGGAATCAAAACATTATTATTAACGACATTAAACTATTACTAAGGAAGTAAAATGGAAGCTGAAAAAGTAGCTATTAAAACTCAAGAGGAACAGTTTCAAGAAGCGGTCGAGGCCCTAAAGGTAATCGCCTCATTCGTTGGAAAAGTTTCATCTGACGGGAAAGTAAACGCGTCCGACTTTAAGCATGTTGTTGAGCTTGCAAAAGATTTTAGCGTTATCATGGACGGAGTAGAGGGAATTTCCGAAGCAATGCCACCGGCACTCAATCGAAGATTTGGGACCTTGTCATTCGAGGCAATTTTCTCAATATTCGAAGCTTTCAAAAGCGGAAAGGCTGTAGAAAGTCCTATTGAAGAAATTGAAGAGATCGAAAAACCTGTTATTTCAGAAATTAAAGAAGAATAGTGGCGGCGTTTTTCGCTTATATCGCAACGATTATTGAAATGTGGGATATCTTAAAACCTATTATTGATACTCTAAAAAGCACCCCCCTTGAGGACCGAGAGCGGGTGGGCGTTGTTACATTGAAGGCTTCAAAATTAGCAAGCTCAGTGGGCGACACTTCGGAATATGAGAATTTAGTCAAAAAGGGGCGACTCAATTAAAAAGCTATTATTATTTCTTATTATCAGTGGTTCTATAGGGGCGGGAAGTTGTGACAGAAGACAGCCCGGCCCCGAAGTTAAAATATACGTTTCTAAGCCTCTTAAAGGCGGTTTATATCGTTCTCAAGATGACGAGCTTATACTTTATCAAGATTCTAAGAATATGCGCTCAATGAGCCCTCAAGACTTTGATGCTATAATTAACTGGTGCTTGAGTCCGGCGATTATTAAAATTAAATAAGTCTATTGGGTATAAGTCTTTAAAATTTTACTTACATTCTCTTGAGTTGTTCCGATCATTTCGGCTATGTCGCTTTGACTGTACATGTTTATGGATAAGCATTTTATCATCGGATACCACTCTCTTTTAATTTTAAGATTTCTATCTTTCAGGTGGTTGGTGTTTGCAAGGCCTGTTTTATGCGCATGGATCATATTTTCTTTATGGGTAACAAGCTCAAGATTATCTATGCAATTATTGGCCTTATTCCCGTCGATATGATTTATCTCCATTCCGCTTGGAATGTCTTTTCTTTTAATTGTAGACCAGACCAGTCTATGGACATACTCTGTCCTATAAACACCTTTCGATTTCGTCATAGTGGTTCTGAGATACCCTTTTTTATCGGGGTAAGATTTTTTCGGCGCACCATTATTATATTTCTTATAGGAAAAAATATTTCCCTCTCTGTCTATATTGTACCCCGCGTAACCCCTAATTCCTTTCTGTCTTAATTTTGTCATATCTACTCCTTAGTCATAACCTATGAAAAAATAGCCTAAATGTAAAGCTGTTAGGGATAATTTCTAATTATGCCTTAGACGGTTTTAACTTAATTTTGGGTCCATCAACATGAATAAATATCATTTGATATAAACCGCCTCCGTCAACGTCAATTCTGCTTTTAAAATAAGTTAATTCCTCAAGGTTTTCGTCTAGCTCCATGCTTATTAATATTTGAGCATCAACAAATCTTTGGGTCATTTCTGATAATTCTTCTAGAATAACTCTTTTCCTTTCCGTTTTATCTTTTTCGATTGACGCACATAAACACATAGTATTTCCGCAGCCTGGACAATATCCACTCATTTCAACTCCTTACCCCTACGCACTAACGTTTATAGGTGTTTTTGTTAGTAGACCGCTTACCTGGTAACGTCTATGATATAATATCCCTATTATCGCTTATAGATTCCGTTTTTCCATCTCGTAAGCAATTTCTCGAGCATGTTCAACCTTATTTATCAGCTTACTAATTACAGAATATGAAGATCCGTAAAAACTAGCGACAGTATTGAGGCTGTGCCCTTTCTTATAAAATTCGTAAACGTCGACCATTTTCTGTGGTGTCCACTTTATTTCTTGTGCCATTATTTCGCCTTTTGTAAAACTTACCAAATAAAATTAATAAAGCAAGTTGTATTTTTAAAAAAGATATATATAGTTATTTTACACTAACATTTTAACAAAGGCGTAAGAATGAACAATGGATTAATGCTATTTGAAGGAGACAGATTAGTTTCTCTTTATAAGGCAACAGACACACTAGCAAAAAGCTCAATGATTCCTTATCATTTACGAGGGAAAAGTGCGGATATTTTTGCAATTCTCACAATGGGTCAAGAATTAGGTATCGCACCAATGCAATCTTTACAGGCGATTAATGTCATACAGGGAAAGCCCACAGTATCGCCACAGCTCATGATTGCGCTTGTAAGGTCAAAATTTCCTAATGCCCTTATCGACATTAAGATTGACGAGGAAAATCAATCTGTGACCTGTAGAACAGCGAGAGATTTGGCCCAGTCGGAGTTTGCCTACATTGCGACTTGGAACATGACAAAAGCGCAAGCTATGGGATTAAGTGGAAAGGATAATTACACCAAGCAAGCGACGAACATGCTAAAATGGCGAGCCGTTGCCGAATCTTTTCGTGTAACGTTTCCTGACGTTTTGATGGGTTTATATGCCCCCGAAGAATTTCAAGATTTCAGCGGAAAAGAAATAAGAACTGTCTTAAATGAAAAAGAAGAATTAGAGCAAGATTTTCCAATTCCGGAAGAAGAAAAAGAAAGCGGAGCCGGTACCTATAGAGTGCAGAACGGTAAACTTCGAGGTAAACAATTGAAAGACGTTGTGACCGAAGAAATGGAAGATTATGTAATCGTATTAGAAAAGCGACTCAAGAAAGACGGGAAACTTAAGCCGTGGGAAGATGAACTTTACACAAGCATGATCAGTTATTTAGAGGCACTTAACGCGGACATTGTCGATGAGCGGTAAAAGAACGAGAAGGTACTGTAAATCTTGCATTACCTTATATCCTATCGAATATTTCAACGGGGGTGACAGAATTTGCGCATCCTGTAAAGGCGTCACTATGCTTAAAAAAGATTTACCCAAAATGAGAGAATGTCTCGGCATAGAATGCGAAGGCAAAGCTCTTGAAAATCGAATGTTCTTATCCAGGTCGAAACTTAATAAAATGTGTTCGACCTGTAAGGGTTCTGATTTTGCGAGGTTTCACGCATGAAAAGCCAATGTGATAAGCATGGCTGTAAAGAGCTATTGTGCGGTTGCTCAACTTTTGAGCTTGAGACTAAGAACGATATTTCAGAGATCATAAAAGCAAAAGATAAGTGGATTGCTGAATTGTTAGACGATAACGAGAGAATGAAAAACAAGATAGCTGAATTTATAGATGGGGAGGATC
>Ga0208643_1001468_pt1 | contig 12945 bp, 32 predicted proteins | sample VirMetDEL_Nov_12_FD_184516 | JGI IMG/M metagenome (GOLD analysis project Ga0208643, IMG submission 184516) | Aqueous microbial communities from the Delaware River and Bay under freshwater to marine salinity gradient to study organic matter... | ecosystem: Environmental > Aquatic > Marine >... | reverse complement strand
ACAATGATGGGCTGTACAAAGCATTTGAGCTGATTCTAAGATCATTTTGACTACATGCTTGTTATATTGTACAACTGCAGCTTTGACTGGGTCTCTATGTAAATAAAATATATTCATTATTCTGTTTTTTGTTTTTTAAGTTCTGTTTCTTTAGCCCATTTTTCCCATTTCTTTTTGATTCTCTTGTTTTCATTCATCATCACGCTACGGTCTAACATTCTGCTAGAAACAAAACCTGATACACTATTTACTAACTTACCACTAGATATAGCGTCGTTCATTTCACGTCTTTGCATTGCTTTGAATTGCTCTAATGTTTGTTCTTTCATATCATTTATTCTTCGTAGATTTCTTTTATTGTTTTATTAGTATAACCCATAGCTCGTAACACCTCTAACCACATCTCATGAAGCTCTTCGAGAGTTAAATCCGATCGATCTATTGCTGTTGTGATTGTTTTATCATAAAATTCTAACGTAATTTTTAATGGCTCTTTCATATCATTTTGTTTAGTGAAATATTAATCCTACTTTGTTTGTTTTATTGAACCATTTAGTTGCCATCAAGTCGATAGATGATGCATCGGTGTAACCCTCTGACAACAAGTCTTCTTGACTGGAGAATATTTTAGTATGTCTGTGTTGTATTTTGTCTATTAAATGCTTCTGCTTACCCGAGTCACTGAATATAATATCGAAGTTACTAGGCAGAGACGTGTATAGCATCATCTCGACCATGTTAGTATAACTATAAAACTTAACCTCTGGAAATAATAAGGCGATGTCGATCCATTTGTTTAGATATTTTTTAGAATAATAATCGCCTGAATCGTGTACCCTTACATAGTCTGGTTTCTTTTTAACTATTTCTGAATACATTTTATTAACAAAGTCATCTGTCTTAGATAATTGGTAACGCTTTTCGAACGCTGGTTGTACGTTAGACCAGATGTATGCACCTTTTTTAGCATAACAGAACTTGACACAAGCGTCTGCCATAGGACAGGTAAGTTTACCGCTTGCAGACTTATACGCTGGTATACCGAAGTTGAATACTCGCAAGCCTAACGCTTTTGATGTCTTTTTTAATTTTGAGTTTTGTGTAAGTAAGTTCATAATTAATCTAGTAATATTATATAAGCTTCAGAGTTATGCACTCGAAACCAAGTTAATGCTTTTTGAAATTCAGCTATTTGCTTTTGCGTTAAATACTTTGGAGCCATTTCAAATACATACTGGAATCCCATTATAAAGTCGTATATAGATAACTCTAAGCCGTTAAGTTCGTAAGAATCGCCACTAAAACTGTTAGTAACTTTTTCACCTTCATCGTAAATCATTCCTTTGAACCATTTAGGTACTTTTTGTTCTTTAGTTTTCATCGTCGTCAATTATATTGAATAAATCCTCTATGTAGTCACACACGGCTTCGTTAATCTCATCAACTTCGCTGAACTCTATATTGCTAACTGACAATGTGTTATTATAATCTAACTCGAAGTCAATACCGTAAGAGTCTACATTATCGAAGCTTATTTGCTGTATAGCTTGATACACTGCTTCACGCATTTCTTCAACAAACTCTTTAGTTATTTTAGGTTTGCTAACGTCTTCTAGTTTTTTAGTAGTTTTCATAAGATCTTCTTGTGTTGCTTTAGCGTTTAATTCTAGTGAGCCTAGTGTTAATTTTAACTCATTTACTTTGTTTTGTAGTGCTTGTTTATCCATTGTATTTAGTTTTATTTATTTGATTTTTCTATTGATTCTGTTATATATTGCCACACTTGCAGTTCTTTGTTTGTTATCTCTAGCATTAATTCTAACTCAGACATAGTGATTGGACCTGTTATTTTATGCTTTATATCGTATGAAAGCTGCTCAATCTCAATCTTTAGCATTGATATTTTAGCGAAAGCTTTGTTACTTGCTCTATCGTGTAGTTCGTATTTAGTCATCTTTTTTGATTAAAATGTTATCTCCGAACCTCATGTCCCAAGCTGATACTCTTAATTTGTTTATATTACACATGTCATATATATAACTTAGCTCGTTTATAGTTAATTCATCGTAAAACCTAGAGCTTTCTAACTTAGCTAATATTCTTTCAGATTGAAAAGCATATTTACTTGATTTGATTTTCTTGATGTACTTAGGTTTGATTTGTTGTAGTAATGTTTTCATTGTTTAGTTTTTATTTGTTACATATATATTATCATACGGTGATCGTATTTTGTTTGTAATCTTTGTTGTAAGTTGTAGCTAACTCTATGTAGTCTACATCTGACAGAAATGCTCTTGCATAATCTTCTACTAAGTAAGGTGTATTACACGTGTTTGGGTTTCTAAACACGCAGTCTTCAACTATTTCTTGTAGCTCGCTTGGTTGAACTATATAATCAAACTCTATGTCACCAAGTATCTCTGTGTTTATTTTCCAAGTAGCGTAATTGCTCCAACCGTTGTATTTTTCTAATTTACTCATATTTATTTACTATTTGTTTAATTCAATTTTTAAGTGTGTTAAAACGCTACGTTTCATACACAATACGTTGGCAATAATACTAACCAATGGCTTTTTTAATAGCATTCTGCACCTTGTCCCATATTGGTTTAGGTATAGAATTATTGTCATTTTCTAAATCCATTAATGCCTCTAACATATTTGGAGCAGCAGAAATTAATTGAGCGTTTTCCATTCTGTAACTACCTATTGTTTTTCTACCATTTTCTATAATTGGCTGTTTAGCATACCAATGTAAAGTTGCTATTGTTTCTCCATCTTCTGTATAAACTTGCGTATCATACATTCCATCTAAATCATTAGGTATTTGTCTGTGAGATTGTTTCCATTCTCCTGGTGTAAATTGTTTTTTCATTTTTATAAAATTTATAGTTAATAACCCGCACTAAAATATAACGATGTAACTACTTGGCAGTAATTAAGGTTTTGGTAATCCTTAAAGTGCTTTTCTAATTACTTCTATTTCTTGGTTTGTCATTGTTTATATTTTTTTAAGTATTTCTATATTTGCCAAATATACTAAACTTTTATTAGTATTAATAACTCTTTCTTTTAATTCATCCAAATTACCCCAAAAGCATCCCGCCTGAACCATCCAAGTATCATCGTGTTTAACACAGTGAACTATCCTTTTTGAGGATTCGTAAGCTACAAATGAATAATAATTTAAAGCTCCTTCTAAATAAGCTCCTTCTAAATAAGCTCCTTTTAAATCAGCTCCTTTTAAATCAACATCTCTTAAATTAGCATCTTCTAAATCAGCTCCTTTTAAATCAGCGTATCTTAAATCAGTTCCTTCTAAATCAGCACCTCTTAAATCAACGTATCTTAAATCAGCACCTCTTAAATCAGCTTTTATTAAATCAGCATCTTTTAAAGATTTTACTTCTAAAATAATTTCATTAGTGTCTCTGTTTTTAATTTTCATTGTATTTATTTTTAGTATTAACTAATCGCACTATTCATATAGCTATTTGTAAAACATTAAAACGATTTACTAACACGTTATATAAAAAATAAGGTCACTTAGCCCATCGCTATAATTTTTAAAACAATTCATACACTCGTCCGTTACCCTCAATAAAAATTACTCGTATTGGTTGCTATCTTTTATTGTTTCAAGTGTACTAAGTCTGTCTTGCAAAACTTTTTTTTCTCTAAGCAATAGCATTATATCTTCTTCCGCTTTTTTAAGGTATAATTTTATGTCTTTTATTGCTGCATCAATTTTTGTCATTTTACTCATTTTGTCCGTAATTTTAAAAGATGGGTAACACTACATAAAGTGAAAAGCCATCAAGGTTTGTGTTTAATAGCCAAAGTTTAGGTGTGGCTTCTCACCTTATACATTTTGTTAACTACAAATAAAAAGGGCGACTCACTCGGTCGGCAAGTCGCCACAATAAATTATAGTTTAGTATATCCACCTTCAAAAGCATCCGCAGGAGAAAACGATTTATAACCATCTTCATAAACAACGTAATATCCGCCCTCTTTAGGTTCGTGCTTTCTTAAATAAGAACCATCTACATCAAAAGGTGCATAAGCATCATTTTCAGGTGTAATTGTTGCTTTTCCGTTGGTTTCTCTATTTGTTTCTCTTGCTAAATCGCTATCTAAAACAATTTTCTTAATTTTTAAAGCCCATACTTGTTTATAGCTTTGATACTTTGGCAATTCACTTGACACTCCGTCCATTTTATTGTAATTTAATTTTTCGTTATCTTTCAAATCAGTCATTTTTATAAATTGTTAGTTAATATTCCCGTACTACTTTCTGTTTTTTAAGCAATTATAGTCTTTTACATTCTGCTTGTAAGTGTAGATGTTAAATAATGCCAACAAGCCAAATACTACACCAAAGGCAATTAATTGTCCTATGTTAAAGGCTACACCTGCCACAAACAATATTGCAGTAATTAAAATTAATTGGTTTCTAAATTGTCTATGTTCTTTTAATTCGTTCATTTTTATAGTTTTAATTCGTATATATTATCTTATAGTGCTCGTATTATGTTTGTAAAATTATTGTGGATTCTCTTCTCTTTGAGCGATCGCTGAGTGAAACGACAACATACCCTCATCTTTAGTGAACCTAGTATACACCCTAAGATCTGTTACTTCATCTACTTTTTTAATTTTACTCATTTTATTAATTTTTATTTGCTAGTAACTAGTGAGGAATCGAACCTCATACTCGTCAGTAGTCGCGGCCTGATGTTTCCCAATCCTAAACCCTCCATACCTAGTTGCCGGCTATTACGTGATCATTAATCGTATCTTTCGCCATCGGTTTTCGAGTTAAAGAGCCATCTACCGTAAAACTCTTGCACCATTCCAGGATCTTCGTCAGCTTAACAATTTATACTACTATTGCCGTACTGAGCCCCACAAAGTGCTTATTTTGTTGTTACATATATATTATCCTACTTGTGTCGTAATGGTATTTTTATTTTCTTTTGACCTAAGTTTAGATCTTGATACATACGGCTGACTACACGGTGCATAAGTTCGGTGTGTATAGCACTAAACTCGTCGCCGTCTTCTATGATATGATCACCATCAAGTTCCCATTCACATACTTCTGATAATTTATCTAACATTGTAGCAGATATTCTGTTTACTTTCAACTGTGTTTTCATATTAATTCTAATTTATCTATTAATTCTTTTGATTTTTTAGCTACCATTGCTTCGGTATAAGACATTTTTACAGATTTTAAGATAGCGCTCTTGAATCTATACAAATTCATACATGATGACGAGTGGTGTGAATGGCTTACAACTTCTTCAGATAGATCAAACCATGACCCGCCGCCGTATTTTTCTTGTAAAAATTCTAACGATTTTACAAAGCCTTGTACTACCTGCTCTAGTTCCTCTTCTGCAGATTTTTTTAATCTTTTTTCTATTTGATTTAAGTCTTTCATATTATATACAGTTTTTTTGGTTGAAAGCGTAAAGGAATTTAATTCTATCGACGTGATTTGGAATTATCTCGCGCTTGAAGTTTACCCAATTTGGATTTCTTTCGTTAACATATGGTATTTTCTTGTTGATTTGATAGAACAATGGTCTTCTGTGGTAAAAATTATCTTGCTTGGTATTAACTCGTACATAACCTGACTCAGATACTGTACCTATTCTGCCGTCTGACATTTTGAAATGTAAACTTCCTTTGCTTGTAATTTTAATTAGCTTCATATTATTATTTTTATTTGTTACATTTATATTATCTAAAAGCGATCGTATTTTATTTGTAAGAAGTAATACTGTTGAATAAATTCTATTTGCTCTTCATTTAGATCACTCCAGTTTACTGCGTACTCGATGTTAGCTATAGTGTTTAATGCTTTGATACCTATTGCTCGTCTGCCAGAGCTATTTATTTGCTGCTTGATGCTTGTGTATAGCACTTGATCTGTCACTGGGAATACTTTGTATACACCGTGAAGAACAGTTGCATGGTTTTTATTAAGCTCATTACCTATAGTCTCGAAAGTATCGTTAGTGTATTCTCGAGATAGCTTATAAAATAAAGCTCTAGCGTCTGAGTGGTACCGTTTTCTGCCTTTGATAGCTAGGTCGAAGCCCACGTTGTCTTCTACTATTGCTCTTATTTGTTTTATGTTAATCATTTGCTTGTATTTTGTCTACCAATGCTTGTAGAAACCAGTCACAGCTCGTATTACCGCCGATGCTCCACGTTGTTAAGCTATTTTTAGTATATTTCTTGTCATAAGTTTTCCAGTCATATATTCTGAATACCTTATTTTCATATAGTACAACCCACTCGTATTGAACCTTGCCATCACCTATGTCGCTTGGTTTGAATGTTGGTTTACCTAGTGCTTTTTTGATTTGTTTGTAAGTGAAACCATTTAATTCACCTACTTTGTAACCGCTAAGGTTAACGTTATCTAATTCGTCTATTTTTAGTTTTCTCATATTATTCCATTATCCAAGTTAAACTTTTATAATTAAACCACTCTGTTATACCATCTCTGTCATTGTTCTCATCGAAGATGAAACCGAAGGCACTAGGTATTTCACCGATACTATAGCCTCTGTACAGTATACCGTTAAAAGTTAATCTTGTTTTAGTTTTAAATTTTAACGTTTGCATATTGTATATTTTATTTGTTACATTTATATTATCTTACTTGCTACGTATTTTATTTGTAATCACATTATTCTATTACTACTGAAACCCAACCTTTTTCCGAGTAGTTTGCTTCAGCTCTTTTACCTTCACTGTTTAACATCTTCTCTAGTAGTAGAGCAGCTTTCCATAGTTTTGGTTCTGCCATTTCATCATTCTCTTCATCATAATGAACTTGACCTCTACACTCGAACATCTCATAATGCTCAACCCAGTTAAACCTATAACCTTGTACTATTCTATCTGATATTAATTCTTTCATACTATATTTAATTTAATTCTTGCTTTGTTCGCTATATCCCAACACTCATAGTATCGTCTTCTGTTTTCTTTCTCGTCTGCAATAGCTAATCCATCCGATAACATATCTCTTATGCCATCATCTTTTAATTGCTCCATTAGCGCTTCCATACCTAGTATGATTAAGCTCAACTCGTTTTTACCTAATTCCATATTATACATTGTTAGTTTTATACTCTGTCAACCACCTAGCGATACCTTTTTGTTCTTCAGTCATCTCAGTTTCGACTACATTTATTCTTGTTACTTGTACATACTTTGTACCGTCTGCTTTGGTTTTCACCTCTGATTTATACTCTGGTTTCATATTACTTGATAAAGCCGCCAACACTACTGAAAGAGTTTGGATTAGTTACTAGTTTGAATATCAATACAGTGATACCTGTTGCTGCTAAACCTGTTAGAGCTACCATAACCGCTTTGACAGTTAGGTTTGTAATTGTAATTAAAGTTGTGTGAAAAAATTCTCTATTCATATTATATATTTTTTGTGTTACTCGTTATGTTCTTCTATATCGATTAGTACTTCTCGTTTAGTGTTTTTATATTGTCTATTTTCACTGCAAGTAGGGCAACTTCCGTGTTTACCTCTACACGTTTTATCTATCGCTTTAGACCCAGTGTATTTCCGTCTTATAGTTCTACTCATCTTCGTTAAATTCTGCCCACTCTTGGCAATCTCCACATAGTTCGTCGCTTAAAAAGCTTGGCTCTGCGCCACAACAATTACTCATCATATTATTTATATTTATATTAGTTTCATTTATATTATCTACGAGTATACGTATTTTGTTTGTAGACGGGTAAACTCTGATTGTAGTGCATCGATATCTCTTTATATACATAGATGTAAGGGTATACTTCTACCGTCTCTTAGAGGTGTTGTTTTATTTGTTGAAAGAAAAAGGAGTAGAGTAGTAACACCACTCCTCTATACGTTTAAGAGTTAAATTATTACTTTATCTCTCAAAATTACTGGTAGTGAACTTGATGAAGTGTATGATTTATACTTGATAAAACAGTTCATTGCTTCAAGTTTGTCTTTCATTATCTCATAAGCGAGATCGTGGTTGTAAGTGATAGTTTTACCATTTTTAAATGTTACTTCGATTACTTGGTTTTTACCTACTAGTGATTTTCTGATTACAAATCTTTTTGATTTTAAATTTTCCATTGTTTAAGTTATTTAAGTTATTGTTATTATTATTTGGTTACAGATATATTATCTGAATGAGTACGTATTATTTTTGTAAATTTGTCAAGCAGAGCGAGGTGCTATACATTAAGGCGTAAGGAAGATTATCTTAAGCGAAGCGTAATTTCTTTGTAAAAAGTGAAGTGCTATACACTATGCTATACATAGCGGAAAGCTACGTAAAGAAAAGTGTGACATTAGGGTCTTAAGGAAGATCTAGTAAGGGGCTATTGTCACTGTTTTGACTATGCAGAAGTACCGAATGATTCGATAGCTCTTTGCATTCTTAGTTGATCTTCAGTGAAGGTTTCAGGTTGATCATTTACTCTGATACATTTTACATACTGTGTACCGTCAGGTCGTGTGATGAGTTCTTTTTTATACATGTTGTATTGATTTAGATTTGAGAGACTAGACTAATTCTTTGTCTCTCAATATTACTGGAATACTTGTTGATGAAGTGTAAGACTTATATTTGATGAAACAATTCATAGTTTCTAATTTGTCTTTCATTATTTCATATACAGTATCGTGATTGTATGTTACTTGTTTTCCATTTTTGAATGTTACTTCAATGATTTGATTCTTTCCTACTAACGACTTTCTTACTACGAATCTTTTTGTTTTTAATGTTGACATAATTTATTTATTTAGTTATTATTATTATTTAGTTACAGTATTATTATCTTAACGACTACGTATTTTCTTTGTAAATTTCTAGACTATAAAAGATTAGATCCATTCTGGATTGTGTCGATCACAATGAGTATACCTAAGAATAGAATAGTAGATAGTGAGATTGATTTGATTACTGAATTAAGATTTAAATGTTTCATGTTATAGTTATTTGGTTACAGATATATTATCTAACAACAAGCGTATTATCTTTGTAAGTGTCTCAGTCGTAACAGTAGTATGCTATACATTTTTCTAAAGAAAAAAGGCAGTAAGCTGTAGCAAAAGTCTGAATACTAGGGGGTATTGTAACAAAAAGCCGGTATATATACAGATAAACCCAAAAAAACAAGGGGGTCCCGCTAATCTGAAAAGCGTTTGGTAAACAGTTGGTAGTCAGAGAGATAGGGGGTAACACTATACCCCACAATTTCTAACAATTTTTTTAAAAACAGGGACATTAGCCTTATAAGTTATAGAGTAAGGGGCTATTGTCACACTAGTTATATATATACTAAGTGTAAAATGAAGGCGTTTCGTGTAAGTATATAGACTATGCAATTCAAATAACATGGGAAAACAAAAACTCAGTCCAGTGGCAGCGAAAGCTAAAGCTGTTAGAGACTTAAAAGCAGCTAACTCGCCAGACAGAAAAGCTAAAAGAGCAGATAGTCAGAAAAAGAGGAGAGAAGCGAGCAAGAAGTATGGCGTAGACTGGTTATTTAATAAAGACTACGACCACAATACTGGTAAATTCACATCGTCATCTCATAACAGAGGCGGAACACAAGCGAAAAGCAAGAAAGACGGTACTAAAGCAGAAAAAAAACAATCAAAAAAATAAAACATGGCAATTATTTCAAGTTATCCAAACAAAGCACCTAAACTAGGTGACATAATGATTTTTTCAGAGACATATGATGTCGGTGCTGCAAACCCAGTGGTTGGTAATCCAACTAAGACTACTTCAGTGTCAGGTATTGGAGCGGCAATCTCTCCTACTATCGCTGCAGGTGCTACAAACAACATGGCGATGTTCTCTGGAACAAACTCGGTGTCAAGTGCTACACCAGTTACAATGGTGCAAGACGGTGTAAGTAGGCTTACTATAGGAGCGAGCGATGCTCAAGACGTTGTATACGAAGCAAACCTAGAGCTTCAAGCAGGTTTGAAAGATAGTACAGGTGGTTTAGGTACCGCTGGGCAATTTTTATCCTCTAATGGATCAGCGACGTTATGGTCAAGCACCGTATTAGACGGTTTTGGCACGAGTGAAGCTATTCCAAAGTGGTCTGATGCAGACACATTGACAGATTCTGTGATGAGTGAAACTGCTTCAGGTATAAACTTAACTGGTTCTTTGTCTACAACAACAGATGTTATCGTAGGTAGAGACATTTCAGTGGTAAGAGATGCGGTTTTTAGTAATGACGTAACTGTAGCGAATGAACTTACAGTAACAGGTAACACGGTGTTGAATACAGCTAGAATAACTGCGACATTAGCAGACGCTTCTTCTAGTGTAGGTACATCGGGGCAAGTTTTAAGCTCAACAGGTACAGGTACTTCTTGGGTTGATGCTGCTGCTCCTTCTTCCTCTCCACTAGAGTGGTCAACTCAGTTATTTCAATCAGGCACGGATGCTCCAACCGCTACTACATTAGCTGTGGACACTTTATCAGTAGGTAGTGAGGCTGGTACTCCAAGTGCTTATAGATCTGTTATCTTTCTTAGAGTAGGTGTGGGTACTTATAGATTAAGTGTAAAGTTTACGCCTGATACAGTTCCTACAGACGTTTCTAAGCTAACACTAATGTTTGGTGACGCTGTGTGTAGAGTAACGAACAAAATTAATATATCTGTAGGTTCGCCGCAGTTGAATATATGGCAGTTTGAAACTAGAACTCCAGCAGGTGTTTTAGAAGATGGTTTACTTAAAGGAAGTACTGGTGGTTATGTTAACGTAAAACTATACTAACAAATACAATTTGTTCAAATACCCAGAACCGGTGCAGGAACAATAATTTTTAATAAATAGACAAGAGGATGGTACACTCTTTTCTTAAGTATCTTACATTGCTTTTCTATAAATTGAAGAGTAACTTATATGTATAACCTGTAATGATACTATCAACAAAGCTTTAAGAAGCGGAAATAAAATCTAATTAAATTTAATATATGTCAGACAAAATAGTAAAGAACCTTAATTTTGGCGAGGAAGCCAGGAACAACGTGTTTAAAGGAATAGAAAAACTTACATACGCTGTTAGTTCTACTTTAGGAGCTAGCGGTAAATGCGTAATGTTAGAAGATGGGTCAGGAAGACCAGTTATTACCAAAGATGGTGTAACGGTTGCGGATTCTATTGTATTGCTAGATCCAGTAGAAAACATGGGAGCTACTTTATTAAAAGAAGCAGCTAGAAAAACTGTTAGAGAAGCCGGTGACGGAACTACAACAGCTACTGTATTAGCTCATGCGATTTTAAAAGAAGCTTATAAAGTTTCAGACAAAACAAACTCTAGAGAGTTAAAAGATGGTATTGTATCAGCTACAGAAAAAGTAGTTAAATATTTACAAAAAAACTCTACTAGTGTTAAGGGTGATATGATTGATCAAATCGCTACTATATCTACTAACAACGATCCTGAATTAGGTAAGTTGATAGCAGATGCTTTTAGAGCTGTTGATAATACAGGTATAGTTATGATGGAAACATCGTCATCTGGAGAAACAGAAGTAGAAGTAGTTGATGGTATACAGTACGATAAAGGGCTTAAGAATTCTCACTTCGTTACTAATCAACAAAACAAATCAGCTGAACTAGACAATCCTTTAGTATTGCTAATCGAGTCTCCAGTTGAATCAATAAGACAAATACAGTCAGTGTTAGAGTATGTAATAAAAAACAATAAACCTTTGCTTATTATAGGCGATTTAGAACAAGGTGTTTTATCAGCTCTAGCAATGAACAAAAATAAGGGTAATATTAAGGTTAACGTTATTGACGCACCTACCTTTGGTATTAGTAAAAAAGAAGTGCTAGATGATTTAGCTTTATTAACTGGAGCTACTATCATTAACGAAGACTTAGGTGATGATATGGACCTGATTCAGATCGAGCATTTAGGAACATGTTTAAGAAGTATCACGACACACAGTGAAACTATTTTAAAAGTTGGAGAACCAACTGAAGATGTTTTAAGTATTATAAAAGATTTAAAAGAAGAATTGCTTGTAGAAAAGCAGTCTTATAAGATTATTAAGTTAGAAACAAGATTAGCTAGATTATCAGCTAAAATAGCTATTGTTAAAGTTGGTGCTAATTCTGAGATAGAGTTGCAAGAAAAGAACGATAGAGTGGAAGACGCGATTTGTGCTACTAAAGCAGCTATTAAAGAAGGTATTGTCCCAGGTGGTGGTATTGCTTTATTAAATGCTTCAACGTATATCAAACCGACGAACCAAGGAGAAAAAGTGTTGCTAGAAGCAATTAAAGCACCTTTTAAGACGATACTAGAAAACGCAGGTATAACAGACGTAGAAATTCCTAAGAGCAAAGGTAAAGGCCTTAATGTAATTACAGGAAAAACTGTTACAATGGTAAAATCTGGTATTATCGATCCTTTGTTAGTTACGAAGTGTGCATTACAAAATGCTTCATCAGTTGCTACTACAATATTATCAACCGATTGTGTAATCAATAATTTAAGAGTTGGAGATGAAAGCAATAGGTAATAACATAATAATAAAAAAGCTAAAAGAAGGTACCACCTCTACAAAGGGTGGTCTTTTCTTAGCTGATTCACATAGAGAAGATATTAGATACGTTGAAGGTAAAGTTATCTCAGTAGGAGACGCTGTTGCTGGAATCGAAGAAAATGATGTTATATATTTTGATAGACACGCTGGTCACAAAATAGAGCTTAAGAAAGAAACTTTTCACTTAATTAAAATGGGTGATGTAGTTGTGGTTTTATGAGGTTAACGCCTAGTGATCTTAAAGATCTAAATTTATTTAAACATTATAGAATAGTAAGAAAGTGGGCTTGTAGAAATAATAATTTAAACGATGCCGACTTAGAGCTTTTAGT
>Ga0208643_1001465_pt1 | contig 12986 bp, 20 predicted proteins | sample VirMetDEL_Nov_12_FD_184516 | JGI IMG/M metagenome (GOLD analysis project Ga0208643, IMG submission 184516) | Aqueous microbial communities from the Delaware River and Bay under freshwater to marine salinity gradient to study organic matter... | ecosystem: Environmental > Aquatic > Marine >... | reverse complement strand
ATAAGGCACTGGGTGTCTATCCATTCATTTTTTTGTCTATTACCTCAAATTAATGCTTGCAGTATCGTAAGGCATCTGAAATAAGAGGGCATCGAAACGACGCAGACAACGAACCGGACGATACGCTAATTGAGGCACTGGGGCCTATACCATCCCAGCCAGACACCAAGGCGCACCGAAGTGCAGCATTCCGAAGGGCTAGAACCCCAACGCATCGCCTCTTGTCACCTGCATTGTAAAGCAACCTAACGCTAGGTTGTTTCATCATGCAAACCAACCAACCAAAGGATTATGACAATGGAAAGAACAGTTTACACAATTGAAAGCGCAATCAAAGTCTTGAAGCAACACCATATGAATGCCGAGGACTGCAAAGAGTTTGCTTATGAAGTGACCGCCGACGAACATACACAATTCGACAAGCAAGGTAATGTTGCAGCGGTAAGTGCTAGGGCGGTGATGCTCTTCCTTGGCTACTAAACAACACAGCAACCCCAATCCTTACTATATAGAAAGGCCTCCCCAATGACATATGATCTATACCGCGCCGACGATATTGTTGCTTGCTCAAGCCACCTCAAGTGGATCAAGAGTGAGGCTATCGAAGCCCACAAGCGTGTTTATGGTAGCCGCGACTTTTTCATCCTCCCAAAGAATTAAACAAGGGTCACCTCGCGGGGTGATCTCTTTTAATCCTTACCATACAGAAAGGCCTACCCAATGACTACTGACACAACATACAACGGCTGGAAGAACAAAGAGACTTGGCTCGTAAACATCTGGTACATGGATGATATGCCCACCCACTTCGCAGACATGGACCAGCACCACGTGGAGCCTAATGAACTTGAAGAGGCCGTGACATACATCGCGGAAGAGTGTGAGGCCTTGTCACAATTACCTGCGGGTTTGTTGTCCGACTTCATCAGCACATGCTGGGGGGAAGTGGACTGGCGCAGCCTAGCCGAACACCTTAACGATGCCCTAGCAGAAATGGCTGCGTAATCCTCCCCATATCCTAAGGATCACCCAATGACCGACATCTTGATCACTGCAGCCATAGTCGGGGCCTATGCCCTGCCTTGGCTGGTCCTAACCGCCATCCTTGAAAACACCATTTGGAAAGACTGAACCATGACCGACACCGTGACCATCACCTTGCCCCGCGAAAACTTGGAAATCATCCGACAAATCCTGACTTTCGACTTCGAAAACGTAGACTTCGAGGACCCTAAGTATGACGCCGCGTTAGACGAAACCCTCGACGAAATTGAAGAGAAGATTAAAGGAAGCTGACCCATGCATAACCAAATCATTTTGAGCCTGTACGACTTTACAGGCGAGGCTGTACGTCCTTGGGCCTTGGCGGGCTACGAGTGCCACATATATGACATTCAGCACCCATACGGTCCACACAAGCAGGCTGTTGGTTCAAAGGGGGGTAGCATCACCACGCACCGCAAGGACCTGCACCGACCAGAGACATTTGAGGGCCTACTAAAAGAATATGGGGGTAAGCCTGTGGCTTTTGGTATGGGCTTCCCAGTATGCACTGACCTAGCCGTATCAGGTGCAGCGCACTTTGCGCGTAAGGCAGAGGCTGACCCATCGTTTCAAGACAAGGCAGTAACATATGCCAAGATGTGCGGTGCCTTCTTCGAGGCGCTCAATGTACCCTTCTTCATTGAAAACCCTGTTTCTGTCTTAGCCACCCAATGGCGCAAACCGGATCACCGTTTTGATCCCTTCGAATACGGTGGGTACATCCCACAGTCACAAGCGATGCACCCTCGCTGGCCTGAGTATATTGCACCCTTCGACGCATACCCAAAGCGCACCTGCCTCTGGACGGGTGGTGGCTTCAAGATGCCAGATCGCAAGCCTGTAGAACGCAGCGCAGGTTACTCTGATCAACACAAGAAGTTGGGCGGAAAGTCCCAACGCACCAAGGACATTCGGTCGGCCACCCCTCGCGGGTTTGCAAGGGCTGTATTCTTGGCAAACCACCTACAAGATACCGCAGACATAGCGGCTCACTGAACTCACACCAACCCAAGAAAGACTGACCCATGCTAGATCACCTTGAAGATATCCTAGACAATACACCGGCAACCCTTCCGCCCCTCCCTAAGAAAGGCAAGTGATACGTCGAAATGACGTCAGGGAACACACCGTCAATCAATAGAAAGGTACCTTGTACCACGCACGATGACCCCCAAGTATCTTACAGAACAACAAACAGGTAAGGCACTACATCCAGAAAACCTTGCACAAGTAAAGGGACTCCATTATATGTCTTATATTTCCAAGCAAACACGAGAAGACATGCTAGCTATCATCGCCATCTTAGATCAACGCATCTATGAGGTATCGAGCAACGACCAACCCCACCCCAATATATCACGCAAACAAATGTGCTGGACCTGCCTTGTGCTGTACCTCCTAAGAGGTGCGACGGGCGTGGCCCGCGCAGTAACCTAAGGAACACATCATGGCCTCCTCACGTGAACTGAGAACCGCTATCCGTATCCTCGAAACCTTCAAAAAGGTTGATCCTGACATAACCCTGCCATCCATGCTGACCTTTCTATACGCGATTGAACGCGATGGGCAAGCGGGCAATCAATACGCGATCGATCAGCGATTGGACATGTCAGGGGCCACGGCTAGTCGAGCGATCGCACACTGGTTGGCCTATAAGCGTCCTAGGGTCGCAGGTCTCAACATGCTTGAGAGTATGCCGGACCCTGAGGATCGCCGCTACAGAATGATCACCCTAAACCGTCGCGGTTTGGATTTCGCAAAGCAACTAGAGGAGGCAGTTTCACATGGCACGTCGTAGAGGTACAAGCTGGCAGGGGTCACTCAAGACACCCGAGAAATATTTCCGGTATTCCTTCCCCACCGAGGCACAGGCCGAAGAATGGGAACGCGAGGCCCGCGCTGCACACAAGGCAGGCCTACCCATACCTGATCCTACAGTCATGGAACGCGGTCGGCCCACCCTTCGGTCCTTTTTCAAGCAGTACGGGGGCAACATCTGGCCTAACACATTGCCGCGCAACACAGCGTCCAACCAACGGGCCTGCGAGAGGTTCCTAGGGGCCGACATTCCACTCCACCACATCACCCTAAAGCGCCTCACGATCATGGTGCAGGACATGCAGAAAGCGGGCTACGCGCCGGGCACAGCCAACACTCGGCTGTCGCACCTCAAGGTTCTCTTACGTTATGCTAAGAACCTCGACATGGTGGACGAAAACCTAGAGTTCCCGTGGGTCAAGAGAGTGGACAACGCACGGATGCGCTTCCTGACGGAGGCAGAGGAAACCCAGATGCTACGTCTGTTGGATCACTGGGGACGCGATGACATGGTGCGCCTTGTATCAGTCCTGATCGACACCGGATGCCGCCCCTCCGAGTTGATCTCAGCGGAGAGCAAGGGTGCCCCCATCAAGTGGTCCGAGGTCTCTGTGTCCGCTGGTGGTACAGCCCCCGACGTCAATGACCCTGCTACAGGACAGCCTAAGGCCGTGATTAGCCTGATGCGTACCAAGACAGGCAAGTACCGCGTCCTACCCCTGACGGATCGCGCCAAGGTCGCCTTCCTAGCAAGCAAACAGCGGGGGGACACACGCCCCTTCGGTGACCTTAGGGCCGACATGGTCTCCGAGCAGTTCCGCAAGGCCGCTGACCACCTAGGCCTCGCGGACGTGGTCCTATACACCTGCAGACACACCTGCGCATCACGCCTCGTCCAACGAGGGGCTGACCTTCGACGTGTCATGCAGTGGATGGGCCACACGAACATCAACACCACCCTGCGGTACGCCAAGCTTACCCCTACCGACATCTTTGCGATTGGAGATTTGCTATGACCTACCTCCCACCATCGATCGTGCGGTTCCTCGAGACCCTAGGGATCGCCGATCAGCCCACCAACGGGGACTTCACGTTTGCCCATAGTGAACCGGACTTTTGACATGAGTACAGTTACTACGGGCATAGTCCTGATCTGCCTAACATACTTCCTGTGCTGGGCCACCCTCACCTTATATGATCTCTTTGAAAGGAGAACCTGAAATGCAATATGTTGCCGCCGCCTTCGTCGTCGCTTTCTTCTGGGTCGTTGACCATAACAACTCCAAAGCATTCGAGTGTGAAGAGACGCTGAGAGCCATGTCACAACAGTGGTGACACGATGTGACACCCGTGTGACCCGTGACACAAATACAGTCATCATCCCTATGAAAACAAGGGGTGGTGACAAAACCACGATCAAGAATAACCACCGTTTCAATACTTGCGATATCCTAAGGCTCCCTCAAGTCCCTTACGAATAAGGGCAGATACCCTCACATATGTAGAACCTCCGTTACTTACTTGATCGTAGAGGTTCTCAACCATCTGGTCACATCGATTTCGCAAGGATTTCGATTAGGGACCCCATCTGTATGTTCCCGAAAGGTTTACCCTATGAACACCCCATCCATCACCGACGACCTACTCAAAGAGCAGATCAGGCTTGAGCAAGAGATGCGCTCAGTAACGGAGGCCCGCTACTTCTCGAACCATGAGAAGTCTGCCGACCGTAACGAGTTCGCAGACACCCACGCCGGACGTAACATCATGAGCGCCGTGCTAGATACTTTCACCGCAGGTATCGAAGAGTGGTGTGACCAGTTCCGTACAGGTAAGGCTGGTCGCCGGCCCCGTGCCCTGCACATGGTCGATCAGTTTGGGGACACCCGGAAGATGGCCTTCATCTTCGTCAAGAACGTGTTGAACCTGATCTACATGCTGGAGCGTGGGAAGGCTGGCGTTGCCAAGCGTACCTCGGTCGCACTCATGGCCTCGCAGGGTATCCACGACGAACTTCGTATCGAATACTTCAAGCAGAACCGTGGTCCCCTACTCAAGGCCATCATCAAGGACTTCAAGAAGCGGGACGTGAACCGTTCCCGGCGTCGTCAGTTGCTGCAGCGTGAGTTTAAAAAGCAGCAGTTGGACTGGGTAGCAGAGGGATGGGGTCAGGCAGAGCGTCTGAACCTTGGTCTGGTCCTGATCGACGTGTTCCGCAAGACCACCGGCATGATCGAACAGGTCACCAAGTACGACGTCCAAGGTAGGACCCAAGTTGCTATCTACGTCACCGAAGAGTTCGCTGCCGACCTTGCCTCTAAGATGGAAAAGGCTTGCAACATGTTCACCCTCTTCTACCCTACAGTCATACCTCCAAAGCCGTGGGTGAATGGGGAACTGATAGGCGGTGGATATTACACTGACGATGTTCAGCCCTATCGCCTGATCAAAGGTGCTAAACCAAAGTACCTTGCAGAGATGCAAAATGTGGACCTCCACCGCGTACTCGAGCCACTCAATGCAATCCAGAACACACCTTGGCGTGTCAATAAGACCATGCTTGAGATGCTCGATCACGTATTCTCCAACAACGTCGACGTATCTGGGTTTATCTCCTCGGATCACAAGGAACTTCCGGATAAACCCTTCCACCTCAACGAAGAGGGCTACGAGGACATGACCAAGGAGTACAAGAAGGTTTGTTACATGATCCACGATGACAACCGGCGCAACATCTCCAAGCGTCTTGCAGTCATGCGCACTATCTCTCTGGGCCGCAAGTTCTCTGAGTACGAGCGCATTTACTTCCCCCACGACATCGACAGCCGTGGCCGGGCCTACCCTCGGCCACACTTCTTGTCACCTCAGGGCGCAGACTATTCCAAGGGTCTCTTGGAGTTCGCCGAGGGTAAGGTGATCGAGAGCGAGGATGACATCATGTTCCTCGCCATCGCTGGGGCCAACGCATGGGGCCAAGATAAGCTTCCCCTGCAAGAGCGGTACGAGTGGGTCATGGATAACCAAGACATGTTCCTCGACATCGCAGAGGACCCTAAGGGGGACCTACGGTGGGCCAAGGCCGACGAACCCTTCATGGCTCTCCGGTTCTGCCTTGAGTGGCAGGGGCTAGCCAATGAGGGTGTGGGTATCTTCAAGTCCACGATGCCAGTTCACTTCGATGCAACCTGCTCCGGTCTGCAGCACTTCTCTGCCATCCTTCGGGATCGCGAGGGTGGTACGCACGTCAACCTGACGAACTCAGGGAAACGTGAAGACATCTACGGGGAGGTCGCTCGGAAGGCTTCGGCCTCCATCGAGGCTCTAGTTAACGATCCAGAAATGGGACCCAAGGCGCAGATCGCTCTGCAGATTGGCATCACCCGCTCACTCTGCAAGCGTCCCGTCATGATCGTACCGTACGCAGGCACCTTTTCATCCTGTATGCAGTACGTGAACGACTACTACCGTGAACTTGTCGAAGATGGTGAGCAACTTCCTCTCCCCCTCGATGAAATCAGGAGCCAACTCACCGCCTTCGTAGCAAAACACATCTGGGCTGCAATATCATCCACGGTTATCGCGGCTCGGGAGGCAATGGATTGGATCACAGCAACAGCTAGACTGGCCTGCGCTGACAAAGCTTCGACACCCCTTATGTGGACAACACCTGATGGGTTCGTAATCCAACAAGCAAAGTACAAGGAGAGTGAACGCCGTATCAAGACGTACCTCGACGGGGAGCGGACCGTACGTAGCCACCTGTACACAGAGACTACAGAACTGGATGCACGTCGCAACGCACAGTCACTAAGCCCTAACTACATCCACTCGATGGACGCCTGTCACATGCGCAAGTCTATCAACCTCGCACTGGAAGGAGACAGAGAATTGAGTTTTGCCATGATCCACGACAGCTTCGGGTGTCACGCTTCCGACATGAAGTGGTTCCTCAAGGAGTGCATCAAGCCTGCGTTCGTCGATATGTACGCCGCTGGGGATAATCTCGAATTATTCCGTGAGCAACTGATGGTCAACATTGCCGACGATAAGAAAGATAAGGTTCGCTCGTTGCCCTCTAAGGGTTCACTGGACCTGTCAGAAGTTCTCGAGAGCGAGTTCTTCTTCTCATAAATACTTACGATATCGAAAGGAGATCAGATATGAACCTACATGACACACCCCTCGATCAAATAGGATCATCTGCCCACGGCCACTACAAGGTCGCTGAGAAGGCAGTAGTTAAAGCCGAGGAACACTACAAGTCAGCAGGCATCTACCTCAAACACGCCAAGCTGCGGGTCCTCAAGACACGCGGGTTAACTTGGGAACGCTGGTTGCTGGATCACTGTCCTATCAGCAGGCGTAGGGCTGACGAGGTCATAGAAATCTCTGATGGTCGGAAGGCACCAGACGCCGAGGCGGTGCGTCATAAGACTTATCGCGAGGAACAGAAGGCCCAACAAACGGGCGCTCGAGCGCCGGATCGTTCCGAAAAACCCAATGAAAACAACGAAAGGCAGTACAATCAACAGTCACACGCCCAACCTGACCCTGTGAGAGAGGCCGAAGACATCAACGCACAGGCCCACGCCGCCCGCCTCCGTGTTCTCAAGAACCGGATCAACAACGCAACAGAAGAGCAACTTGCTCAAATCGAAGGAATATTCAATGTTTAACTTCAAGACTCCACGGAGCCTCACTACCGTCCGCGCCGAACATAACAATATGATCGTTCAACGGGTTTCAGATATCGCTGCAGGGGTCGTGCCTCCTGCAGAACTTGATATTCCTAGTGAGAAGCACCCCCGTCAGAACCGCCGCGCTGATGAAGGTCCAAACGACCTGAACATCCTCGCACAGGCCATCCTCGACAACACACCTGCTTCGCAACTCACCCCTAAGAACCACAGCTTCCTGATGAACATGATGAGTTACGGGGCAATCACTGCGAAGCAGCGCAAGTGGTTAATGGACCTAGCCGATAAGCACCTTGGTGCCTCAGAACTAATCGAAGCAGCGTAAATACGCACCCGACAACCGGAACGCTTCCCATATCCTAGTCCCTACCGATTAGGGACCCCATCTGTATAACCCAAAACGCAAAGGAGCCTCCAATGGTTCAAGTCACTCGCCTCGGTACCGGTTTCGCTGTCCTCGTGGATGGTGTGGTCGCAACTGCCCAACTCGCAACTCGCGGTGAAGCAATCTCCCAAGCCCTCAAGATCAAGGAAATGTCGTCCTAAGGCGGCTCCCACAAACACTCTCCCTACAACCAAAGGAACATCTCATGGCTGACAAACGCCTCACAACACCGCCCGGCTTTGCCGTTTACCCCCGCCTGAAAACACCAGACACCAAGTTCGACGAACTAGGCCAGTACAAGGCTGACATCGCGATCACTCTGGCGGAAGCCGAGGAACTGATGGACAACCTGCAGGCTGCATACAAAGCCCACACAGGGAAGCCCGCTAAGAAGGCCGATAACACCATGTGGTACATGGAGACGGACGATAGCGGCGAAGAGACAGGCCGAGTGATCTTCAAGATACGTGTGAAGAACCGCTTGAATAAGAAGGGTGAACTCTGGGACCGACGTCCTAAGTTGTTCGACGCTGGTCTCAAGCCGATCGACGTGAACCCCTATGGCGGTACCAAGTACGCGGTATCCTTCGACGTCTATGAGTGGACTGCAGGTGACAAGAAGGGCATCAGCCTCCAGCCCGCAGGAGTTCAAATCCTAGAACTCGTGTCCGGCTCCGGTGATGTTAACCCATCAGCGATGGGCTTTGCTGCTCAAGAGGGCTACTCTGCCCCTGAGTACGAAGGCGTCGATGACTTCACATCAGAGTCCGAGGGTGTGGACGACGACGGTACCAATACACCGGACGATGGCGACTACTAAACGTCGCGTCTCTGCAAAGCAGGTAGGATTGAAACATGGGTTTCGTAGCGGTCTCGAAGAGAGATTCGCTGCGGAACTAAAAGCGTCTGGAGTAGACTTCGCCTTCGAACAGATGAAGATCGAATATATCAAGCCACAGCGAACCTCGAAGTACACACCCGACTTCGTGGTTCGTTCGCGTTCAGACGGTACCCCACGTTCCCACCCGCTTATCATAGAGACCAAAGGTCGCTTCTTAGTTGCTGATAGAAGCAAACACCTTCTGGTAAAACGTCAGCACCCCGAGTTGGACATCAGGTTCATCTTCTCGAACCCCAACCAGAAAATCTCCAAACAATCCAAAACAACTTACGCCACTTGGTGCGAGAAACATAACTTCCTGTACGCCAAGGAACACATCCCGCCTGAGTGGTTGAAGGAATAGCACAATGAGAGACGCAGTTTAATGCTCCGCACAGACCTATTCAAGACACTGGCTCGGGGTGAAACCCGGGTCATTGCCGTTCGTGATACCCTCACTCAACCTTCCGAGGAAACGGATGCCAACACCATCGATACCCAACATTGTCGCCAAGGCCGCTTTGGTATCGGTTACCACTTTCTTGTCATCCACAACGGTGACATCCAACTCTGTCGTGATATCCACACCATCGGATCACACACACGTAACTTCGACGAAGTCTCAGTCGCCATTGGCGTGACAGGAGGTGTCGATGAAGAAGGCACCAGAGCCTTCACACGTACCTCTCTACAGTCATCAGCGATCGATGATCTGATCGAGTTCCTATCCCAGATGTACCCATTAGCTAAGGTCGATGACCGCCCCTACGCTGAATAGGGACCCCATCTGTATAACCCAAAACGCGAGGCTCCCATGACCGATCAATCCGAAAGTTCTGTTCTGTTCAAGGGACCTTGTGACCATTGCGGTTCTTCTGATGCACGAGCCGTCTACGATGACGGGCACACATACTGCTACGCTTGTCCAGAAGACACCGCATACGCCCGTCCCGAGGGTACGTACACCGAGCAACCCCGCAGCGTCGAGAAGAGTTCTCCTTCTCTCCTCCCTGTCGGCGAGTTCCGTGCCCTCGGGAAGCGTAGGCTTACCGAAGAGACCTGCAAAAAGTTCAGCTACTCAATCTCAAAGGATTGGAAAGGGACCACCGTCCAGATCGCCAACTTCAAGAAGGACGGCATGATCGTCGCCCAGAAGGTCCGCTACCCCGATAAGGACTTCAAGCACCTCGGTGACCAAAAGGCTGGTCTCTGGGGTGAACACCTTTGGAAAGGTGGTGGTAAGATGCTCGTGATCACCGAGGGTGAGATCGATGCCATGACCGTCAGTCAACTCCAAGGTAACAAATGGCCCGTAGTCTCCCTTCCCAACGGGGCGCAGGCAGCTTCCAGAGCAATCAGGAACTCTATCGACTTCGTTACGTCGTTCGAGAAGGTTGTCTTCATGTTCGACATGGACACACCCGGTCGAGATGCCTCAGTGGAGTGTGCTGCCCTATGTAAACCGGGCCAAGCGTTCATCGCTGAACTTCCCTTCAAGGACCCTAACGAGTGCTTGGTGGCTGGGGAAGGTAAGGCCGTAGTGTCCGCTATGTGGGACGCCAAGCCCTACCGCCCAGACGGTATCGTAAACGCTGCCGATCTATGGGAGCGCGTCAGGGTACCTAAGGAAAACAACTCATTCGAGTATCCTTGGGAAGACCTGCAGAACAAAACGCTGGGTGCACGTAAGGGTGAACTGGTCGTCATCACTGCTGGCTCAGGTGTTGGTAAGTCTGCTGTCGTCAGAGAGATCAACTACCACCTACTGAACCAAGGGCTGACCGTTGGTAACATCATGCTCGAGGAGAACATCGACCGTACAGCCCTAGGCTATATGGGTCTCGAACTAGATCACCCATTACACCTCGACCGAGGTACATTCACCGAAGAGGAACTACACGATGCATTCAACCGTACTTCTGGTTCTGGCAGGCTTTGGCTTTATGACCATTTTGGTTCTACTTCTGCTTCTAATCTTCTGGACCGTGTTCGTTATCTCGCCACGGGCTGCGGTTGCGATTTCATCACGTTGGATCATTTGAGTATTGCGGTCTCAGACGCAGACGCAAACAACACCAACCTCGATGAACGTAAACTGATCGACATGCTGATGACCAAGCTTCGCTCCCTTGTGGAGGAACTAGGTATCGGTCTCTTCGTTATCAGTCACCTCCGTCGTCCCTCAGGGGATGTAGGCCACGAACAAGGCGCTGTGACAGCCCTCTCTCAACTTCGTGGTTCACACTCAATCGCTCAACTTGCTGACTTCGTGATCGGCTTAGAGCGCAACCAACAGGACGAGGAGAACCGCAATGAGACCAAACTACGTGTCCTCAAGAGCCGCTTCTCTGGCGACACAGGTGAAGCAGGGACACTTACCTACAACCAAGACACAGGACGCCTCTTCGCCTCCTGCGGGTTCGAACCTCAACCATCAGGTGGAGGCAGCGGCCCAGACTACTGATACCGACGCGATCTTCGACCTAGCAGAAACGCTATGTCTGAAGGCCGCACAGGACGAAAATTACCTCGCAGCTTACTTAGACGCCCAAAGAGCAGCGCAGGCATTGGAACATAATGGGTGGAGAAAGAGAACCGGAATGACACAGAACCAAATCATCATTAAGCACCTCCGTAAAGCAGGATCGATCACCGTACGTGAGGCTATGGTCGAATACTCCATCCAATCCCTGACAAAGCGTATCCAAGAGTTACGCGAGGCTGGTAACGCCGTCGTCTCTACGGTCAAGTACCACCCCATGACAGGCCAGAAGTACGTACGGTACTCCCTCGAAGCCTAAACCCTTTTACTAAATACTTACCATATCCTAGGAGATACATCATGCCACGTTATGCTTTCGATTGTGAGACTGACGGTCTCCTAGGGGAACTCACAGTCATCCACAGCCTCGTTCTAAAGGACGTGGACACAGGTGAGATCATCTCAGCATCTTCGGATAACCTCGGTATCGAAGACGCCCTCAACCAACTGATGAACGCCGACCAGATCATAGGCCACAACATCATCGCCTACGACATCCCAGCGTTACAAAAGGTGTACCCTTGGTTCAAACCTGAGGAGACCAAGGCCTACGACACTCTCGTCATGTCCCGCCTTATCTGGGCTGACCTCATGGACCGCGATGCGAAGGCTGTAGCGATCTACCAGAACTCAGAGGGTACCAAGGGTCTCCCTCCTAAGATGCGTGGACGACACTCTCTCGAATCTTGGGGCTACCGCCTCGGTAAATGGAAGGGTGACTACGCAGCGGACATGAAGGCCAAAGACCTCGATCCTTGGGCTGAGTGGAACCAACCAATGCAGGACTACTGCGTCCAAGACGTAGAGGTAACCGTATCCCTCTTGGAGTTGATCCAGTCTAAGCAGGTTGACCCCCGTGCCACCGAGTTGGAACACTGGGTAGCCTTCATTGTCGCCGAGCAGCAACGCTACGGCTTCAAGTTCAACTACGAGGGTTCTCTCAATCTCCTCAAGACACTCCAAGAGGAACGCGCAGATGTAGAGAGTAAACTACAGAACCTGTTCGATCCTTGGGAAGTAGTTGAGAAGGTATCGATCCCGAAGAAGACCATCATCTACAAGGACCCCGCCCGACCCAACCGTTACGAGGGTGTTCCGATCACCAAGTACAAAACCTTGGTCTTCAACCCCGGTTCTCGGGCACACATCGCGGATCGCCTCATGAATATCCGTGGGTGGGAGCCTACCGAGTTCACTGCCAACGGCCAACCTAAGGTCGATGACGAGGTCCTCGAAAGCTTGCCTTATCCAGAAGCAAAGCAAATCGCTTACTATCTGATGCTGCAGAAGCGGCTGGGGCAACTCTACGAGGGTAAGAACTCTTGGATCAATCTGTTCAACCACGAGACGGGCCGTATGCACGGCAGTGTCGTTACGAACGGTGCGGTTACAGGACGTATGACCCACAACTACCCCAACGTAGCCCAGACCCCCTCGATCTACAAACCGTTCGGTAAAGAGTGCCGTGCCCTATGGACCGTACCTACCGGTAAGAAACTGGTGGGTGTGGACGTATCGGGCCTCGAGTTGCGTATGCTGGCCCACTTCATGGCACCTCATGATGGCGGTGAGTACGGGGAAACAGTCATCAACGGTGACATCCACACGGCCAACATGGAG
>Ga0208643_1001463_pt1 | contig 13020 bp, 22 predicted proteins | sample VirMetDEL_Nov_12_FD_184516 | JGI IMG/M metagenome (GOLD analysis project Ga0208643, IMG submission 184516) | Aqueous microbial communities from the Delaware River and Bay under freshwater to marine salinity gradient to study organic matter... | ecosystem: Environmental > Aquatic > Marine >... | reverse complement strand
GGTCTCAGACCCTTGAGCTTTTTCCACCGTTACTATTCCGTTTTTTCCTATAGATGTGTACGTATCTGCTATTATCTTCCCTACATTGGTATCGTTGTTTGCAGATATAGTTGCCACATCCAGCAGTTTTTTATCTGACACTTTGCGGGAACGCTTCTTAAGGTTATCCACTACCCCTTCAGTTAAAGAAACCATATCACGTAGTACTTGGGTTTTATTGTCGGCCTCTTCAAGCTCCTCTATACCTTTAAGAACTAAGGCTTCTGTTAGTACTATAGCTGTTGTCGTTCCATCTCCAGCGTTAGCTGCAGTACGAGACGCTGCCTCTCTCATCATCTGAACGGCTAGGTTTTCCACTGGGTCGAGTAGCTGTATAGACTTAGCTACAGTAACCCCATCCTTAGTTACGGTTATCCCGTGCGTGTGACTAGCTGACTCTATTAGCACTGTATTTCCCATAGGCCCAAGTGTTGACTTGACAGCCGATGACATTTTCGATATCCCTTTTATTAATTTAGACCTAGCTTGTTTATCAAAGTGCAGGTCTTTCGGTGAGTACCCTCCAGTAGTTTCCATTGAATTTGATTTAATTACTCAAATATATAAAAAGTTTTTTACCTAATGCTGGTATGTCGAAATTTTCTCCTATATCTCTATATATATTTTACTTTTTATTTTACTTCTTCTTATATACGACCCCTTCTATTTTCGACATTTCGACATAAAATAAAGTAAAGTATTGATTATCAGTAATTTAATCTATGTCGAAGTTAATTATTTTCGACATGGATATGTCGAAGTTCGACATAATTGATATCTATTTAGAATTATTCTAAATTATTTTGAATTACTATTTGGTTAAAATTAGAAAAAGCTACCCCTGAAGGTAGCTTCCCTAAACACTAACTAACTAACAAATATGAATTAAATTACTAATCCATAAACTTTTCCATCATCTTAGCTCGCTGAATACCCTGCGAGATTTCAGAGATGTTTTTCTGACTCTTAACCATACTTCTAAGCTTTGCAGCTTTCTCTATCCCCATCATTCCATCTGGTCGGTCATTTATAAGTCTTCCGTCCTTGACGTATAGACCATCTACAAAATTATCTTTCATAATTAATATTTTATTACTATGCTGATGAGTCCTAGAAAAAATGTAATCTCATTCCAATTATGCTCTGCGTCTTCTGGGTAGTATGCCCATCCAATTGCGAAACCTATTCTTATGCGATTATGTATTTCTAAATCCCACGGCATGTACAAAGGTACAAAAAAAATACATTAGTTATGCAGAACCTTTGGGTTCTATAGCATCTCACGTAGCATACCCCCAAAAGCAAAGTCGATTTTTTTTTTCGGCCAGTTTTCAATTCAGTTTATTTCCTCCAACTTTTTTGGCTTTTTTCCCTGTCAACCCTTGGTATCACTGGGCTTCCCTCCAGAAAAACTGGGAAACTTTCCAGAAGTTTTGTTTGTCCAACAAAGGTAGACCTTCCCTTTAATAACTCCAAGAATAAAATCTCTCCTCAATAAAAAGAAAGGTAAGAATGTTGATAACTTTTTGATTACCAGTGTTTATGCGACCTCACAACTCATTTTCCAGTTCACTACTAAAATATTTTATAATATCACTTGTTTATTACAAAAGTTTGACTAAATTTGTACAAGTTTGATGCTAATCTTTATAAAAGCATTGGGTGGAAAGGAAACCACTCTCCTGCCAAGAGGCTCACGACAGGCACAAGCAAATTAAGCGAGACTCGGACATCACAGGCAAAAATTCTCATCCTTCAGATAACTAGCTGAGTGGCTAGTCTGATGATACCAAAAGGTTGAAATCTGAGATTATAAATAACAAACACAAAAATTATGAGAAATCAATATGTAACAGAATGGGTAGTATACTATAGTGAACTAGACTCTAAATGGGAAGTATTCACAGACTATAAAGAGGCAAAAAAGTTTGCAAAAAAAGTTAATTCGGATTGCATACAGGGCAACTATTATGTGCCTGAAAATCCTTGGTAATATCAACTGACTGAATGGTTACAAGGGAGGTTCGATTCCTCCTCAGTCAACGACAATAATGTCAAACTAAAACTAAAAATTATGAATATATCAGAATTAAACACAGATAGAATAAATGCACTGGAAGGGTGCGAAATCAACTCAGTTGCATACGAGGGTTATGTGTATGTAGAGTCAGGCAAAGTCTGGCAAGAAGGCGAGGTGGTTGACACCTTAAACACCAATAAAAAAGTATCTTACTTATGGGATGACTACCTAGAGAGCGAAGGCATCTAGACTCGACTAAGCGAGTATAAAGAGGCATTAGGCTTAGAGCGTGACCAACTTCGGTTGGTCGGTTGTTTAATTAAAACTAAAACATGAAAGCAATTAAAATTAAAAATCAATCAAAAGTAACCAGAGCTGTCAACTGGTTAATCAAATACAACGAGGCTGACAATCTTAGAAACATTGCTGATGGCAATGGTGACCAAAAAGCATGGAACAAGGCTAACAATAGATGCGAGAGTGCATTCGATAAGTTCACTGATTTAATAGAGGAGTTACCGAAGTACGAACAAAAAGCAATCTACAATTCAGAATTATACTAATAACTAAAATTTAAAAAATGAGCAAATTTAATATATATGAGAAAATCAATGACCAAGTCTTAGAAGGCTTGGAGAAACAAGGTATGAGATGGTTCATGCCTTGGAAGTCTGGAAGAGAGCAACAACCTATGAACTATGTAACTGGCAAGTATTACAGAGGATTTAATCCTTGGATGCTTAACATGGTCATGAGGGAAACAAACTGGGAGTATAACCAGTGGATGACTTACAAACAGGCAGAGTCTAAAGGTGGTCAAGTAATCACAGGCTCTAAGGCATCAAGTGTTTATTTCTTTAAAGTATCTTACAAGGATAACAAAACTGGGAAGTATCACAATGAGCCAACAGAAGACTCAGAACAGGTCTGGGCTTTGAGGTATTACAATGTATTCAACATCGCACAGGTTGAAGGTCTTGAGCCTATAAAACTGGAGGCAGAGCCAAAAGGTGATAATGACAGAATACAGGAGGCTCAGGATGTTTGTGACTTTTATCTTGAGAGAGAAAGTATAACTCTTAAAGAAGAGGCTTACAAGAATATGTTTGAGGGTGGAGGTAGTGCTTACTATCATCCAAAGGAAGACTACATTGGAATGCCTTTACTGGAATCCTTTCAAGACTCAGACTCTTACTACAAGACTTTGTTTCATGAGATGGCTCACTCAACAGGTCATGAGTCTAGGCTCAATAGGAAGGGTATAACAGAGGTTCTTAAGTGGGGTGATGAAACATATGCCAAGGAAGAGTTAGTGGCTGAGATATCAGCTATGTACCTTACAGGGCTAATAGGCTTAGAGCCACATGACTCAGTTATGAACTCTCAGGTGTACATCAAGAACTGGTGTAAGAAGCTAAAGGATAAGCCAAGAGAGTGTGTGTATGCGATGAGCCAAGCTACCAAAGTAGTAGAGTTCATCCAAGGATAGCATGGTGCTTGGGGAGGTTCGATTCCTCCTCTATTCACGACTTAAATGTCAACAATTAAATAGTAACAAAATAAACAAATTATGAATGAATTAATTGAAATGTTAAAACACCACTACGAAGTAGATATTCACAATTGTGCAATGACTCATGAGGAGTGGATTAAGGAACTAGCGAAAGCTATGTTAGATAAGGGTTATAAAGATAAATTTTTAACCGAGTACAAAGACTATAAACAATTTTTAAATCAATAAATTATGAAAAACGATTTCAAACATAAAACTAACTGCTTAAAATTCTCTATCGGTGACAGGTTTGAACTATCAATATCTGATGTTGGGAGGGGTTCTAATGCTTTCAAAGAAGCGTTAATCTGGGATGCTGATAAAGATGGCTTTCTGGATGACTTCAATGAAGGGTGCTTGAGTGTCAATGCACTGCATGAGGTAATCCTCAAAGCAGTCAAACACTGCAACAATGTACTCATGAATGAGATGATTGAGGAGGGTGATGAAAGGTTCATCACTTTAGACTAGCTTGGAGCATAGGGAGGGTTCGACTCCCTCCTTAGTCTCAATGTTTACAGGGCTTTAGGAATTGTCAAATATTCGTTGTAGCTTTACAAACATTATACAAATAAATAACTAATGCAACTAACAAGTAAACAAATTTTAAAAATGCTAAAAGAGATTGACAACGAGGCTATCGATGTCGGTCTTCACTCTACCTGTCCTGTCACTGACAGAAAGGTAGGACTGGGTGTTAAATTAATTAACACACCTGTGAGGTCTCAAAGACCAGTAGACAATCTTTTTGCTATGCAGAACTTTGCAATGCAAGAGATGTTAAAAGCTATAACTAAAAAACCTAGCTTATGATTTCAGAATGTTGTGATGCGATACCATGGGTTGATGTAGCTTATGGTATCTGTAGTGATTGCAAAGAACATTGTGACTTCTACATTCAGGAGTAATAAATTTGTCCCCCAATATACGAAGCCGATTATGATTGGTAGTGAGGGGGACATTTTTTTTCTTTTGACTTGCACAAGTCAAATCTTTGTATTATCTTTGTCACATGATTTTAACCTGTAGCAACTGCCAGAGCCAGAACTTAGAAGTGCTTCACGATGATTACCATGGTGATTACACAAGCTTGACTTACATTTGCACAGATTGTCAAACTAAAACAACTAACTATTATGATGCAATTTTTACTTTCAATACCAGCCTTCCGAAGATACAGAAGGAAGAGGTTACATAAAGATTATGTATATAGCAATATGCTTCAGCTAAGAAATGAAGCAGTCAGATTACTTATCTCTGTAAGTAATGGAGATGATATCCAGAAGGTCAGAGATTCAAGACAAAAACCTTATGTGATTTGCAAAATATCTCAAGGTGATTTATATTTACTAAAAGAAGCCAAGAGAAAATATTCTTTAGCTTCTAAATATAAACGAAGATTACAACTCCTAAACTTTTAATTATGCCACAAGAAAAAACATTTGATGAGTTTAGAATTGAAGCTTTAATAAATTTAATTAAAGATTCTTTAGAAGATTTAGAAATATTACAATCGAGTAGTGGTAACATGTCTTATGACCAAGACCAACGATTGAAAAAAATAATAACTAATCTAAAAAAAATACAATGAAAGAATATATATATCAACAATATTTAAATAACATCTGTTCCCACATGGGGATAGAGAGTTCTGATTTGTTTGTTAAGTCAAAGGAGACAGGAGTGGTCGATGGAAGACAACTCCTGTACTACCTTTGCTATAACAATAGCAATATGAAGCTAACAGAAATCAGTACATACACAAACAACCAAGGATTTCATGAAGACCAAGCTAATATATCTAGGTCAGTTGAATCATTCAGTAAAAAACTTGAGTCTGATAAAGACCTTCAAGCAATCGTTGATAAATTGAAAAGGGTTGAAGTGTAATAATTTACAAGAGGTGTTTGACCAAGCTAAGCATACCCATGGGTGTGTAAATATAGATGGGTCAGGATACCAAGCTTATATTTATCTGGGAGTTAAAATTACCAGAGATGACCTAACTGAGGAGATAATTATATATGACCCACAAAAAAGCATACATTACTATGTTGAGATTGAAAAGTATTTATATAAATTATTTCTTGATAAAGGTTGGGGTGGTGCAGTCATTCAGATTACACTAGAGAAGTACAAAGAGAAACTTGATAGAATCAAGGATGGTATTTCAAAAGAGATGAATGGCAACCAGAGTCCAAAGAGACTTAGAGTTCTCAAAGAAATGCGAGAGCAAATATTAAAGAAGTATTATAAACTAACACAAAAATAACTAATGAAAAATTTATATAAATCTCTGGCTAAGTTCCAGAAAGAATTGAAGGGGATACCAAAAGATTCCTCTGGGTATGGTTACAAGTATTGTAAACTAGAAACCCTAATTAAAATTGTTACTCCAATATTAAATAAGAATGGACTGGTGCTAATTCAGTCTATTGATACTGATGAGCAGTCTAGGTTGCCATCTGTTAAGACAACTCTTGCACACATAGATTCTGGTGAGGCTATCGAAAGCTGGACTCCAGTCTCTGAGGTCAAGCTTGGTTCTATGAATCTTTATCAAAGTGTAGGGGCTGGGATAACTTACTATAGAAGATATGCATTAGCTGGTATGCTAGGAATTGCACCTGATGAGGACATCGATGCAAACGATGACCCAGTACCAGCATCTATATCAACTACATCAAAACCTATCATGAGTGATGCTAATTATAAAAACATACTAATGAGTGCAAAGGCAAAGCAAAAAGATAAAAAGACTTGGAAACAAATTCAAGTATTAATATCTGAAAACTTTGTGATTGATATGGAGCAGTTACAAAAATTAGAAAAAGAGCTTTATGGATAGAGATAAAATTATAGAGCAACTTAAAGATGATGAGTTATACTATGGTGAGTTTGGTAAGCAGTTCTTATCTAACTCAGACCTGAAGTATCTTAAGTCTGAAAGTTCAGCCAAAGAGTTTCGTTCAACGAAAAAGTTTTCTGATGACCAGATGAAAAACTTAGAGCTAGGGAAATACTTCCATCAACTTTTACTTGAGCCAGACAAGGCAAAAGATTTTGCGATGGTTGATGTAAAGACTAGAGCAAGTAAAGAGTACAAGCAGTACAAAGAAGACAACAATGTTGATTTTGTTTTAAGAACTTCTGAGGCTCAGGAAATAAAAGACCTAGCCGATTGGGTGATGAATCCAAAGTCAGAGTATGGTTCTGATATTGTTAGAGCTTTACTTAATAATCCAATTGCATTAAAAGAGCAACCAGCAATAGCTGAGATACATGGCCACATGTTTAAAGGTAAGGCTGACCTTATCACTTTAGATGTGGATGGTCAGTATGTTATAGTAGATTTAAAAACCACAGGAAGCAATCCTTCAGATATAAATATTTTTAGGATGAGAGATTTTGGATACGACTCCCAGTGTTATTTATATAAACAACTTTTTGGCATGGACTTTAAGTTTATTTTCTTTGGTAAAAAGAAAAAGATAAATAACGATGGTGATATTTATTATGACATTGAAGAGATAACTCCATCAGACCAAACTCTTGAGGGTGGTAAGATGGCAGTTATGAGTGCACTAGCAAACTACGATAAGTTTTTTGGGGAAGGTGCAACACACGATGTGCGAAAGTCGTACACGAGAAGAGTAATTTAAATATATATATATGAGTGAATACAAACACAAGGATGGGATGGGTTCTTTATTTCCAAACAAGTACAAGGAAAAAGAAAACCAACCTGACCATAAGGGTACAATGACAGACCTTAATGGAGTTGTTTGGGAGATTGCTGGGTGGAATGGAACTACCCAAGCAGGTGACCCAAAGATTTCTATCAAGCAAAGCAAACCTTATGTCAAGCCTGAAGATAAGGCAGATAAAAAAGGTGAAGACCTTTTCTAGTTAATTAAATTTAATTTATAACAGGAGTGAGGAGATTTTTTTCTTTTCATATTAATTGGTTTTCTCCTCCTCCTTTTTTAACAAACAAACAAACAAATTGAAAACAGAAGTTACAATATTTAAAAACATACTGGAGACCGATACACCTTTTCACAGAGATGTGATGTTTATACTGGACAGGATTAAAGAAGGAAAGAATAGTGAGCTGGTCAAGAGAATAAGAAACGAAAAGAATAAGTCAGAGAGAAACGAACTTAAGAAAAAATTACCATCAATATGTTTTTCTGGTGTGTTTAATAAGAGGTCTGACTCGGCACTGGTTGAGCATAGTGGTCTTATCTGTTTAGACTTTGATGGATATGAAAAAAAGAAAGACCTGACAGATGACAGGGCGAAGTTTGAAAAGAATAAGTTTGTCTTTGCAGTTTTTGTATCACCTTCTGGAAATGGATTAAAGGTTTTAGTAAGGATACCTAAGGACTCAGAGAACCACACAAAGTATTTCAATGCACTAAAAAAACATTTTTCATCTCCTTACTTTGATACTACATCAAAAAATATATCAAGAGTATGTTATGAAAGTTTTGATAAACAAATCTATGTCAACCAGAAAAGTAATTTATGGGAAAAGTTAGAAGAAGAAGAATACCAAGAAAAGCATTTAGCACAAGGTCAACCACTATTAAAAATTACAGACGAGAGAAAGATAGTAGAGATACTTCTCAAGTGGTGGCAAACTAAATACCCTATGACAGAGGGTCAGAGAAATCACAATGTATATGTGATAGCTCAAGCATTAAATGAGTTTGGAATCAACAAGACAACTGCATCTATTATATGTAATAACTATGCAACAAAAGACTTTCCATCTAAAGAGATAGATAATACAATCGATTCAGCTTATAGCAAGACTCATCTTTTTAACACAAAGTATTATGAGAACACTGAAATAATTGACAATGTTAAGCAAAGACTTAAGAGGGGTGAGCCAAAGAAAGATGTAAAGAAAGACTTGCAAAGAACAGAGTTGCCAGAGCATACTATTGATGCGGTTATTAAGAAAGCGGAAGAGGGTAAGGATGAGGAGTTCTGGACTAAGACAGAGAAAGGTGTTATAAAGATAGTGCCTTTATATTTTAAAAAGTTCTTAGAGGATAGTGGATTCTATAAGTATGCACCGGAAGGTAGTAAGAGTTTTGTGTTTGTAAGGGTAACTAATAATCTTATAGACCATTCAACCGAGAAAGAGATAAAAGATTTCGTTCTTGACTACTTGTACCAAATTGAAGATGTGTCTATTTATAATTACTTTGCAGAGCAGACTAGGTTCTTTAAAGAGGAGTTTCTTACATTAATTAACACAATTGATGTGTATTTTATAGAAGATACTAAGGATACATCTTATTTATATTTTAAAAATTGTGCTGTACAGATTAAGAAATACGAGGTGTCAGCAATAGATTATGTAGACCTTGATGGGTATGTTTGGAAAGACCAAGTGATTGACAGGGCGTTTCGTGAGTGTCTAATAACCGAGTGTGACTATAAAACATTTATACATAATGTGTGTGGCCAAAACGAAAAGAGAACTCTGTCTATGGAGTCAACGATAGGATTTCTAATGCATGGTCACAAGAACTTATCGTACTGTCCAGCGGTCATACTTAATGATGAGGTTATCTCAGACAATCCAGAAGGTGGAACTGGAAAGGGTATATTTATGAATGCTTTAAGCCACATGAAAAAGTTAGTGACTATTGATGGTAAAGCATTTGCATTTGAGAAATCATTTGCATACCAGTTAGTTTCTGTGGATACTCAGATACTTTGCTTTGATGATGTCAAGAAATATTTCAACTTTGAAAGATTGTTTAGTGTGGTGACAGAGGGATTAACTCTTGAGAAAAAGAATAAGGATGCTATTAAGATACCATTTAACAAGAGCCCTAAGATAGCTATCACCACAAACTATGCCATAAAAGGTACAGGTAATTCTTTTCAAAGAAGAAAGTGGGAGCTAGAACTTTACCAACACTATAATAAATCTTATACACCGCAGGATGAGTTTGGAAAATTATTCTTTGGAGATTGGGATGATGATGAGTGGTGTGTGTTTGATAACTACATGATAGAATGTCTTCAGTTGTATTTAAAGGAAGGGCTGATTGAAAGTGAGTTTGTTAATCTTAAAATCAGACAACTATCTGCTTCTACATCTCATGACTTTATTGAATGGTGTGGACTTTTAAAAGGGCAGGAAGAAAATGACAAGTTATCAGTCGGTCTTCAAATAAATAAAAATGAAATGTATTTTGATTTCATCAACGAGTATCCAGACTATGGGCCAAAGTCTAAGATGACTATAAGTAGACAGAGGTTCTATAAATGGCTTTATGATTACGCTGAATTTAAAACTGGCCAACCTCCAATAGAGGGAAGAGATATGTCAGGAAGATGGATACGATTACAAGAACCAGATATTGAACCAGCTTTTTGATATGGAATTTAGAAACTATCAAACAGAAATAATTCAGAAAGCAAAGTGTGTGCTTCAGGCACACCGCTTCGTTTATCTTTCAATGGAAGTAAGAACAGGAAAGACTCTGACTGCTCTAGGAGTGGCAGAGAAACTAGGCATCAAGAATCTTCTGTTTGTTACCAAGAAAAAAGCAATGAGTTCTATTGATGCTGACTTTAATAAACTCAAGCCAAGTTATAATATAACTATAATAAATTACGAAAGCCTTCATAAAGTAAGAATCAATCAGCCTAACACTTTTGATATAATTGTTCTTGATGAGGCACACACGCTTGGAGCTTATCCAAAACCAAGTAAGAGAACTAAGTTAGTTAAAGAAATAATATTAAAACAAAACCCTTATGTTATTCTGATGTCTGGAACTCCAACTCCAGAATCATTTAGTCAGATATACCATCAAGTGTATGCTTGTCCTAAGAATCCATTCATTGAATACAAAAGCTTTTATAAGTTTGCTAAAGAGTATGTTAATGTAGTCCAGAAAATAATTAACTCCTTCCACATAAACAACTACGATGATGGTAAACCGGCAATACTTGACAGGATGAAACCATACATGATAAGTTATACTCAGAAGGAAGCAGGTTTTAAGTCAGAGATAAGAGAGCATGTTCTCAAGGTTAAGATGAGTGAGCTGACATATAACTTTGTAAAGGAGATGAGGGAGTATGGTATTATAACAGGAAAGAAAACTAAGGAGGTTATACTCGGTGACACTGGGGTAAAGAAGATGTCAAAGATTCACCAGCTTTTTTCTGGAACTGTCAAGTTGGAGAACGGAAAGCGTATGGTAACCGACTTGTCAAAAGCTAAGTTTATACGCACTGAATTTAAAGATAAGAAGGTAGGCATATATTATAAGTTTAAAGCCGAGTATGATGCCTTAAAAGAGGTGTACGGAGATGACTTGACTGATGACCTGGAGGAGTTCAAGGCAACCAATAAAAATATAGCGCTTCAAATAGTAAGTGGGCGAGAAGGAATAAGTTTAAAGGAAGCTGACTGCCTTGTGTATTACAACATAGATTTTTCTGCTCTTAGTTATTGGCAGTCACGTGACAGAATGACTACCAAAGATTCAAAAGTGAGTGATGTGTATTGGATATTTGCAGAGAGAGGAATCGAAACTAAGATATATAAAACTGTAACCAATAAAAAAGATTACACCCTCAGACATTTTAAAAAAGATTTACTAAGTTTATAATTATGAAAGAACAAAAATTAATAGAGATGATGAACAAGCTAGACAAGCTTGATAACATCATGCAAGAAGTCATCAAAGAGATGATGAACATTAGAAGCCTATCAATTGGAACGCTTGAAGCTCTTAAGAGAATGAAAGGTTATGACAAGGCTATCGAACAGCTTAAGAAAGATGCAGAGAAAGATAAAAAGAAAGCTGAGGATGAAGGACAGAAAAACTAATTTTGACTACGACTTAGTCATCGGTCAGCAAGGCGAGAAGTTAGTTGACAATATATTTAAAAACTCTAAAGTAGAAGTTAAAAGAGATTTTTGGACAGCAACAACAGGTAATATAGCAGTCGAGTTTGAAAGCAGAGGTAAACCATCTGGTATATCTAAAACTAAATCAGATTACTATGCGTTTGTTTTGGCTGATAAATTTAGGGATGAGGTGATAATAATAATTAAAACTAAAAGACTAAAAGAGATAGCTAGGGAATATTATTCAAAAGGGTGCGTGAAAGAAATGGGTGATGACAAAACATCTTTATCGGTCTTAATACCAATAAAAGATTTAAGTAACTTTGCATATGACAGAGCAACAAATTCAAACTAAAAAAATTAAATCGCTTGAAGCTGATGGTTACTTTGTTATTAAATTAATTAAGACTAATAAGAATGGTATACCTGATGTACTAGCATTACACCCCGACTATGGTATTGAGTTTTATGAAATTAAAACTAAGAAGGGAAAGGTGTCTAAGCTGCAGGAATACCGAATGAAAGAATTAAAAGAATATGGATTTACCGCAGAGATTTACAGGGGATGACCACTTCTATGAAATGGAAGAAAATTTTTTAGAAGAGTTAGAAAGTTTACCTCCGCTTTATAGCGCTGGAATTATAATGCAGCTTGATAAACTTGCAAGTGAAATGCATGAAGAAAAAAAATACGAAGAAAAACCTAGGAGATTTGGCATGTTAGCAGGTGTTGTTACCATGGAAGACCCTTTGTTTTTTAGCGTAGAATATTTAAACTCAAGAAGTATGTTTCCTTTGTTTTATAAATTTAATATTATAACTTCGGATGAATACTTAGATTATATAAACCTAAACAAAACTATTAAGTATGAAAACAATTGAAATTAAAGAATGCACAAAATTAAAAGCAATAAGAAATGAAGTCGTTAATAAACTCAACGCAGATATAACAAAGAAAAACAGAAACCGAGAGCTAGTGTATGGAAGAGCTGTTTATTATAAGCTATGCAAAAACTTAACCAGTCATTCTTTAACTGACATTGGCTCATTTATTTATAAAGACCACGCCACTGTGCTTCATGGCTTAAAGGTTTTTGAAACCTTTGAGTTAAACAATGATTACTATTACCTCGAAGCTTATGATGAAATGTTTAATAAGTTAAAATTAAATTATGCAATCAACATAAAAAATTCTAAAGACTTAAAGACAAAGTATTATAAGTATGTAAATGAAAACATTAATTTAAAAGAAAGAAACAAAAGCATAAGAGTTTTAATTAAAAAAGAGTTTACAGATATATTTAATGAGTGCAGAAAAGAGTTTGGGTATGTTCCGCAAACTGCATACTTGAAACAAAGATTTGCAAAAATTAATGAAATGTTGAAAAAAATTTCATAACTTTAAGTTGCATTGATACTTATGTCTTATAATATAGATGATGTCGAAAAGATTCTAAACTTCACGAGCTGGAGTAATAAAAGGAAAATAGATACTCTTTTTGAAATTGACGCAGA
>Ga0208643_1001462_pt1 | contig 13031 bp, 9 predicted proteins | sample VirMetDEL_Nov_12_FD_184516 | JGI IMG/M metagenome (GOLD analysis project Ga0208643, IMG submission 184516) | Aqueous microbial communities from the Delaware River and Bay under freshwater to marine salinity gradient to study organic matter... | ecosystem: Environmental > Aquatic > Marine >... | reverse complement strand
ACATGGGGCATCCCGCATTTAGTGGATTGCTACTGCGACATACAACAGAAGAACTAAGAGAACTTGTATTTAAGTCGCAGGAGTTGTACCCAAAAATCTGGCCGGGTATCAAATGGTCAGAGAGAAAAATGCAGTGGACTGCACCATCTGGCGCAAGGTTGTGGATGTCATATCTTGATAGGGATGATGATGTCTTGCGTTATCAGGGTCTAGCGTTTAGCTGGATAGGGTTTGACGAATTGACTCAGTGGGCCACACCCTACGCTTGGAATTACATGCGTTCACGTCTACGGTCCACTGCACCTGACTTGCCTATCTTTATGAGAGCCACAACTAACCCCGGAGGAAGAGGTCATCACTGGGTTAAGAAAATGTTTATTGACCCTTCACCGTATAATAGAGCCTTCGATGCCACAGATAGCGAAACAGGAGAGGTACTGCGATACCCTGCAGGACACGAGAAGGCTGGAAAGTCTTTATTTAAAAGGCGGTTTATCCCAGCACGATTATCAGACAATCCTTATCTGGCAGAGTCGGGTGACTACGAAGCAATGCTGCTTTCCATGCCAGAGCAACAAAGACGCCAACTCCTTGAAGGTGATTGGGATATTAAAGAAGGTGCGGCTTTTACGGAATTTGACCGTAATATTCATGTTGTTGAGCCTTTTGATATTCCTCACAACTGGGTTAAGTTTCGCGCTTGTGACTACGGTTACGGTAGTAAGTCTGGTGTTATTTGGTTTGCTGTTGCACCTAATGAACAGCTTGTGGTATATAGAGAACTTTACGTTTCTAAAGTCCTTGCCGCAGACTTGGCAGATATGATACTTGAATTAGAGGCAGGTGATGGAACTATTAAATATGGTGTGCTGGATAGCAGTCTTTGGCATAAGCGTGGTGATACTGGACCGTCTCTTGCGGAGACTATGATTGCACGAGGATGCCGCTGGCGTCCATCAGATAGAAGCCGTGGTAGCCGTGTAGCAGGTAAGAACGAAATACACAGGCGTTTGCAGGTAGATGAATTTACAGAGGAGCCTAGACTTGTATTCTTTAATAGCTGCACAAATACAATATCGCAGTTACCAGCCATCCCGCTTGATAAGAAAAATCCAGAAGACATTGATACGAATAGTGAAGACCACTTGTATGATGCCTTAAGATATGGTATAATGTCCAGACCAAGATTTAGTATATTTGATTATGACCCTATGGGAAGACCAAGTACAGGTATGCGTGTAGCAGACAGCACATTCGGATATTAAGGAAAACATTATGGCTGAAGAAGAAATTATGATTGAAGACGATGCAATTGCACTAGAAGACACAGATGATTCTGTAGTTGTAGATGCCGATGTATCATCCATCATTCCATTTATTTACGAAAGATACCAGCGTTCAGAAGATTATCGTGAACAAGATGAAGACCGCTGGCTACGTGCTTACCGTAACTACCGTGGTCTATATGGACCTGATGTACAGTTTACTGAGGCAGAAAAGTCTCGCGTATTTATTAAAGTAACGAAGACAAAGACGCTGGCAGCTTACGGACAGATTGTAGATGTCTTGTTTGCTAATCAGCGTTTTCCTTTATCTGTAGACCCTACTGAGTTACCAGAAGGCGTGGTAGAAGATGTTAGCTTTGACCCACAGGAACCAGAGCAACTACGTGGTGACACAGCACTGTCTACTAGCCCATACGGTTTTGCTGGTGATGGCAACGACTTGGAGCCGGGTGCTACTGCACAGTCACTGCAAGAGAAGCTAGGCGTAGTACAGAACAAACTAGAGCCAGTGCAGGAGAAACTAAAAGAAGGTCCGGGTAAGACACCTACAGCGATTACATTTAGCCCTGCTATGATTGCTGCTAAGAAGATGCAAAAGAAGATACACGACCAACTAGAAGAGTCTGGTGCGGGTAAGCATATGCGTAACTCTGCATTTGAGATGGCACTGTTTGGTACAGGTGTAATGAAAGGCCCGTTTGCTACGGACAAAGAGTATCCTAATTGGGATGATGAAGGTAACTATGACCCACTGTTTAAGACAGTTCCGCAAGTACAGCATGTATCAGTTTGGAATTTTTATCCTGACCCTGATGCGAATAACATGGATGAAGCGCAGTACGTAATTGAACGGCACAAGATGTCACGTTCACAACTACGTAGTCTCAAGAAGCGCCCATACTTCCGTGGTCAAGTAATTGACGAGGTTATTGCTATTGGTGAGAACTACACAAAGAAGTATTGGGAAGATGACCTATCTGACTATGCACCTGAGTCTTCTATTGAACGCTTTGAAGTACTTGAGTATTGGGGCATGGTTGATGTCGATATGCTTGAAGAGCAAGACATTACAATACCAGATGAGTTGCAAGACTTTGACGAACTGCAAGCAAACGTGTGGATATGTAATGGCAAACTTATTCGTATGGTTCTTAATCCATTCAAGCCTAGCAAGATTCCATACCATGCTGCGCCATACGAACTGAACCCGTACTCATTTTTTGGAGTGGGTATTGCAGAAAACATGGACGACACACAAACTCTTATGAATGGGTTTATGCGTATGGCTGTCGATAACGCTGTCCTATCGGGTAACTTGATTATGGAACTAGATGAAACTAATCTAGTGCCGGGTCAGGACTTGTCACTATATCCGGGCAAGGTATTCCGTAGACAAGGTGGTGCGCCGGGTCAAGCTATCTTTGGAACTAAGTTTCCAAATGTATCATCAGAGAATATGATGCTGTTTGACAAAGCACGTCAGTTATCAGACGAAAGCACAGGTATGCCTAGCTTTGCTCATGGGCAAACAGGAGTATCTGGCGTAGGTCGTACTGCATCCGGCATATCAATGCTTATGGGTGCGGCACAGGGTGGTATTAAAACGGTAGTAAAGAATGTAGATGACTATCTACTACGCCCACTAGGTGAAGGTTTCTTCCGCTTTAACATGCAGTTTGACTTTGACCCTGAAATTAAAGGCGACTTAGAAGTTAAGGCACGTGGAACTGAAAGTCTTATGGCTAACGAAGTACGTAGCCAGCGTTTGATGCAGTTCTTACAAGTAGCAAGTAGCCCAGCACTTGCACCTTTTGCTAAGTTCCAATATGTAATCCGTGAGATTGCAACATCACTTGACTTAGACCCCGACAAAGTAACCAACAATATGGATGAAGCTGCTCTGCAAGCAGAGATTATGAAAGGCTTCCAAGCACCTGCACAACCAGAACAAGGTATGGCTACTGGTAGTCCAATGGACCCAACTGGCGCAGGTGGTGGTAATATAGGCACAGGACAAGTTCCTGTACCGGGTGAACAAGGATTTAGTGCAAATGGACAAGAAGCAAATACTCAGCAGCCTCAAGCCGCTGGTGGGCAACAACCACCAATGGGAGGCATTCAATAATTACTTAGATGATGCAATAGAACAGCATCACAAGGTAATGGAACAATCAACGGATACTGTTGCACTGCATAGACAACAAGGTGCAATAACTGTATTACGTAGGCTAAAACAACTAAGAGATGAGATAAATGGAATTACCTAAGTCAAAATCCCCTGATGCTTTTGAAAGGTTTAAAGAGGACCGTAGTAAAGTATATAAAGCAAACAAAAATAAAGTTGTAGAACATTTACAAAAAAGAGGATTACGTAAAGAAGCTATAGCTGCTATGTTAGCTAATATAGATGTTGAAACAGGTGGTTCTTTTGACTTTACCCAAAAACAAACAGTATCTGGTCGTGCTGGCGATCCTGAAACAGTAAAAGGTGGGGGTGTAGGATTATTTCAATTTGATGATTATCAAAAAGGTGTAGGTAATGAATCTTGGTATAAAGAATACTTAGAAGATTCTGGTAAAAAAGACAGTACCGAATCTCAAATAGACTACGTATTAGATGCTATATATGCAGAGAGTGATAAAGACGTAGGATGGAAATCTAAGTTAAAAATTGGAAAAGGTGATCTTGAAGTACTTAAACAATATTTAGATACTACCGAAAATCCTCGTGATATAGCAGATGCATTTGTTGACCGTTTTGAAAAAGCAGGGATACCACATTCTGATAAACGTAGAAATAGAACTGATAAGTATTTTAAAGAATTATCTTCTGAACAAAACATAAATCAAAATGAACCTATACAAGATGTAGGCAAAGATATTCCTATGAAAGACGAAAAGTTTCCTATGGAAAGAGTACAAGACATACCAGAAGAAAAAAGTATGTATGAAACTATAAAGCCGTATGTCCCTATACTACGGCACTTTAATGAAGGTGGAGCAGTACCAATGCAAAAACAAATGGAAATGTTTGAGGACGGTGGACTCAAAGATGAAGGTGGTTCAGTAGACCCTGTATCCGGCAATGATGTGCCACCCGGTTCTACACAAGAAGAAGTACGTGATGACATTCCAGCACAGCTAAGTGAAGGTGAGTTTGTATTCCCTGCTGATGTAGTGCGCTTTATTGGTCTTAACAATCTTATGCAGATGCGACAGCAAGCTAAGATGGGGTTGAAACAAATGGAAGAGATGGGTCAAATGGGTAATAGCGAAGAAGCTACTATGCCAGATGATTTGCCGTTTGACATTAATGACCTTGACATGGAAGATGAGTTGGAGTATAATGTTGGTGGTTTTGTTCCCGGCACATTAGAGCAGCAGCAATATGGTATTAGTGGTATGCAAAAAGCTGATGCACCAACAACGGGCGTAGCAGCCGTACCACAACAAGCTGCATCAAGTCAGTATGTACAACCTATACAAGCTGCAGTGCCTACTGCTCCTGTGTACAAACCTGCAGAAGTTCCTACCTTTAAAGGCTTTGTAGGAGAGAATGTTCCCGGCGTGGATTTTGAATATGTAGAATATAAGAATGAAGCAGGTAATATTATTAAACTACGTAAAAGTAAAACAACAGGTGACTTACTAGACCCTGTACCAGAAGGCTATACATTTGTAGACCCAGAGGCTACTAAGGTAGAAGAAGCAACTGTAGCACCTACAACACCGCAAACTACCAGTGTACGTGAAGAACAGACAGGTGGGGAAGACCGTGACTCTTATGGTCCTACTGATGAAGAAATATATGGTCCGGGTGGAGGACGTTTAAGTGTAGCTGGTGAAAAATATGGTGTATCTTTTGGTAATATGGGTGGTTTACCGGGTCCTGCGGGTGCTGTTCAGGGTGTGTTTGGATTAGCAACAGGCAAGGCACTACCGTCAGGTGCTACAGTTACTTTTCAAAATGCTGACGGTAAATTTACTCTTAAAGGAAGTGAATATAATGCTCTTAAAAATACTATTGCGGGTGCAGATGGTGGTGTAAATTCACCAGAAGTAAAAACTATGTTTGATGATTTGAAAAAATCTGCACAAGCAAGAAAAGAAACAGAACAAAAAATAAAAGAAGAAAAAGAAAGACGGGATAAAGATAAAAGAACCAAAGAACAACAACGTCAAGATGCTATTGCAGAACAAGTGGAAAAGGCACAAATAAAAACTGACATTAAACAAGCCCAAGCAAAAGCAAGAGCAGAAATGAAAGCAAAAGAAGATGCTGCCGCTACTGCCGCAAGAATATCAAGAGAACAATCTGAAATAGCTAGTGGGCAGTATCAAGATTCTGGTGGTAATGATACTACTGCTCAACAAGCCTCAGATGATTATACAGCAAGTGCAGTTTCTGAAGCAGTAAGCACAGGAGATTATAGTAGAGGTTTTAATGAAGGTGGCCTAGCTTCTAAACCAAAACCTAAAGTTAAGAAGAAAATGAAGCGTGGTGGATTAGCTTCTAAAAAATAATCCACAATTCGTTGGCTACTCACTCCCCATGCCCGACAGTGTGGCTACGGTGGCCCCAACAAGGAGAATACAATGAACGATACAATCATGGCAGAAGAAATGCAGTCAACACCAAAGGCAGCATTTGTAAATAAACCTTACACGCAAGAAGAACGAGTAAAGCGTGATGAGGAAGAACTAGAAGAACTGATGAAGGCACGTGACGGTGAAGAAGAAGTAGAGGAAGTAGAAGCTGAACCTACTAGCGCAGAAGAGAAAACATTTAAGAAGCGTTACTCTGACCTACGCCGACATCAGCAGAAACAAGCAGAAGAATTTAAGACTGAACTAGCTGCGCTTAAAAGTCAACTGGAAAGTGCTACTAAGAAAGAAATGAAGTTGCCTAAGTCCGATGAGGACATTGAACAATGGGCTTCAGACTATCCTGATGTAGCAGCTATCGTTGAAACAATTGCAATGAAGAAGGCACGTGAGCAATCAACTGCTCTTGAAGAACGTCTTAAAGCAATTGATGAGTTACAAAACTCAGCTACGAAAGAAAAAGCAGAAGCAGCATTAATGCAGATGCATCCAGACTTTGATGACATTCGTGACAGTGATGACTTCCACGAGTGGGCAGAAGAACAACCTAAGTGGGTACAAGACGCACTGTACGAGAATGATAATGACGCACGTTCAGCAGCAAGAGCAATCGACCTCTACAAATCAGATAGAGGCATTGGCAAAGAAACTAAGAGCAAGAGCAATAAGAGTGCAGCAGAGGCGGTTTCGACAAAGAATAAAAGAAGCAAGCCGCAAAGCGATGAAGCGTCTACATACCTTAAAGAGTCAGATGTAGACAAAATGTCTACACAAGAGTATGAGAAACACGCAGATGAAATCATGGATGCTATCCGTAGTGGTAAGTTTATCTATGATTTATCTGGCTCTGCACGATAAAAAAGAGTTGACAAGTACTTATTTATAAGTATAACTATAGTCATGTATGATGTAAACGGGTTAGCTACTTGTTTACATTGTCAATCCGCAAACGACAAAAATCTTAAAGATTACCTGATTAGCATGGCCTATTGAGTACATTGGTTGCAACCCTTGTATAAGATACACCCTACGTTAGACAGCCTCTGCAAAGAATTGTACTGTTTGCATCTGTACAATCCAAAACAATAGGAGATGGATTATGGCTTTCCCAAGAGCAGCGGGTTACAACAACTTACCTAATGGTAATTTTAGCCCGGTAATTTACTCCAAACAGGTGCAGCTTGCATTCCGCAAGGCCGCTGTTTGTGACGCAATTACGAATAACGACTACTTTGGTGAAATCGCAAACTTTGGTGATTCAGTTAAAATCATTAAAGAACCCGAAATCACTGTTAAGGCATACGAACGTGGTACTACAATCACGCCGCAAGACCTTGACGATGAAGACTTCACACTGACCGTTGACAAAGCAAACTACTTTGCATTCAAAGTTGACGACATTGAAGAAGCACATTCGCACGTAAACTTTGAGTCTCTCTCAAGCAACCGTGCAGCATACCGCCTAGCCGACCAGTTTGACCAAGATGTTCTTGGCTACCTGTCAGGCTTTAAGCAGTCTGCAATTAGTGGTACACCTGACACTGTTAACAACGTAGTTAACGGTACTAAGTCAGTTACAACTGCTGGTTCTGACGAACTGCTGGCAAGCATGAAGCTGAACGCATCCGACTTCAACGCAGGTAATGCTGCTAACTGTGTCGGTCTGAAGCCTCGCGCATCAGAAGCTGTTCCTACAACTGCTGGTGTAGCTAACCCACTTACCGTGATTGCACGTATGGCACGTCAACTTGACCTGCAAAACGTAGACTCTCAGGGACGTTGGTTGGTTGTTGACCCAGTGTTTGTTGAACTGCTGAAAGACGAAGACTCACGTTTGTTTGATTCAGACTTTGGTGGTTCTGGTCTGCAGAATGGTTTGATTCTGAATAACCTGCATGGCTTTAAAGTCCATGTCTCTAACAACCTGCCTAAAGTTGGTACTGGTCCTTCTACTACTGGTGGAACCAATGCTAATAACTTTGGTGTGATTGTTGGTGGTCATTCATCAGCCGTTGCTACTGCTGACCAAATCAACAAGACTGAGACTTACCGCGACCCGGACAGCTTCGCTGATATTGTCCGTGGTATGCATCTGTATGGCCGCAAGATTCTTCGTCCTGAAGCACTTGTTAACGCCAAATACTGCTTGGTTTAAGGAGAATAGATTATGGCACTAGGTGATAACACTCTCCAAGCCGCACGTGGCAACTCGCAGCGTGGGCGTAATCCATACATGGTTCAGACCACATTTGACTTTGCAACAGCACTGTCTGACAAAGGTGGCGCACTTGCCGCTGGCGATGTCATTCCAGTAATTGCTGTTAAAAAAGGCATGATGGTGATGAATGCAGGTATTGAAGTTGATACTGCCTCTGACGGTTCTACTCTTACTGTAGACCTTGGCATGATTGCAGCTGAAGATTTCGTTGATGGTTTTGACGGAACTTCTGCAGCAGGTGTTGTAGCACAGAACCCAGCAGCCTATTCTCCACGGATGGCTGTTGCTGATGACAACATCGACCTCAAACTTGTTACCCTGTCAGGTGGCGCAGTTACTACGGGTAAACTCCGTATCTGGGCTGTCATCATGGATTGCAATGACGAAGGCGATTTGACTGCTCAAGAAGTAGCACGTGACTTTGCTTAAATAACATAGTATTGGGGCAGGGCAACTTGCCCCTTTACTTTCATTTTATTATAAGGATGCACAATGGCATACACTTACCTAGACATTACTAATGAAGTCATTGCACGTATGAATGAAGTTGCGCTTACGTCAGCTAACTTTGGTTCTGCCCGTGGCTTTCAGGTACAGTGTAAGAATGCAGTCAATGATGCTATCAACTATGTCAACCAGCGAGAGTTTGGTTGGCCTTTTACACATTCAACACAGACACAAACATTAGTAGCTGGGCAAACACGCTACACTATTCCTGCTGATGCACAGTCCGTAGACTACGATACATTTAGAATTAGCAAAGACGATACTCTAGGTGTGTCAGGAATTACTTTACGTATTATAGATTACAAAGAATACACACAAAAATATATTGACCAAGAAACTACATCAGATGTAGGCGCAGTTCCTATCTATGTATTTCGCACACCAGATAATAACTATGGCATGTATCCATACCCAGATAAAGCCTATGAACTAAAATATGAATACTTCCAAAAACCTACAGCTTTGTCAGCGCATGGTGATGTACCTACCATACCAGAGCAGTTCAGACAAGTGATTGTAGATGGTGCTACCGCATACGCATATCAGTATCGTGGTGAAGCACAACAGTATGGAATTAACTTTGCGCGTTTTGAGGACGGTATTAAACAAATGCAAACTATTCTTCTCAATCGTGCTGACTACGTTAGGTCTACATATATTCCCTACTCACAAAGGTATGGTGCTGGCGCGGGTGGATTTTAGAGGTTTTAAATGGCAGATGAATCTGGCCTTAATCCCTTTGTGTTTGCATGTCAAGGTGGTCTAGTTCTCGACCAATCAACCTTTGCAATGCAGCCGGGGATGGCACTTGAACTAGAAAACTTTGAACCTGCCACTACTGGTGGGTACAGACGTATCTCAGGTTATAACAAGTGGAACTCTAACATTGTTCCGCAAGACCAATCTGCCAGTGAGTCTGTACTTATGTCGGCATACTTTAAGGGTAGTATCCTAGCCGCACGTGGACGTAAGATACATAAGGCTGCAACAGGTAGCGGTTCTTGGACTGAGATAGACTCAGGTAGAACAGGTGCAGAACGCTATACATTCTTTAGATACAATCTAGCTGGCACAGATTTTATTGTATGGGCTGATGGTGCTAATCGTGCATCTAAATATGACAATACTACTGTAACAGATATTAACGCTACTGGCGCACCTACAGACCCTAAGTTTGTAACCGGATTCAAGAACGCACTATTCTTTGCTGGTATGTCTTCTACTCCACAGGAGTTAGTATTTACTGCACCATACACCGATACGGATTTTAATACGGCTAACGGTGCTGGTTCTATAAAAGTAGATAGTGATATTACAGGATTGTTTCCGTTTCGTGATGCACTGTATATCTTCTGTGAAGAACGTATATTTAAGCTGGTAGGTAACACTGTAGCTGACTTTGTACTGCAACCTGTAACAAGAGAGATTGGTTGCCTCAACGGATTTACCATCCAAGAATTTGCAGGTGATATTATTTTCTTAGGTCCAGATGGACTGCGTACTGTTGCTGGTACAGAGAGAATTGGTGACGTAGAACTTGGTACAATCAGTCGCGCAGTGCAAGAACGCTTTGAAGGACTGTCTGACGTAGATGAGTTTGACAGTGTAATTATCCCAGATAAGACACAGTATCGCATCTTCTTTAGTAACAATGCTACGCCGCGTTCTACCACTACTGGTGTTATCTGTGTACGTAAAGGTGATAGCTACGAGTTTGCAGATATTAAAGGTATCAGGCCAAGTAGCACAGACAATATTGTAGTAGCAGGTGACACTATTGTAGTACACGGAGACTTTGATGGTTACGTGTATCGGCAAGAACAAGGCGATGACTTTGACGGTAACGTAGTAACAGGCAAGTATCGTTCTCCTGATTTGACTATGGGCGATGCAGGACTACGTAAGACCTTTGAACGTGTTATCATTAACTATGCACCAGAAGCGGCAGTTAACGCTGACTTGTTTGTACGATACGACTATGAGTCACCAAATGTGGCAAGACCAGCAGCGTACCCATTTGATACAGCTACATCGGTAGCTATCTATGGTACATCTACATACGGCGTTGCAACATACGGTGGACAATCTAACCCATTGGTAAGACAACCGATTGAAGGCAGTGGATTTGCTGTAGCACTGCGGGTTAACGATAGAGGCACATCAGCACCATATTCACTTAAAGGATTTCAGCTAGAGTTCCAAGCTGATGCAAGGAGATAATTAATGGCAGGTTATACTAGACAATCCAGTTATGCTGACGGTGACATTATTAATGCAGCCGACAGTAATGACGAGTACAACCAATTACTAGCAGCATTTGTAAATACAACAGGTCACAAGCATGATGGCACAGCCGCAGAAGGTCCAGTCATAGGATTGATTGGTGACCCCGGCGTTGTTACTCCAAAGAACAAAGTCGTAGTAGACGATGCTAATAATCAAGTAGAAGTATCTATTGACGTAGGCGGTACAAGCACTGAACAGCTTGTTATTAAGGACGGTGTAATTGAACCTACTACAGACAATGACATTGACTTGGGTGCATCAGGTAAAGAATTTAAAGACCTATATCTTGACGGTACAGCAAACATTGACGCACTTGTAGCTGACACTGCTGACATTAACGGTGGTACGGTAGACGGTGCAGTAATAGGTGGCGCATCTGCTGCTGCTATTACAGGTACAACAGTTGTTGCTAATACTAGCATTAACATTGCAGGTGACGGTGCTACCGTTACAGGCATTAAAGACGAAGATGATATGTCATCTAACAGTGCGACTAAACTCGCTACTCAGCAATCAATTAAGGCTTATGTAGATGCCCAAGTTACCGCGCAAGACCTCGACTTCCAAGCAGACTCAGGTGGAACATTATCTATCGACCTTGACAGCGAGACTTTTACGCTTACAGGTGGCACAGGTATTGATACTGCTGGTTCTGGCAATGCTGTTACTTTTGCTATTGATAGCACCGTAGCAACTCTTACAGGGTCACAGACGCTTACTAACAAGACTATTGATGTAGACAATAACACTGTATCTAACATCGAAGTAGACAACCTCAAGTCAGGCGTACTTGATACTGACCTGTCTAGCGTAGCTGGTACAGATACTACACTGGCATCCGCTAAAGCTATTAAGACTTACGTAGACGCACAGGTAACTGCACAGGACTTAGACTTCTCAGGTGACAGTGGTGGCGCACAGAACGTAGACTTAGATAGTCAGTCACTGACATTCACTGGTGGTACAGGTATTGATACTACAGGTTCATCACAGACAATGACTGTAGCTATTGACAGCACTGTAGCTACACTAACAGGGTCACAAACTTTAACAAATAAAACCTTGACAAGTCCTGTGCTGAATAGTACAATAAGTGGAACTTCAATTAAAGATGAAGACGATATGTCTTCTAACAGTGCCAGCCACTTAGCAACACAGCAATCAATCAAAGCATACGTAGATACACAAGTAGCTACAGTACCTACAGGCGATATTACTTCTGTAGTAGCTGGTTCAGGTATGACAGGTGGTGGTACATCAGGTGATGTTACTCTTAATGTTATCGGTGGTACAGGTATTACTGCTAATGCTGATGAAATTACTATTGACGCTACAGTAGCCACACTGTCTGGTACACAGACACTTACAAACAAAAGTATTGATGCATCACAGCTTACTGGTACAGTAGCTAATGCAAGACTAGATGCAGAGTTACAAGCACTAGCAGGTTTAACATCTGCAGCAAATAAAGGTATTGAGTTTACAGGTTCAGGAACTGCAGGAACTTATGACTTAACTGCCGCAGGTAAAGCCTTGTTGGATGATGCTGATGCAGCAGCACAACGTAGTACATTAGGTCTAGGCTCTGCTGCAGTATTGACAGCAGGTACATCAGCAAGTAATGCAGTACAGCTAGATGGTTCTGCAAGACTACCAGCAGTAGATGGTTCGCAGTTGACTAATCTACCAGCAACAGGTGCAACTGCTGGCTTTGCAGTAGCTATGGCAATTGCACTTTAGCACTTGACAAACAAGTAAAAGTATGGTATAATTATACTTATCTTAATTAGGAGATGAAATGGCACAGGATTTTGAAAGAAACATTGCAAGGAATGTTGGTACAGGCGCAGTAACAATGCGTACAGCTAACTCCGATGATGCACTGATTGGTATCAATATTGCTAATGTTACAACAACACAGATTCTAATGGATGTGTTTATTAATGATGGGTCTAACGACTATTACATCATTAAAGATGCACCTATCCCTGTAGGTTCAACCTTGCAGGTACTAGATGGTGGTGCAAAGGTTGTAATGCAAGCAAGTGATGTACTCAAGGTACAAAGTGATACTGCATCAAGCGCAGATGTTTGGGTTTCCGTAGTCGATACTATTAGTTCATAAGGAA